>ERZ857840.2413-NODE-2413-length-18055-cov-9.382944_pt1 | contig 18055 bp, 15 predicted proteins | sample MGYA00519760_ERZ857840 | MGnify/ENA primary metagenome ERZ857840 (study PRJEB31778, sample SAMEA3449371) | human gut metagenome | biome: human gut; feature: human-associated habitat; material: faeces | place: United Kingdom | collected 2010/2012 ... | reverse complement strand
CTAAAGGCAGGGTAGGCAGGCGACAAAGAAAGCAAGCCGCCCCGCCGGGTACTACAGCGGCAAGGTCAGGCGGCAACCAGCCGGGCAAGCCCCCAATGGGCACCTACACCGCAGGTTCAGCCCGCGCCGCTTCCGGCGCAGGCGCGGGGATGCAAGGGGCGAAGCCCCTTGCATAAGAAAACAATAATCTCCCCCCCTTCCCACTGGGAAGGGGGCTGGGGGATGGGGGCAGCAAAGTAAGCTAAAGGCGGGGGCGGCGGGCGACAAAGAAGGCAAGCCGCCCCGCCGGGTACTACAGCGGCAAGGTCAACCGGCACCGCAAGAGGCAAGCCCCGCCGGGTTATGGTTCGCCCAAGCGCGCAAAAGCCCCGGCGCCTGCATTTTGGGCAGGTGCCGGGGCATGTATGGAGGCAGTAAAAGCCTCTTACTTCATGGTAACGGCGCCGTCGGCGATATTGTACACGCCGGGGCAGTTGACAAGATTGCCGCAGGAAACAGTCAGGCGGGCGGTCGCCTCAACGGTCACACTCTTGGGCGCCTGAAACGCGTCATCCGAGCAGGTGATATCAATGACCGCGTCCTCGGAAATCAGGATATAACCCTTGCCCTCCTTGATCTCCTCATCGGACTTGATGGCGTCCTCGCCGCCGGAAAGCACCAGCTTGCCGCCTGTGACCGTCACGCTGTTGTTGCCCTTCAGAATGTTGTTGGGCGCGCTGACGGTAATCTGACCGTTGGAAATCTCCAGATCATTCTTGCAGCCGATACCGTTGTTGTAGTTGCCCTCGACAATCAGGGAACCCTTGCCCTTGATCTTGAGGTCACAGCCCGCGTACAGGCAGGCGTTGGGCTTGGTTTCGGTCGGATCGGAGAAAACATAGGTCTTGGCATCGGTCAGGCGGTTGACGGAGCCATCCGCCAGCTCAATCACGCACTTGTCCGCACTCACCAGGTAAATCGGCGCACTGGTGGAGGAGGAAGCCGTGAAATTCCGGAATATCAGCGTGACGCGCTCGGTTTTTTCCACGCGGACACGCAGCTGCCCGTTGCTCAGGTCGCCGGTCAGCTCATAGGTGCCGGGCTTGACGATGACAAATGCGCCGTCCTCGGTGACGACAGTGCCCTCCGGCGCGCCGCTCAGCGTCTGCCCGCTGAAGGTCAGCTGGATCGTCTGCTGGGTCGGCGTCGTGCTGCCGCCCGTTTCGCCCGCAGTCTCCGAACCGGTCGGGGTTTCCCCCGTCGCCGGATCCGCCGCGGTCGCGCCGGTACCGGACACCTCGGTGGTGCTGCCCGACGAATCCGCCGGAGCCTTCTCACAGCCGCTCAATCCCAGCGCCAGCACCAATGCTGCCGCAGACACGGCAAGAATCCATTTCTTCATAACTTGTGACCATTCCTTTCTCACAACACGGAGGTTTTGGACGGTTCCGGCTTGCCGGAGCCGCAGCCGCTCCGGCTGCCAAGGCGCAAAACTTCCTGCCTGAAAATGACTTTTCAGACATGGTTCTTCTCCTCTGTTCCGCTGCCCCGCACGGGCGGCGGTATCTCTCACGGCACACCGGACCCTCGTCTTTCAAGGTTCGGCGCGATTCCCGGAGAAGCACTTACGGCGTTGTCTGGCTGTCGGATACGGACGCGGGCACGGTCGCCGGCTCAGTGGCGGACTGCGCGTTGTCGGTATAGATAGGCTGGTTCGCCACGACCGACCGGTCGATCGTCACGACCACGCCGCCCTCGTTGGTTCCGGACACGGTGTAGTTGTAGTTGGTGGGGCAGCTGATGCTGCCATCCCCTGCAACGGCACAGTAGTAGACCTCATAGGTCTTGCCGTCCAGCGCCTGGATAGACAGTCTGTCCTTGCTGGTGTAGGTGCGCAGAAGCACCAGATACTCCTCCAGGCACAGGTTGTTCGCCTTCATGTAGGTGGCGTGCGGCACGCCGACGTAGCGGTAATACTCGGTGTACTCGGCAACGCCCGTCTTCTCTGCCTTATCGGCGGGGTAACGGACGACAAAACCGTAGCGGGCGGCGTTCTGCTCCAGCCACGCCATGACCGTTGCGTTGGATGCCAGCTTCTGGCTCTGCCCCTCATCGGTATAGATCAGAAGGTCACAGCCCATGCCGGTCTTGTAGTCCTCCGCATTGGTACGAAGCGAGCGCGCCACGTTGGAGTCCTTTGCCTCCGCGGCGGTCACGTACGCAAGCCGCACGGTGACATCGTCACAGCCGGTCGTGCCGGCGCAGGCGGTCAGCATATTGTCCATCGCGGCAAAGGCTTCCTTATTCATCATGGCAGTCATGCCGCTGAGCTTGTAGGGCTTGGCGCCGGAATGCATCTTGCTGCGGTAATCGTACATATCCACGAGCGACGGGTCGCTGTCATTCGCTGCAAAGCTATTGAGCTTATTGGACAGCGCCAGTGCGCCCTTCTGCGCATCGGCAGCCGTCACGGACAGATTGCCGAACGTGACCTTGTCCTTAGCCACCGTGCCGCCGGGACCCGGTGTACCGGAGCCCGAGCAATTATGCACCAGCACGCCGATAGCCAGAATCACCCCAAGCAGCAGAATCAAAGCGAGAAGCCCCCATGCCCCGACGTTTACAATTTTGCCCTTCTCTTTTTGCGAAAGCCCCCCCGACCTGCGTGCGTAGGAACCTGCTCCGTCCGACGGATAGTCTCCTCGCGCGTTGCGGCGGTCATAAGAATCCCGGTTTGCAGCCATGACTGGTACCTCCTGCTTGTTTTTTCTGTTTCTCCGGGAAGCCCGCATACCGGAATTCCCGGAGAGAATATCCTTTCCTTACTGTGCGTCCTTGATGGAGAAGTCCATGCGGCCCTTCTTGTCCAGACCCATGTACTTGACGCGGACGGTCTGCCCGACCTCAATGCCGGCATCCTCCACGCGCTCCAGGCGGCGGTTGGCAATCTTGGAGATGTGAACCATGCCTTCCTTGCCGGGTGCATACTCGACGAAGCAGCCGAACTCCTTGATGCCCGTCACCTTACCGGTATAGATCTCGCCGACCTCCGGCTCAAACACGATAGCGGAAATCGCTGCGTGGGCTGCCTCCGCCTGCTCCCCGTTGACGGCGGCGATGTGGATGGTTCCGTCATCGTCGATGTCGATCTTGGCGCCGGTGTCTGCCACGATCTTCTGGATGGTGGCACCGCCCTTGCCGATGACCTCCCGGATCTTGTCCGGGTCGATCTTCATGGTGGTCATCTTGGGCGCGTAGCGGGACACCTCGGGACGCGGCTGGGCGATCGCCTTCAGGATGACGTTGTCGATGATATAATCGCGTCCGGCGTGTGTCTGTGCCAGCGCCTGCCGGATAATCTCGGGGGTCAGACCGTCGATCTTCAGATCCATCTGGATCGACGTAATGCCCTTATGCGTACCGGCGACCTTGAAGTCCATGTCGCCGTAGAAGTCCTCCAGCCCCTGGATATCAATCATGGTATCCCACGAGCCGTCCTCGGCAGTGATAAGACCGCAGGAAATACCGGCAACGGGCGCCTTGATCGGCACGCCGGCATCCATCAGCGCCAGCGTGGATCCGCAGACCGAGCCCTGCGACGTGGAGCCGTTGGAGGACACGACATCGGACACCAGCCGGATGGCGTAGGGGAACTCCTCCTCGGAGGGCAGAACCGGCACAAGGGAGCGCTCAGCCAGCGCACCGTGACCGATCTCGCGGCGTCCGGGCGACCGGGCAGCCTTTGCCTCGCCGGTGGAGAAGCCGGGCATATTGTAGTGGTGCATATAGCGCTTGGTGGTATCGTTGTCGATACCGTCCAGCATCTGTGCCTCGGACAGGGTGCCCAGCGTGGCAGCCGTCAGCACCTGCGTCTGACCGCGGGTGAAGAGTCCGGAGCCGTGTACGCGGGGCAGGATGCCGACCTCGGCGGCAAGCGGACGGATCTGATTCATGGCGCGTCCGTCCACGCGCTTCTTATCGACCAGCAGCCAGCGGCGGACGATCTTCTTCTGAATCTTGTAGATCAGCTCCTCCATCTGCGCGGGCAGGTCGGGGTACTCCCCGGAGAACTTCTCCAGGATGGCATCCTTGACCGGCACCATGCGTGCATCCCGGACATTCTTGTCGTCGGTATCCAGCGCCGCCATGACGTCCTGCTCGCAGAAGGCAAACACCTTGTCGAACATATCATGATCCAGCTCGCCGGAGGGATAGGAGAACTTGGGCTTGCCGATCTCGGCAACGATGCCGTTGATGAAGCCCAGCACTCCCTTGATCTCCTCGTGCGCCGCCATGATTGCCTGGTACATGGTATCGTCGTCCACCTCGCGGGCGCCTGCCTCGATCATGACCACCTTGTTCATGGATGCGGCAACCGTCAGCTCCAGGTCAGAGACCTTGCGCTGTGCCTCGGTGGGGTTGACCACCAGCTCGCCGTCCACAAGTCCCATGAACACGCCCGCGATGGGACCGTTCCACGGAATATCCGAAATGGATAGGGCGACCGACGCGCCGATCATGGCAGTGATCTCGGGCGAGCAGTCCAGATCGACCGACATGACGATCAGCGACAGGGCGATATCATTGCGCAGATCCTTGGGGAACAGGGGACGGATGGGGCGGTCGATGACGCGGCTGGTCAGGATCGCCTTCTCGGAAGGTCTGCCCTCGCGCTTGAGGTACCCGCCGGGGATCTTGCCTGCGGCGTACATCCGCTCGTCGAAATCTACCGACAGGGGCAGGAAATCAATGCCGTCGCGGGGCTTCTCGGACGCGGTCGCGCAGCACAGCACAGCGGTGTCGCCGTAACGGCACAGGCAGGAGCCGTTGGCGAGCCCCGCCATCTTGCCGGTCTCGATGACCAGCGGGCGTCCCGCAAGCATATAGGAATACTTGCGGTAGTTCTTGAACTCCATCTCGGAGCTTGTGATGTTGTACATCTGCTTTTTTCCTCCACTTTTTTCTTTATATACGGTGTTCCGCGGAGGTTTAGCACTTACCGGCGGGTCGGAAGCAGGCGTCAGGGACGCAGGCGAGCCTCCGACCCGCCGGTAAGAACTAATCCGGCGCGGAACGGGGAAACAGAACCGATGATAGCTGATACCGGGGCGAGCCGCGGTATGCCGTGCGGCGAACCTTCCTGGCAATCCCGCAGGGCACAGCGTAAGCCCCGGCGGCATTGCCTCAGGAAAACGCAGGGGAGTGCGGGGCGGCAGGAACCGCTCCGCACTCCTTCTGCAATCACTTTCTCAGGTTCAGCTTGGCGATGATGGCGCGGTACCGCTCGATGTCCACCTGCTGGAGGTAGCCGAGGAGGTTGCGCCGATGTCCTACCATCTTCAGAAGTCCCCGGCGGCTGTGGTGATCCTTCATGTTGGATCTCAGATGCTCGGTCAGGGCGTTGATGCGGTAGGTCAGGATAGCGATCTGGACTTCAGGCGAGCCGGTGTCACCCTCATGGATGGCGTACTGCGCGATGATAGCCTGCTTTTCTGCTACGGTCATGGTAATTCACCTTTCTCTTTCATAATATCCGGCATTGGCACAGCAACCGGCTGGTGAAGTCCCGCGTTGCGGGTTTACCCGGTAACCGTGCGAATGTCATGCGAGGTTATTATAGCATAGGTGGGCTTTTTTGTAAAGGGGAGGGCTAAATTTTACAGTTTGTTAACAAGTGTACCCCGGCGGGACGGATGCTCACGCGCCCAGCAGCTTTTCGGTTGCGGCAAGGCGCAGGCAGACGGTAAAGCCGTCCATGGCGAGAGCAAGCTCCTCGATGGAGGGATACGTCGGCGCGATGCGGATATTGCTGTCGGCAGGATCATAGCCGTAGGGATAGGTTGCGCCGACGGTGGTCAGCGTCACCCCGGCGTCCTTGGCAAGGGCATAGGCACGGCGGGCGGTGCCGGGCATGGTATACAGGCTGATGAAGTAACCGCCGAGCGGATGTGTCCAGTAGGCGAAGCCGGGGGCGGTCAGGTCGCGGTCCAGCGTCGCCTGCACAAGCTCGAATTTTGGTCTGATGAGGTCTGCCAGCTTCATCATATGGGCGCGGATGCCGTCGGCTGATCCGAAATACTTGACATGGCGCATCTGATTCAGCTTATCGTAGCTGATGGTCTGCGCCCCTATGATCGGCAGGATCTGCTCCATATTCCGGTCGGACGCGGCAAAGATGGCAACGCCGGAGCCGGGGAAGGAGATCTTGGAGGTGGATGCAAAGTAAAACACTCTGTCCTCCGTACCCGCCTCGGCGCACATCCCGAAAATATCCGCCAGCTCATCGCGGCGATCCGGGTACAGGTCGTGCACCGCGTAGGCATTGTCCCAGAAGATGCGGAAATCCGGTGCCGCCGTGCGCATACGTGCCAGTCTGCGCACCGTCTCGTCAGAGTACGTGTAGCCGTCCGGATTGGAGTATTTCGGGCAGCACCAGATGCCCTTGATGGACGGATCGGCTCCCACCAGCCGCTCCACGGTGTCCATGTCGGGACCGTCCGACGTCATGGAGACGTTTATCATGGCGATGCCCAGCGACTCGCAGATGCGGAAATGCCGGTCATAGCCCGGCACCGGGCAGAGGAATTTGACTCCGCCGGGGTAGCGCACCCACGGTTCGCCGTCGCAGGTGCCGTACAGCAGGGCGCGCGCGACCGCGTCGTACATCAGGTTCAGCGAGGAGTTTCCGCCGATGAACAGGTTCTTCTCCGGAATGCCCAGAAGGTCAGAGAACAGCTTCTTTGCCTCCGGCGTTCCGTTCAGCACGCCGTAATTGCGGCAGTCAAACCCGCCGACGCTCTTGCAGTCCGCGGTCGTATGCAGGCAGTCCAGCATACCCGTCATCATGTCCAGCTGCCTGTTGCTCGGCTTGCCGCGGGACAGATCCAGTTTCAGCCCCCGTGCGCGGAACGCCTCATACTCCGCCTGCAGGCGTTCCCTCTCTGCCTGCAGCTCCTCCCGACTCATCCGCTCATAGTTTTTTTCCGCCATGGCAGAACCTCCCCGCACAAATTCGGAGCCCGCCGCGCGCGGCAGACTCTGTCTTTTACCATTATACCATACCTCTCCGGGAAAAGCAAGAGGATTTTTCAATATTTGCAGATTTTTTCACAATTCGCCTGTTTTCGGCGGCTTTGCGGCTGCATTTTGCAGGATTCGCGCGGTTCATATGCATTTCAGGCAATAAAACGCGGGAAAACGCGGGGGACTCCCGAAAGAGTCCCAAAGCCCCCGGAACGTTTCTCAACCATCAGCCAACCGCACAATTCATCTTGACATATTCCCGTAATTGTGCTACAATTTCCCTGTACTCTATTGCGGAAGAAAGGAATCTCTACCCATGATACAACGACATGAGCTGACAGCCGCCGAAATGGACGACCGCCTGGCGCGGAACAGGGACAGATTACTGAAACCCTACTACCAGATGCCGGAGGTGTTCCAAAGCCCGGACGCAGACTGGCCGGGCGACAAGGAAGGCCGCGCACTGCTGGCGTTCGTCAGTCACTATAAAGCGACCGGATACAGCAACCCCTGCATGGAGCAGATGCTGGAGGCGCTCCCCGCACATACCAATGCCCAGCTGTACTTCGGTCCCGATGCCTGCGAGGAAATATTCGAGCAGCAGCTGTCCGGACACTCGTGGCTGCTGCGCGGTCTGTGCGAGCATTACGAGCAATTCGGCGACGCCTTCTCGCGCCGGGCACTGGAATCCGTGACCGAGGGGCTGTACCTGCCGACAGCAGGACGCTACGCGGGGTACCCCGTGGAGCGCGACGCGCATGAGCTGGCAACCGGCGGAGTCAGCGGGCATACCACCACCGGCTCGTATGAGGGCTGGCGGCTGTCCACCGACGTCGGTTGCGCCTTCATGAGCATCGACGGACTGTCGCACGTCTACAAAATCACCCGTGACGCACGCGTCAGGGCACTGCTGGACGAGATGATCACAGTGTACTGCGCCATTGACAAGGTGCGCCTGCGCGCCCAGACGCACTGCACGCTGACCGCCGCGCGCGGCATGGTGCGGATGTATGACGTCACGGGGGAGCCGCGCTATCTGTCCGGCGCACGGGATATTTTCAATCTGTACGTGTTCGGCGGCGGCATGGACGCCGTGTTCCAGAACCTCAACTGGTGGGGGCGTCCCGACACGTGGACGGAGCCGTGCGCCATCGTGGACTCGCTGATGCTGTCCGGCGAGCTGTACCGCGTGACCGGCAGGGAGATGTACCGGCGGTGCGCCGCCCGCATTTTCCGCAACGGGCTTGCCTCCTCCCAGCGGGAGGACGGCGGTGCGGGCACCGACACGGTGGTGTTCCGGGATCAGCCGGGCTTTGCCGACTGCGACACGCTCAGCCTGCACGGCTGGGAGGCGCCCTTCTGCTGTTCCATGCGGCTGGCGGAGGGACTGTGGTACGCGCAGGTCAACCGCGCCATGCTGTACTGCGAGCAGGAGCTTGCCGAGGACGGCACGCCGCTTGTCCGGCAGGATCAGTACGGGCGCTATATGTGCGGGGACTATGTGCTGGCGGAGCCGTCGCTCCCCGAAGGCGCCGCCGGGGACTGGAAGCTCCCCGCCCCGCTTGCCGTCACCGACGGGCACCGGCTTTCCCCTCTGGTAAGATTCTATGAAATACCCGCCAACGTTGCCGCGGTTCTGCGGCAGCGGGTGCTGTTCTGAAATACGCTTTTAAGAGCCTTTAAGATAAGAAAGGAAGAACTCTGCCATGGCAAACGAGATCATCCGCGGCATGGGCACCTCGCATACGGCGGTCGCCGCTGTCGATTTTGAAAAGTCCCTGAAATTTTACGCCGCCCTCGGCATAAAGTGCTTCACCCAGTGGGGCGGGGAGGGCAACCGCATTGCCCTTTTGGACGTGGGCGACGGCACACGCATTGAGCTGTTTGAAAAGCCGGAGCTGACGGCGGGTGAAGCCGCCCTCCTGCATCTGGCTTTCTCGGTGCAGAACGTGGACGAGGCATACGCCGCCGCGCTGCGTGCCGGAGCCGTGAGTCTGCGCGCCCCGGAGGAGCTGCCCCTGGATGCCAAGCCCTTCCGCATCACCCTGCGCGTCGCCTTTGTCCGGGGACCTGCCGGGGAGGAGCTGGAATTCTGCAAGCAGATCGTCGGAAAATTCGCCTGATCCCCCACAAATCAATACGCAATACGGGAAAGAGGGAAACTATCATGAAACGACGCGCCTTCATGCTGATCCTTGCCGCTGCGCTGTGCCTGCTCCCCGCACTGGGCGCCTGCACGCCTGCAGGGGATACCCCGACCGCCGCACCGACCGATACCGCCACCGATCCGGATTCCGGGGCAGTCACAGAGTCGGACATGCTCCCGGCGACCGGGACTGCCACGGAGCCGGAATCCGCGACCGAGCCGAACACCGAAACCGCAACCGAGGCTCCGGTCGCCGGAACCGACAGCGGCATCGTGCGGGACGGAACGCCCCGGAAGTATTTCACGCTGAGCTTTGATGACGGCATCACGCAGGATCTGCGCCTCATCGGAATCCTGAAAAAGTACGGGATGGACAACTGCACCTTCTTCATCAACACAGGACTGATGGGCGCCAACTGGGCATGGGTAGGCGGGCAGTTCAACCGTCCCGATGTCTCGCACCTGCGCTTCACCGAGGAAGAGCTGAAAACCGGCATTTACGCCGGATTTGATCTGGAATGCCACACCGCCACGCACCCCTCGCTCAAGGCTCTGAGCAACCGGCGGGTACAGCGCGAGATCGAACGGGATGTCATGAAAATTCAGGAGATTTCCGGCATCCGTCCGGTCGGCATGGCATGGCCCGGCGGCGACACCGAGTTCAATCAGCAGAATATCAAAGTCATTCTGGAAAAGACCGATGTCCGCTTTGCCCGCTGCACAACGCCCACCTACGCATTCACCCTGCCGGAAAACTTCATGCGCTGGCACCCGTCCTGCTCCATCAGCGACGGGAATGTCCTGGAGCTGGCAGAGCAGTTCCTTCATGCGGACTGCACCGAGGATATGCTTTTCTATGTGTGGGGGCACGGCTACGAGCTGGATCTGTTCGGCACGTGGGATCGCTTCGAGCAGCTGGTAAGCAAGATGGCGGAGGCAGCCGGGCGCGGCGAGATCGTGCCGGTCACCAACGCGGAATTCTATCAGCTTTTCAAAAACGATATCCCATCCCTTGCCGAATAATCCCTGCATGACAGCATGACAGCATGTCAGCATGTCAGCATGTCAGCATGTCAGCATGTCACCGCAGAAAACCGGGAGGTACTGCATATGTCCGTTACATTCTATACACCCTGCGCGACACCGCGTCCCGTCCGCCTGTCCGAGGCGACGCGGCGCTTCGCGGATGAATCCCTGCACGGCAGGTACGGCGACGATGCCCTGCGCACGCCGGCTGTCGCGCTGGACGATCCCACGCATCCCGACTGCCTGACGCCGGCACAGTTCGCCGCGCTGTCGGACTGCGGGCGGCAGGACGCCGCCATCGCCGCACTGGCAAAGTACGCGCCGGTGCGGCTCTGCGAGGGCGAGCGCATCTGCGGCGCCGCCACCTGCGGGCTTGCCATTTCGGCATTCCTGCCCGTGACCTTCGGGGGCAACCCCTTCCTGTACGGCGTCAACCATCTGACGGTGGACTTTTTCGGCGCGGTGCGGGAGGGGCTGAGCGCGCTGGAGGAGCAGGTCTGTGCCCGCCTTTCGGCGGCGGAGCAGGAGAATCTGCGCCCGCGCCAGCTGGAATTTCTATGCTCTGCCGCCGCAGCCCTGCGGGCGTTCCGTGTCTGGCACGGGCGCTATCTTGCCGCCACCGAAACGGCACGCCCCGATCTGCACGCCCTGCTCCGGCAGGTTCCCTTCTCGCCGGCGCGCACCTTCCGTGAGGCGGTGCAGTCGCTGTGGTTCTGCTTTGCCTTCACGCGGCTGTGCGGCAACTGGCCGGGGCTGGGGCGCATCGACGAGCTGCTGGAGCCGTACCTGGAGGCAGACCTTGCCGCCGGGCGGCTGACGGAGGACGAGGCGCGGGAGATACTTGCCTGCTTCTTTATCAAGGGCTGTGAATGGATCCAGAGCCACACGCCCACCGGCTCCGGCGATGCCCAGCACTACCAGAATCTGGTCATCGGCGGCATCGGTCGGGACGGCAGGCAGGTGACGGGGCGCGTGACCTACCTGATACTGGACATCGTGGAGGAGCTACCCATTTCGGATTACCCCATCACGGTCCGGCTGTCGCCGGATGCGCCGGAGAAGCTGTTCCGCCGCGTGGCGGAGGTACAGCGGCATGGCGGCGGGACCGTTGCGGTGTACAACGAGCCGCTGGTGCTGAAGGCGCTGACGCGGCAGGGCTACCCGCCGGACGAGGTGCCGGAATTTGCCAACGACGGCTGTTGGGAGACGCAGATTCCCGGCTGTACGCGCTTTTCGTACAGTCCGTTTGACGCATTGCAGGTGCTCCAGCGGCACACACTGCGGCTGGACACCGACACGCCGGCGCACTTTGACGACTTTGCGTCTCTCTATGCCGCCTACCTTGCCGATCTGCGCGCCGTTGTGGACGGCATCGCCACAGGCGTTCTGGACGCATGGGTGCCCGGCTGGCGCGAGGGAAACCGCGTCTGGAATCCGCAGCCGCCCTGCACGGTGGTGTCGCTGTTTGAGCACGGGTGTATCGAATCCGCCTGCTCCTATCTGGAGGGGGGCGTGCCGTACAACGTGCAGTCGCCCCACATCGGCGGTGCGCCGGATGCGGGCAACAGTCTCTGCGCCATTGACCGGCTGGTGTTCCGTGACCGGGTTGTGAGCTTTGACCGCCTGATGCAGATTCTGAAAAACGACTGGGAGGGCGAGGAGGTTCTGCGCCGGACGGTGCGGCGGCGGCTGGTCTGCTACGGCAACGACGACGACACGGCGGACGGGTACACCGTGCGTCTCCTGAACGATTTTGCCGATCTGTGTGCGCCGTGGTCGCATGACCTGCCGGTGGTATTTCCGTCCGGCGTATCCACCTTCGGGCGGCAGATCGAGTGGGCGCCCGGACGGCTGGCTGTCCCGTTCGGCTACCGGCACGGGGACATCCTGTCCGGCAACGCCTCTCCCACGCCCGGCACCGACACCGAGGGTGCGACCGCGGCGGTGCGTTCCTACTGCAAGGCGGATCTCTGCCGTCAGACCACCGGCGCGGCGCTGGACATCCGGCTGTTTCCCGGCACGGTGGACGGCGAGAACGGCATCCGGGCGCTGGAGGGACTGCTGCGCGGGTTCCTCACGCTGGGCGGCTACTTCATGCAGATCGACGTAATCGACGCGGACGTTCTGCGCCGTGCGCAGGAGGATCCCGACCGCTACAAGACGCTCTCCGTGCGCGTGTCGGGCTGGAACGCCCGCTTTGTCACGCTGAATCGGGAGTGGCAGGAAATGATTATCGAGCGGACGGAGCAGAAGATACAGTGATGGAAAGTCAGGCTTGCGTTTCCCTGCCCGTTGTTCGTATCCAGCGCTTTTCCACCGGCGACGGTCCCGGTGTGCGCACGACGGTATTCCTGCAGGGCTGTCCGCTGTCCTGCGTCTGGTGTCACAATCCCGAAACACAATCCGCGCAGCCCGTTCTGCTGACGGATCCCGCATCCTGCATCGGATGCGGGGCTTGCATCGCCGTTTGCCCCGCCGGGGCGCGGCGATGGGGGGCGGACGGGGCACCGGCTTTTGACCGTGCCGTCTGCCGTGCCTGCGGCGCCTGCGACGGCGTCTGTCCGACGGGTGCCTGCGAGCTGTCGGCTCACGCGATAACAGTGGAGGAAATTCTCCGCCTTGTTCTGCGCGATGCGCCCTTTTTCGGGGAGCACGGCGGCGTCACACTTTCCGGTGGGGAGCCGCTGTTCCATCCGGGCAGTTTAGCTTTGCTGGAAGCCCTGCGTGCGGCGGGATTGCACGTTGCGGTGGAGACGTCCGGCGCGGTTCCGCGTTCCCGGATGGTCGCCGCCGCGCCGCTTGCCGACCTGTGGCTGTACGACATCAAGGACACCGATCCCCCCCGTCTGCGCGCCATGACGGGCGCCGACGCCGGGCACATTCTGGACAATCTTGCCGCCTGCGACGCGCATACCGCCGGGCGCATCCGCCTGCGCTGTATCCTTGTCCGTGGCGTCAATCACACCCCTGCGCACTGGCAGGCTGTTGCGGCTCTCTCACGCCGTCTCCTGCACTGTGACGGCGTTGAGCTTCTTCCCTACCACGCCTTCGCCGGCTCCAAGTCTCTGCGCCTCGGTCGCCCCGACATCTCCCGCCCCGACTGGATCCCCTCCCCCGCCGACATCGCCGAAGCCAAACGTCTCCTGCGCTCCGCCGGTGCCTCCGTTCTGGAGTAACAGGCGGGGGCGGGGGAACGGGGAAACGAGGAAGCGGAGAAGCGTTGGGGGCTTCTTGAAAGAAGCCCCCAAACCCCCAAGAACTTTTCCCGAGAATTATTTGGCTGAAGATTTACGTTGGTGCCCGGACCTGTGGTTTCCTTGCTGTATCGGATGGTGGCTGGGATTTTGGGTTTTGCAGAATCGGCTTAGCCGCTTCTGCTGTGGGTTTTGAATCCGGCTTGTACCCGTGCGGCATTGGCTATCCCTGCCCGGGGATGCAAGGGGCGAAGCCCCCTCGGGCACCGCTTTCCAAAAGTAAAGCCAGTGCCGCTTCCCACCCGATTGCAGGGGTGCCGGGGGCAAAGCCCCCGGCGAAATAAACTTTGAATCTCCCCCTTCCCCGGAGGGGAAGGGGGTTGGGGGGATGGGGGCAGGAAAGTAAGCTCAAGGCAGGGTACCCGATAATCATTGGCGCAGAGAAAAAAGCGCAGGGCGGAGGATGGGATGGAAACAGGGGGCAGGGAAGCAGGGAAACAGACGGAAGGGAACAGCCCCCCAAAAAAAACAGCAACCACCAACCAAAAAACAAAAAAGAAAGGATACCAATATGCATGACATCACTTCCGGTGCCTTCCTGCAGCACTTTGCGGCAGGCACCAATATCCAGGGCACAGCAGGCGTGTCCGATAATACCACCGGCACCGTGACTCCCTATGCCGCAGGCGAGGGACTGAGCGCCGAGATGCATACCTATTACAGCGACTACCTCATTGATAACGCAGAGCCGTACCTCTGCCATGAGCTGTTCGCGCAGAAGCACCGCATCCCCAAGGGCGGCAAAACGGTCTGCTTCCGTAAGTATGACCTGCTGCCCAAGTGCACCACCCCCATCGTCGAGGGCGTCACGCCGGACGGACAGAGCCTGCGCGTGACAGTTGTGGAGGCAACCGTGGCACAGTACGGCGGCTACGTGGAAATGACCGACCTCCTGCTCCTGTCCGCAGTGGATAATAACCTCTGCATGGCAACCAAACTGCTGGGAGCGCAGGCAGGACGCACGCTGGATACCATCTCGCGCGAGGTGCTGGCGGGCGGTACCAACGTGCAGTACGGCGAGGATGCCGTTTCCGCACGGTACCTGCTGACCGGCGGCAAGTCCTCCGGCAATCACTACCTGACGGTGGACTGCATTCGGCGCGCCGTGCGCTTCCTCAAGGCGCAGAACGCCGAGAAGATCCGCGGCTCCTACGTGGCAATCATTCACCCGGACGTTTCCTACGACCTGATGAATGATCCCAGCTGGAAGTACCCCAACCAGTACGCCGATCCGTCCCACATTTTTGAGGGCGAGATCGGGCGCATCGAGGGCGTCCGCTTCGTGGAATCCACCGAGGCTAAGATCTTCCACGCCCCCGACCTGTCCGCGAAGTCGCGGACGCTGACCGTCAACGGCGCGGTCAATGCAAACAGTACCGTGACCTTCACGGGCGCGGGCGTGACGGCGTCCTCGCTGGTCGGGCGCTGGATCCTGATCGGCAATCAGCACGCATACGTGGGCGCCAATACCGCCACGACCATGACGCTGTACACCGACGCCACCAAGAACACCGCCTTCAAGGTGACCTGCTCCGATAAGGCGACCATCTATCCCGGCGAGGCTGGCGCGGAGGGACGTGACGTCTACGCGACGCTGGTCATGGGGGACAACGCCTACGGCACCACCGAGCTGGGGCACGGCGGGCTGGAGCATATCGTCAAGCAGCTGGGCAGTGCCGGCACGTCCGACCCGCTGAACCAGCGCGCGACGGTCGGCTGGAAGGCAAACAAGGTCACGGTACGTCTGGTCGAAGCGTTCATGGTGCGCATCGAGACGGCGTCCACCTTTGAGTCCGGCGAGGACAACTAACCGACAGAGAGGAGCAGAAAGCGAGTATGGAGAACGAATACGTACAGGATGTAGAGGCTTACCTCAACGAACCCGTGAAGATCCGCCTGTTCCGCGATAACGACCGCTACCGCGACCGCGTGTATGTCGCCGTCAACGGACGGAACTGCCTCATTGAGCGCGGCAAGTGGATCACGGTCAAGCGCAAGTTCGCCCTGGTGCTGGATCAGTCCGAGATCCAGGATATGTGCGCCGCGACGCTTGCCGAAGCCGAGCAGGATCGCTTCCGCGAGGCGGAAGCCCAGATGGCGTGACGGAATAATCGGCGCTTTCCCGGCAAACGCCCCGGACTGCCGGCTCCGGCAGTCCGGGGCGCGGACCCGGCGGGGACGGCTGACTATTCCGCAAGACTGAGGAGGGAGAGAGATACATGACGATCAATACCTGCCTGTCCTTTGTGGACGGCATACTGCCCAACGCCGTGCCGCGCGCGACCAAGTGCCGCTGGCTGGGTGAACTGGAGGGGCGCGTCCGGGTGGAGCTTTTGGGGAACGCGCCGGAACAGCAGACGGCGCCGGATGAAACGGCGGACGGCGATACCGAGCTGTCGGTGCCGTTCCCCTACGACCAGATATACTGGATGTACCTGACGGCACTGCTGGAGTACGCACGCGGCGACAGCGCCCGCTATGAGATCGGTGCGGCGCTGTTCAACGCGGCGTACCGCAACTACGCCAAGTACCTGGTGCGCACCGGGGCGGGGAGGTGACGGCATGGCGGTGGATACGGACATGATCCTGACCGTCGGGCGGTTTATCCCCGACGCCGGCGCACCGGAGGGGCGTACCGTGCGGATGGAGGACTACCTCGCGGCGCTGAGCCGGGAGCTGGAGACGCTGTACATCCGGATGAACGACCTGCTGCGCGAGCTGGACGGGCGCACGGCGGCGCTGGAGAGTGCAGCACAGAGTGCAGCACGCAGTGCCGCAGCCACAGGAGGTGAGACGGTATGAGCATTCTGCCGGACAGCGGGCGGGGGGACGTGTTCGCCCTGCCTGACCGGATGCCGGGAAAGCTCCGGCACGTGCGGCACAGCTGCACGGTATTCGGCGGACTGGCGGGAGCCGGGGAGGTCGGCGCCGACACGCTGCAGGCGATGGCAAATCTTGTCCCCTGCGGCTACCCGGCGCTCACGACCGGCAACGCGCGCCTGCAGTACCTTGCCGCCCCGACGACGGGCGCGGCGCACGGACTGACGCTCCATCGGGGAAAGGTCGTGCTTGCGCAGGGAACCGGACTGTTCGTGTCCTCCGGCGCCGGCGCCTGCACCCGTCTGGGGAACGTCACCGACACCGACAAGCGCTTCGCCTCCTTCGGCGATCTGCTTTTCATTCTGCCGGACGGGCTGGTGTACAACGCCGCCGACGGCAGTCTGCGCAAATTCGGGCTGGACACCGGCGACATGGAGAATGTCTCCATTGACAACGTGTACCTGACCGTCCCCACCGCCGGATTACAGACCAAGGGCTTCCGGGTGGGGGATTGCATCCGGCTGGACATCCAGGGGGACATCAAGTCCGCCGTGCTGAACGGGTACTACCGGATCTCCGCCCTGACCGAGAGTTACCTCTGCGTCGAGGGCGGCTTCCCCGAGCGGGGCACCTTTACCGCGCGCGTGCGCCGGGTCATGCCCGACCTGGAGGGACTGTGCGCCATGGGGGATCGGCTGTACGGCTTTGCCGGGCAGTCGGTGTATGCCTGCGAGGCGGGGAATCCGTGGAACTGGTACTGGGCGGATGCGGCATCGCCGGAGACGGCGCCGTTCAGTCTGCACACGGCAGGCGGGAGCGATTTTACCGCCTGCACGGTCTGGCAGGGCTACCCGATCTTTTTCCGGGCGGACGGCATCAGCCGTCTGATGGGGCGTGCGCACGTGGCGGGCGGTTTTCTTGCGGCGACCGGCGTTACCCTGAGCGAGCAGTCTGCGCCCGGCATTCCTGCCGGGCAGGCGGCGACGCTGTGCGGGCTGGACGGGGCGCTGTACTACTGCTCCGGCAGTGACGTATACCGGTATGCGGGCGCGGCGCCTGCGCGGGTGTGTGACGGTCTGCCGGCGGGGCTCCGCGGCATATGCGCGGGGACTGACGGGCGGGGGCTGTACCTGTCCGCGACCGAATCGAACGGTACGCGGCGGCTGTTCCTGTACTGTCCCGGGCTGGGCTGGTACCGGCTGGATCCGGTGTCCGTTACGGCGGCGCTGTTCTGTCCGGACGGAACGGTGGCAGGGCAGGGGGATTTCTGCCTGCTCCAGCGGCTGGACGGCTACCTGTTCCTGACCCGCTCATCCGGCACCGCGGCGACGTCCGGCTTCATGGCTGCGACCGTGCCGACACCGGAGGCGACGGCGGAATTCGGGGACGAAACGGCGCTCCTGCCGGACGGCGGGCGACTGCTTGCCGTGCATCTCCGTGCCTGCGGGCGGATCGGCAGCAGTCTGAAGCTATATGTCCGGTACGACGGGGAAAGCAGCTGGCAGTTGCTCGGCAGTGTGGCGGGGAGCGGGCGGGAGGAGTTGATCCGCATTCCCGTTCCGCCCCGTCCCTGCCGTTGGTTCCGATTCCGGCTGAGCTTTTCCGGCTCCGGCGTTCCGGGCAGACCGGACGGCGCGTTCCGCGTGTCGGGGATGTGGTGGGATACTGAGCAGGGCGGAGCCTGATTCCGTATCGGCGGTTTCTGCTTTCATGCGGGGTTGCCCCTCTTCTTTCTGCTTTCCGCAGAGGAAGGGGGGCTTGCCTTCTTTGCCGCCGGCTGACTCTGCCGGGGCTGTCCCCGGCGGGG
>ERZ857840.2406-NODE-2406-length-18108-cov-3.961114_pt1 | contig 18108 bp, 10 predicted proteins | sample MGYA00519760_ERZ857840 | MGnify/ENA primary metagenome ERZ857840 (study PRJEB31778, sample SAMEA3449371) | human gut metagenome | biome: human gut; feature: human-associated habitat; material: faeces | place: United Kingdom | collected 2010/2012 ... | reverse complement strand
ATCACCTCCAGCACGCGGTTGTTCTTCTCCTCGATCACCGACTGCATGACCATCGCGCCGTAGATCAGCAGGAACATGTAGAGGATGAATCCCAGGACATACCCCAGGCCCGTGGCCACGGCCGACGACTGCGCCTGGGTGTCCTCCTCCTGCGACTTGTCGTTGCGGAAGGTCTGCATGACGACCTTGGTTTCGACCTGTTCGAGAATCTGCGAGAGGTTTTCGATGTTGTAGGCTTTGAGTTTCTCGGTTTCGAGGATGCGCTCGATCTGCCCCGTGATGTTGCTTTCGAGGGCGAGCGACGACGACGAATTGGCATAGAGCCGGACGTTGTTGGAGTTTTCCAGAATGTCGCCGCCGATCCAGAGCACGCCGAATTTTTCGGTCAGCTCCCTGCGGGCCTCTTCGGTCGGGAGTTCCGTGGTCTCGAAGCGGATCTCCTCGTCGCTTTCGAGCTTCGGGGCTATCAGGCCGCTTTCGTCGATGACGGCGATGACCTTCTCGTCGCCCCGCGAAAACTGCATGATGAGCGCCGGGGCGGCCATCAGGGCGATCATCAGCACGGGCATCAGCAGCGTGGTGATGATGAAGGATTTTTTGCGTACGCGTTCGTTGAACTCGCGCTGGATGATGATGGATATGTTGGACATGGCTTTTCCGTTTTAGAGTTGGCCGTTGACGGCTCTTATGAAAATGTCGTTCATCGAGGGGATGATCTCGCGGAACGAACGCAGTTCGACGGCTTCGTTGACGGCGGAGATCACCCCGCGCACTTCGGAGTCGTCGTTGACGTGGAGTTTGAGCATGCGGTAGACCGACTCCTCCTGCGTTCCGTCGAGAATCTCGCAGCGTCCGGCGACGGCCTGCCGCAGGACGGCTTCGTCGCCCCGGTAGGCCACCTCGAAGATGTTCGACCCGTGGTGGCGGCGGATGTCATCGACCTTGCCCGAGAGGATGTTGCGCGATTTGTTGATGAGCGTGATGTGGTCGCAGATCTCCTCCACGGAGGACATGTTGTGCGTCGAGAAGATCACCGTGGCGCCCTTGTCGCGCAGCCCCAGAATCTCCTCTTTCAGCAGGTTGGCGTTGATGGGGTCGAAGCCCGAAAAGGGCTCGTCGAAGATCAGCAGCTTGGGTTCGTGGAGCACCGTGACGATGAACTGCACCTTCTGGGCCATGCCCTTCGAGAGCTCCTCGACCTTCTTGTCCCACCACTCCTGAATGCCGAATTTGACGAACCACTCCTTCAGCCGCACGACGGCTTCGCGGCGCGAAAGACCTTTGAGGCGTGCGAAGAAGACGGCCTGTTCGCCGACCTTCATTTTCTTGTAAAGCCCGCGCTCCTCGGGGAGATAGCCGATGCGGTAGACATCTTCCGGGGCGATCTCGCGGTCGCCGAACAGCACGCGGCCCGAATCGGGCGCCGTGATGCGGTTGATGATGCGGATCAGGGTCGTTTTGCCCGCTCCGTTGGGGCCCAGAAGCCCGTAGACCGAGCCTTGGGGGATGGCGAGCGATACGTCGTCGAGCGCCGTGTGCGAGGCATAGCGTTTGGTGACGTGTTCTACTGTGAGTAAATCCATAGTCGCGGAATGTTTGTTTTTCGGATCGTTCCGGCGACAAATATAGAAACAAATTTTGAATATCAAAAAATATTTATCGTTTTTCGATAAATCGTCGTGCCCGGGTGCCCTGCGCAATCCCCGGGATGCGGTTCGGTGGGGGTTGGGCGGGTTTGGCGTTGCGCGCTCCTTTCATTATCTTTGACGCTGTGAAGGAGTCGAAATTCGTCAAAACGAAGATGGTCGCGGGCTACGTCCTGCTGATCGCGGTCTGTGTGCTCGCGGTGGGCTATGTCTACCGGGTGGTGGTCCGTTTTTCGGCTCCCGACAGCAGCTACGTACAGTTGCAGACCAAGCACAGCGCCGTCAGCCGGACCCTTTACCATCTCTATCAGGCCGAAAGTTACGGGCAGCTGATGATCGCCGGCTACCAGTCCTACGAGGCGCGTTACAAACGCGAACTGCGCACCGTGAGGGCCTGCATCGACTCGCTGCGCTCGCTGACGGGCGACCGGGATTCGTTGCAGACGATGCGTCTGGACAGCATCACGCGGCTGCTCGCCGACAAGGAGCGGCGCACGATGAGCCTGCGGCGCACGATCCGCGCCGGTTCCACGGCCAAACTGCTCGACAAGAACATCCGCGACCTGATCGGTCCCCAGCAGGGGATCGTGGCCGACACGACGCCGTTCCGTCGCATCGTGAGGCAGGACACGACGGCCGTGCCGCGCTCCCGGCGGCGTTTTCTGCAACGGCTGGGCGATCTGTTCAGTCCTCCGAAGGAGGATTCGAGCGTGGTGATCTCCCGACGCGAGCTGGTGGCCCCTGCGGTGCCCGCCGGGTCGGTGAAAGATACCATTACGCTGGTGCTGAGGGCCTTGCAGGATAGCGTCACGAGCAACCGCCTGGGCATCTACGACCGGGCGTGGCAGGAGGGACTGCGGCTGAGTTACAGCAACGAACTGGTCAACACGAAGATATACCGCCTGATCATGGACTTCGAGGCCGAGGATACGGAGTTCCTGATGCGGCGCATCGAGCGCACGGAGGCTTTCCGCCGCAGGTCGTCGCGCGTGCTGGGAGGCGTGACCGTCGGGGCCGTGGTGCTCGTGCTGTTGTTCGTCGGAATATTGTGGCGCGACATCAGCCGCAGCAACCGCTACCGCCGGGAGCTGGAGCAGGCCAACCGCGACAAGGAAGCCCTGCTGGCCGCCCGCGAGAAGCTGATGCTGGCCATCACGCACGACATCAAGGCCCCGTTAGGGTCGGTGATGGGCTATATCGACCTGCTGTCGCGGCTGACCGACGACAAGCGGCAGGAACTTTACCTGCACAATATGAAGGACTCCTCCGAACACCTGCTGGCGCTGGTCAACAGCCTGCTGGACTTCTACCGGCTGGACATCAACAAGATCGAGGTGGCCCGGGTGGCTTTCAGCCCCGCGCAGCTGTTCGAAACGATCCGGGCGGGATTTGCCGCCGCGGCCGCGGCCAAAGGGCTGGAACTGCGTCTGGAAACCGGTCCGGACGCCGCGCGGACGGTGACGGGAGACGCTTTCCACATCCGGCAAATCGCCGACAACCTGGTTTCCAACGCCTTGAAATTCACCAACAAGGGCTCCGTGACGCTTCGCGCCGACGTTCGGCAGGGGCGGCTGGTCTTCTCGGTCCGCGATACGGGCCGCGGCATCGGCCGCGAGGAGAAGGAGCGGATTTTCGGGGAGTTCGTGCGCCTGAGTTCGGCGCAGGGCGTCGATGGGTTCGGACTGGGGCTGTCGATCGTCGATCGCCTCGTGAAGCTGCTCGAAGGGACCATTTCGCTCGAAAGCCGTCTCGGCGAGGGGAGCAAATTCATCGTGTCGGTGCCCGTCGGGGAGGCCGGGCCCGCGGCGGTGCAGGAGGTCCGGGAACCGGAGCCTCCGCAGCCGGGACTGCGGGTGCTGCTGATCGACGACGATCCGTTGCAGCTGGAGATGACCGCCGCGATGTGCCGCCGGGCGGGGATCGCCGCCGAGTGCTGCCAGTATCCCGAATACGCCGCCAAACTGGTTGCCGACGGCCGCTTCGATCTGGTGCTGACCGACATACAGATGCCCTCGGCCGACGGATTCAGCGTGCTGAAAGCCGTGCACGGGGTCGATCCCGCGCTGCGCGTGGTCGCCGTGTCGGCCCGCGGGGAGCTGGACGCCGCGGATTTCACGGCCCGCGGATTCGCCGGATGTCTCCGCAAACCGTTCGCATACGGCGAACTGCTCGCCGTGGTCCGTGCGGCCTGCGGCGGGGCGGTTCCGGCGGCGGAAGAATCTGGGGTCCCGGCGGCGGAGGGGGTGGATTTCGGTCCCCTGACGGCCTATGCGGGCGACGATGCCGGTGCGGCGCGGAGTATTCTGGCCTCCTTCGCCGAACAGACCGCGGCCAATGCCCGGGAGCTCGAAAAGGCGGTCGAAAGAGGCGATGCGTCGGCGGCGGGAGCCTTGTCGCACAAGATGCTGCCGATCTTCACGATGCTCGGCGCGGCGGAGGTCGCCGACATCCTGCGCCGGGCCGAGAACCGCGAGGGGCCCCTGACCGACGCGCTGTGCGGCGAATTGCGCACGGCGATCGAAAAAATCCGCGCGATTGTCGCGGAAGCCGAAAAAACGGTAACTTTGTAGCGTTATGGAAGAGCGTATTCTGATCGTAGACGACGACATCACCTTTGCCCTGATGCTGCGCACATGGCTTTCGAAACGCGGTTTCGGGGTCGAGACCGCATCCTCCGCGGCGGCGGCCCGCACGGCCCTCGGCGCCGGCGGATTCTCGCTGGTGCTGAGCGACATGCGTCTGCCCGACGAGGACGGCATCGCCCTGCTGCAATGGATGGCCGGGGCGGGCGTGCCGGTGCCGGTGATCGTGATGACGAGTTACGCCGAGATTCAGAACGCCGTGCGGTGCATGAAACTCGGCGCCCGCGACTACGTGGCCAAGCCGGTGAATCCCGACGAACTGCTGAAAAAGATACGCGAGGCGCTGGACGCTCCGGAGGCGCAGGCCCCGGCGGCCAAACCGGCTCCGCGTGCGGCGAAAGGGGCTTCGGCCGCGGCGCTCAACTACATCGAGGGGCGCAGCGACGCCGCGCGGCAGCTGTACGAACACATCCGGCTGGTGGCCCCGACCAATATGTCGGTGCTGGTGAACGGCGAGAGCGGCACGGGCAAGGAGCACGTGGCACAGCTGATCCACCGGGAGAGCAAACGGGCCGGAAAACCCTTCGTGGCGGTCGATTGCGGGGCCGTTCCCCGCGAGCTGGCGGCATCGGAGTTCTTCGGGCACGTCAAGGGGTCGTTCACCGGGGCCCTCGCCGACAAGACCGGCGCTTTCGAGGCGGCCGACGGCGGCACGCTCTTTCTCGACGAGGTGGGCAACCTCACCTACGAGACGCAGGTACAACTGTTGCGCGCCCTGCAGGAACGCCGCATCCGCCGCGTGGGCAGCACGCACGAAATCCCCGTGGACATCCGCCTCGTGGCGGCGACCAACGAAAACCTCGAGGCGGCCATCGCCCGGGGAACGTTCCGCGCCGACCTCTACCACCGGATCAACGAATTCTCGCTCCGCATGCCCGAGCTGCGGCAGATGAGCGGCGACATTCCGCTCTTCGCCGACTTCTTCCTCGACCAGGCCAACCGCGAGCTGGGCAAACGCATCGTCGGATTCGACGCCGCGGCGCTGGCCGCGCTGACACGCTACGACTGGCCGGGAAACCTCCGGCAGCTGAAGAACACCGTGAAGTCGGCGACGCTGCTCGCTGCGGGCGACTACGTCACCTGCCGCGAACTGCCGGCCGAAGTGACCGCCCCCTCCACCGGCGCCGCGGCGGGAAACCCGACCGTCCCGAGCTTCTCGCTGCGCGATCCCGCCTCGGAGGAGGAGCAGATACGCCGCGCCCTCGCAGCCGCGGGAGGCAACAAGTCGCAGGCCGCGAAACTGCTCGGCGTCGATCGCAAGACGCTCTACAACAAACTGCACCACTACGGCATCGAGTGACCCCTCCCCGGCAGCGGGCACGTACCGGCCCGGGGGAGGGTGTGGAATTTTTCCACAACATTGTGGAGCGGATTCCACACCGTTCCACACTTCGCCGGGCCGCCGCTCCCCGGCGGAATCCGCTCCGCAGCACTCCGCCGGATCCCATTCCGAAACGCTTCCGAATCCGTCCAGGGCCCGTCCCGCACCTTTTCACGCCCCTCTTTCCGCTCCCGCCTCCCCGGCGAACGGCAGGTTTCCGCACCGTTTGGCACACCGCTTGAACATTTTTTCTGCGAAACCGGCCCTGAACCGGTTCATACAACAAATAAGAATTGAAGTCGAACCTTTAAATTGGACCGCATGAGGAAGGAGTTTGTGATGACGGCGACTTTCTGACGAAGCGGGCGGTTCGCCGACGGAAACGGCCGATCGAGCGGCTCTTCGGAGCGCTCCGGACCGGATGCCGTCGCCGCAGCCGCCGGGCCGAGAGCAGTGGGGTTGTCTCGATTATTTAGTTAACAATTGTTTGCCTGGTACTCCGCCCCGTGCGGAGTTTTTTTGTGCCCGGGAATCGGCCCCTTCCGCGCGGAACATCCGGACAAGCCGGCCGCACCGGACCCGTCCGAACCCGCTCCGGCTACCGGAAACAGTCCGGACAAGGCCGCGACGCAAGCTCCAGCCGCAGCACTCCGCCCCGCACGATCTGCTCGTGCGTGAGGAACGGCCGTTCGAGGGGCTTCCCGTCGAGCCGCGCCGCACGGATGTATTTATTGACCTTCGACGCTCCGGGAGCCTCTATCACGAAACTCCGGCCGCCGGGCAGCGCGATCTCCACCCGCTCGAAAATCGGCGTGCTCAGGGCGTATTCGCCCGAGGCGGGATTGACCGGATAGAATCCCATGGCGGCGAAAACATACCATGCCGTGAGCGCCCCGCCGTCGTCGTCGCCGCTCAATCCCGTGGGACGGTCGTCGAACCAGATGTCGGCAATCTGCCGCACGCGGTGCTGCGTCTTCCAGGCCGCACCGGCATAGTTGTAGAGCCACGGGATGTGGAACGCAGGCTCGTTCCCCGCCGGAATGAGCCCCTGAAGTCCGGTGGCATCGGGCATCCGGCCCATGAATTTCCATTTGTCGAGCCTCGGACCGCGGGTGAAGGATTCGTCGAGACGGCGCACGAAGGCTTCCGGACCGCCCGTCAGCGCGATCAGCCGCGGAATGTCGTGCTGCACGTGGAAAACATGGACACAGGCATTGACCTCGGCGAAATAGCTCCGGGCGCCGAACCCGTCGCTCAGTTGCGGATCGAACGGTTCGATCCATTCGCCCCGTTCGTTTCTGGGTGCGAAATAACCGATCTCCGGATTCCATAGGTTCAGGTAGTTGCGCGACCTTTGCAGAAACAGCTCGCAATCCTCGTCACGCCCCAGATAGCGCGCGATCCGGGCCAGACACCAGTCGTCGTAGCTATGTTCGAGCGTCACCGACACGGCCTGCCGTTTCTCCCACCCGTCGTCGATATAGGGGTATTTCTCCTTCTCCCCGGGCGCCAGCGCCGGGAAATAGCCGTGTTCGGCATAGAACCGGTCGGGCTCGCGGGCCGCTCCGGCCCGCCAGGGAATCATCGTCCCCTCCAGCGCGTTCTTGCGCAGCCCTTCGTAAAGCGTCTCCACATCGAAATCGGTGATCCCCTTGCGGATGGCTTCGGCGGCGACCGACGCGACGTGATTGCCGATCATCGGATCGCCGTGCCAGTCCGGCGAGGCTCCCTCGAACCAGTCGCCGCCCCATTCGACCAGCTCGGGGAACTGGGGAACCCAGCCCCACTGGCGGTACATCCGGACATAGGACTGCAACTCGTCCGCCTTCCGCTCCGGATCGAGCAGCATCCCCAGCGCATGCAGGTTGCGGTAGGTATCCCAGGCCCAGTCGTCGTTGTAGAACGGCCGCGCGTCCTCGTGCACACGGCGGTCGAATCCGCTGTAATAACGTCCGTACTCGGACTGCTCGACCATCCGCTCGCAGGTCCGGTAAAGCGACGTGTAGAAAATCCGCCGCTCCCGTTCGGTTCCCCCTTCGACCCGGATGCGTCCCAGCGTCTCCTCCCAGATCACGCGGCTTTGTTCCCGGACCTCGGCGAACGACGCCTCCCCGGCCTCGGCTTCGAGGTTGGCGCGGGCCTGTTCCACGCTGATATAGGAGATTCCGACCCGGAAACGCACGACGCCCCGGCCGGCCGGATCCGAAAGCCAGACCCCGATATTCCGGCCCGCCGCGGAGAGCGAGTCGGAAAGCACGCCGTCCCGGCAGGTCCCCGCCTTTCCGAACGGCCGGTCGGCCACGGCATAGAAGTACTGGCGGGCGTAATCGACCGCCTCCCAGCCCGTCCCGACCCGATTCCCGTCCACGCTCGCCTCGCCCTGCGCCGCAAGCCGGAAAAGCACGTTCGCAGGGCGATCTCCGTCCGTGAAGTCGAACTCGTAGAGGGCCGCGCGTTCGGTCGTCGTCCACGCCGCCCCGACGCCGAAATCCTCGAGCCAGACACGGTGCGACCAGGGATGCAGCTCCTCGAGGTCGTGGTCGTACCACGACGAGGAGCGCTCCGGATCGAACGACACATCGCCCGCCGTGGGCATGATCGCAGTCACCGCCCCGTTCCGGTAACGGGGCATGTTGAGGGCGATGCCGTAGATCCGGTCGGAAAAGTAACGGTCGTTGAGTCCCGGTTCGGTCACGGGATAGATACGCACCATGGCGTGCGGCCGGTGCACCTGCGGCATCACGGTCGTCAGCAGCGGCGCCACGCCCCCTATGTTGGGATCGACCCAGCGTCCCACGCCTTCGTCCCGGCAACCGGCCGTACAAAGCAGAAGCGCCGCGGTCGCAAACATGTGAATCCTGTTCATATTTTTTCCATTTTTTTCGGACGAACCGAGTGAAAAACGCCTGAAATTACGAATTTTCGGCCGATTTTCACTATATTTGTTCAGATAACCGCACGGTATGAAGTACATTCTGAAAGAGATCACTCCGCTGGGCGGAAACGACCTGTTCATCGCGAACCACTGGCCCGACAACCAGATGGATTTCCCGCTCCATTTCCACGAGGACTACGAACTCAACCTGACGCTGCACGTCCGGGGCAAACGAACGGTGGGCAATCTGGTGGAGGACTTTACGGAGAAGGATCTGGTCATCACCAACCCGAACGTGCTGCATTGCTACAAACGCGGCGAGAGTTATGCGAACGTCCGCTGCGAAGTGGTCGTCGTCCAGTTCTCCAAGAACCTTCCCTCGTGGGGCATTTTCGACACCGACCAGCTGCGGCCGATCCGGGAGATGCTCTGCCAGCCCGCGCCGGGCATCCGGTTTTCGGAGGACACCGCGGACCGGGTCCGCGACCGGCTGCTGCGCCTGCCGCACCTCGAAGGGTTCGAAGCCGTGCTGCTGTTCCTCGACATTCTCCACGAACTCGCCTGCGCCGACCGGACCAAGGTCGAGCTGATCGGGCTTCAGGGCGACGGCTCCTTCGCCCACAGCCGCCGCATCAACAAGATCGTGCAGTTCGTGGAGCAGAATTACAGCCGGAAGATTTCGCTCGACGAAATCGGCCGTCTGGTCGGAATGCCGGCGTCGTCCGCGAGCCGTTTTTTCAAAAAACGCACGCGGCACAACTTCTGGGACTACCTCAGCGGATTCCGGATCAACCGCGCGGCGCAAATGATCATCGAGACCGAACACACGATTTCGGAGATCAGCTACGAATGCGGCTTCAACAACATCTCCAATTTCAACCGCGTCTTCCGCGAACGCATCGGCACCACGCCGAGCGACTACCGGCGCAAGTTCAAGGCGTCGGTCATCCCCAAGGGGTGACCGGCCGGAAAGGCCTCGGAACACCGCAGTCTTTTCCGGCCGGAGAAGTCCTATTTCCCGAGCCACAGCTCCCGGATCGTCTCCTCGATCCCCATGCCGTAGGGAACCCGGTCGCTCTGCGCGACGGCGCGGCAGAGGAACGCGGGACCGCCCGCCGTCGCCGACACGACCCGTGCGCCGGGCATTTCGAGATGGCCGTTCGGATCGTTTTCGCGCAGCCAGCCGTAGGCATAGCGCAGCCAGGCCCGGCGGGCATCGGGTTCCTGCAGGTAGAACCAGGTGATTTCGTCATAGCCCCAAACGTAATGGTCCGACAGATCGGCCTCGCCCGGATGGTCGCTCACACCGAAATTGTCGAACTCGACCAGATAGGGCAGGGCGTCGCACCGCCAGCCGCTCGGCGTCACGCATCCGGGGCTTTTGCCGTAAACCGCGTCGATATGCCCCGCCTCGAGCACGCACTCCATCGGCTTTTCGGGAACCTCCTTGATCCGCAGCGGGAAGGAGTTGAAGTCGATCAGGCTTCTGTCGCCGACCATCATGCCCCGGCTGCCCGTGTGGGCGTCAAAAAGCACGAAGTGACGGCGGGCCCGCGGGCAGACCCGGGCACGCACCTTCTTCAGAAAGCTGTCCCATGTCTGCCATCCGCGGTCGTTCATGCCGATCAGATAGACCTGCCCCAGATGGACGGCTTCGACCCCGATATCGACATAGGAGCCGATCAGGAACATGAACCACAACTGCGTCTCGACACGCGTGATGTCCGGCACGCTGGCTCCCGGCCCCCACTGGTCCACGTATTTTCCGCCGGGATCGAGCATCTGCGCATAATCGAAACAGCGCTCCTCGACGGGCAGTCCCAGCGCCTCGAAAGCCCAGGCGGGCACGGGGACCTCGCCGACCTCGCGGTAAACCGCCTCGAAGGTCGCGGCCTGGAAGATCACGTCCGGATCGAAGGCGTGCACACGGTCGATCAGCGCTTCGGCCCCGGCCCAGAAATCCGGCTCGGCAAGCGCCTTCTCATCGCCCCAGCGGTAGATCGCCCGGCCGATGAACTTGGCGCCGGTGTTGCGGATGAACTCCACGTCGGCCTCCTTGTCGGGATAGGTTCCGTCGTTGCAGTAGGGATCGACGGTCAGGAACTCCGACATCGTGACGGCCCGCGAAAGGTAGCGGTCCAGCACGTCCCGGGAGATCGAACCGTCGAAGCGGTAGGGATCCGGCTCCGCGGAGCCGCATGCGCCCGCGCCGGCGGAAAGTCCCAGCGCGGCGGCAAGCAATACGAACAGTCGTTTCATGGCAGGTATCGTCATTCGTTCCACAATCTTCTGATGGTCTCCTCGGTCGAACGGCCCGTGGGGCACGCCTCGCTCTGCGTGTTGCAGCGGTAGAACCGGGAAGGCCCCGACACCGACACGCGGCAGCCCGGCATCTGGACGTACCCGATCGGATCCATGCTGCGGAGGTAGTCCACGGCGTATTCGAGCCACTCGCGGGCGTACTCGTCGTCGAGCAGGCTGAACCACGATATTTCGTCGTAACCCCAAACGTAGTGGTCGCTCCAGTCGTACTGTCCCGGATGGTCGCTCACGCCGAAGTTGTCGAACTCGAGGAGATAAGGAATCCGTTCGGCCGTCCAGCCGCTCGGGGTCCGGCCGCCCTTCGTATAGCCGATCACCGAATCGAGGTATCCCTTTTCGAGTTTCGCCTTCATCGGCTCGCCCGCGATCTCCTTCGCCCGCAACGGGAACGACACGAAGTCGAAGAGCAGTTCGCCATCGACGACGATGCCGCCGTTGCCCAGGTGGGCGTCCAGCAGCACCGTTCCCCGCGCCGCCTTGGTCGCCGCCGCCTCGCGGATTTTGGAGAGCAGGGTCCGGTATCCCGCATAGCCGTTTTCCGAATCGCCCATCGACGCCATGAGCATCACCTGCCCGCAGTGGAACGCCTCGATGCCGGCCTCCATGTATTTTACGGCCATGAAGTAGAACCACATCTGCGTCTCCTCGCGCGACATGTCGGGGACGCAGGTGTTCTCGCCCCACTGCTCCAGATAGACGCCGTTCTCGTCGCAGATGGCGTCGAACCGGAAGTTGCGGGCCTCGGGCTCCCGTCCGAAAGCCTCGAAAACCCACTCCGGAACGGGAATGTCGTTCACCCGGGTCGTCACGATCTCGAACAGGGCCGCCTGGAAAATCAGGTCGGGATCCGAACGGTGCATCCGCTCGATCCGCGCCCCGGCGTCGGCGAGCCACGCATCATCGACGAAAAGCTCCTCATGCCCCCACGAATAGATCGACCGCCCGATGAATTTGGCCCCGATCGAGAGGAGCATCCGCTCGTCGTCCTCCGTCCCGTACACTCCGTCGTTCGAGGTTTCGGGACCGGCGAGAAACTCCGTCTGGGTCACGGCGCGCGAAAGGTAGTTGTGCAGCACCTCTTCTGACATCGTTCCGCCCGAGAAGGCGTAATTGCCCGTATTGGGCACGGGAGCGGGCCTCTGCGGAATCTCGGGCCACCGGCTCCGGTCCCACTTCTTTTCGCAGCCCGCCGCCGAAAGCAGGCAGGCCGCAGCGAATAGTATGAATTTCGATCCTTTCATCTGTATTTCGGTTTTCAGGGTTCCGGCCGGATGTTTCCGGCCGGAACCGCAGTTGTCAATATCTCGTTACAATTCGTCGATCCGGTAGTTCGTTCCGTTGGATTCGATGGCGAACTCCGCCCCGGAGGAGAAGACGCCCGCCCGGTAAAGTTCGCCGAGCAGATCGAGTCCCACCTGCCCGGACCCGGATTCCACGGGAATCCCGCCCGACTCGGCCCCGTTGCCCGTCACCGTCACGTCGCCGCCGACGCTCCGGAGCCCGGCGAAACCGCCCAGACCGTTGAGCTTCGCATTGCCGCGGATCGTCAGACTGCCGCCCACCGTCTCGAGCGGCATGACGTCGAAATTCCAGAAGTCGCCGTTGCAGTTCTCCACCGTAAAGTCGCCGCCTACGCTCCGGAGCGAAAGGAAAGTCACGCCCGCCATCGGTTCGGCGACCCCCGAGAGCTTCACGCTGCCGGCCACACTCTCTATCTGCGAGAGGCAGTTCCCGACACCCCAGTTGGTCGCGATCTTCGGACAGTTCTCGAAGACGAGGTCGCCGCCGACCGCCGTCATCGACTTCATGCCGTTCAGGTTGAACAGCTGCGCGCAGTTGCGGAAGACGATGCCGCCGTCCACCGTGAACCCTCCGTCGTTGAAGAGCACTTCGGTCGTCGTCAGGGAGGTTCCCTCGACGGTCAGGGTCCCGGCGATCTTCCCGACGCGGTTCTTGACGAACGACAGATCGTGATCCGAAATCGTATTGTCCGGATCGAGAATCGTGAGGTCCTGCACCGTCTCCCCGACGGCCGAACCGTCCTGCGGAGCGAAAGCCAGCAGTTCGTCCCGTCCCGCGATCGTATAGGTCCGGGGCGCTCCCGGATCGGGAACCTCCGAAAACTCGACGGACGAACCGTCGGCATAGCGGCAATCGACCGCCGCCCCGGGCTGCACCACCCCGGAGACGATCCACCGCTCCACCAGGTCGAAACCCACCTGTCCGGCGACCGAGACATACGGGATGCCTCCTCCGGCGCTGACGTCCGTACCGCACTCCGCAATCGTGATGTCGCCGCCCAGATACTCCAGTTTCTCGAAACCGCCCAGTCCGTTCTGGTGATCGTTGCCGATAAGCGTGAGGTTTCCGCCGATACGGCGCAGATCGGTGGCCAGATTCCAGAAGAATCCCTGGTAGGTCTCCACGCAGTTGTCCTCCAGCGTCATGTCGCCGCCGACTTCGGACAGCGAGGCGAAGGCCATCTGCTGCATGCCGCAGTTGCGCACCGTCAGGTCGCCCTCCACGCGGACGATCTGCGCGAAGCCGTTGCCGGAACCCCAGTGAATCAGGTAGGGGATATTCTCCAGCACGAAATCGCCGCCGATCTGCGTGATGTTCTTGAATCCGTTGTTGTTGAAGAACTTGTTGCCGCTGTCCTCGTCGTAGGTTTCGATGTTGCGCAGGACGATGCCGCCGCGGCACTCCACCTTGCCGAAGAAGGTCTCGGTGGTCTTGATCGCCGCACCGTCGATGGTCATGGTCCCCTGTACGACGTCGATTTTCGAGGCCAGCAGGGCCATGCCGTCGTCGGTGACCTGGGGTCCCGTCACGGTGAGGTCCTTCACCTCCTTGCCCGAGGGGCTGAATGCGGCGGCCTCGGCGTCGGATTTGATCGTATAGCTGTACACGCCGCCCGACTCGCCGCCCTGCCCGATCAGCGACGGGTCGGTTACGGCCAGCGGATGGTTGTTCGACAGGGTCACGTTGTCCGAATCGAGCACCGAATTGGAAATAAGGTACTTGATGACGTTGAATCCGTAGGTATCGGGCTGATCGGGCTTGTCCTCGCCCAGCAGGGAGTTCCCCGTGACGAAGAGCTTTCCGGTCATTTTCTTGAGATTCATGAGACCGCTGATGTCGGTCAGCTGCGGATTGTCCTCGATATGGATGTCGCCGATGACGAACCTGAGCGCCAGGTCTCCGACGGAGACCAGCGATTCGTTTTCCGCGATTTCGAGTTTCGTGGCCACGGAGAAGGTCTTCGGAAGCGTCAGCGTTCCGATGCCCGTATTCCGGATGACGAGCGTGCCGACGGCCGACACGTCGAGCGACGAGAGATCGGTGATGTCGCCGCCCGTGACCGTGATCCGGTTGGCCTCGCGGCGGGCGGGAAAGGCATCGACCTCGGCCTGCGTCGTGAGCGTGAAGTTCCCCTCGTAGGGGTTCACGGGATCGGTCCCGTCCTCCGAACAGGCCGTCAGCCACGTGCCCGCGAGGGCGAGCAGCGGCAGCAGGTATTCATTGTACGATCGTTTCATGATGCGTTGGTATTAGGTCGGTTATCGCTGGGGGTTGAGGTCCATCTCCCGCTGGGGAGCCGGATAGAAATAGGCGTAGGTCGGCTTGAAGGCCTTGTTGGTGATATGCCGCTCGTCGGCCCGGTTGAGCCGGCGCAGTTCGTAGATGCCGTGTCCCTCGAAGGCCAGCTCCTTGATGCGCTCCTGAATCACCGCCTCGCGGAAATCCGCGACCGAAAGCCCCTCGGGCAGCGCTCCCAGCCCGGCGCGTTTGCGCACCTCGTTCACCCATTTATATCCCTCCTCGGTCGGTCCCGCGGCCTCGGCGTAGGTGAGCGCCACCTCGGCGAACCGGATCAGGTAGAGATTCGCCGATGTCCGGTTCGAGTTCGACTTCGGATCGGTGTACTTGCGGCAGAACGGATAGAAGAACTTGTTCTTCACGTTGTCGCTGCTCGTCAGATTCGAAGGATCGTAGGTCGCCAGCACGCTGCCGTCTTCGTTGTATATCGTCGTAACCATCAGTTGTTTGCGCAGGTCCGCATCGTCGTACGTGTCACGGAATTCGTTGTCCACGCGCATCACCTGGAACCCCGACTCGTAATTCATGAACTTCATCACTTCGCCTCCGCCGGCGAGCGACGAGGAGATATAGACGATATTGCCCGTCTGGATCGCGAACATCTGGGGCAGCTGCGAATAAGTGCCTTCCATGCCGCTGGCCTCGCGGTTCATCGAGGTCATGAAGATATGTTCCACGCCGTCGGCCTGGTGATCGACGTCGTAAACATTGCCCAGATCGGGGTCGAGACGATAGACGGTCTGCCCTTCGAGCACGTCGGAGGCATACTGCGCCGCCAACGCATACATGTCGTCGGCATCGGCGACCCAGTCGTAGCCCGGAGCGCCCGAAGCCTTCGAGGAGGCGAGGTAGAGGTAAACCCGCGCCAGCAGCGCCTGCGCGGCGGCGGCGCTGTCGGCGCTCTGGCCGCCTAGCTCGACGGCATACAGGCGGATGCTGTTCGGAAGGATGCTCCGGTCAAGCTCAATGTCGTAGGAGGCGTAGAGCGCCTCCAGCTGTGCGTGAAGCTCCTGCTCCGACTGCGCCTGATGGAGCCGCGTCGGAACCACCAGAAGCAGCAGGCAGGCCACGCTCATTCCAAGGATCAGCAGGATCAGATTTTTGATTTTGGATACCGGCATAGCTCCGCCTCCCTTCTGTTAAGCCTCCGCGCCGCAAAAGCCGCGCACTGTCTGCTCAGGATTTTTTCCAACCGGCGTTCAGCTGTCCGCCGCCGGGATCATCATAGAGTATCCGCAGCCAGCTTCCCTCCGGGACGATCGCCGCGGCCTGCGCCGCGGGCATCAGGGAGATCGGCTGCGTACCGGGCGTGTAGCTCCGCAGGAGCAGCTCCAGCTCCGTGAGCGCGCCCCCGGTAAAATGCGCGACCGCTGCATGCGCGCCGTTTTTCTGCATGACCGGCACGCCGTCAAGCACATAATCGAAGGTACAGACCGTCTCCTCCTCCGTCTCCGCAAGCTCCGTCAGATAGAGTCTTGCGCTGCCGGTCAGGCCGTCGGTCAGCTGCGCAAGCAGCGCACGCGCCGTCTCAATGACGGCGGAGGCCTCCGTCGAAGCCGCCGTAAAGCGCAGCAGCGGCTCCTCCACGCTCAGGAGCAGCCGCCCGTCCGCCGTGATGCGGAGCGAAGCGCCCGTCTCGGAGAAGAAGGAATTGCCCTCTGCGTCGGTATAGCTGGCGTCGCCGTAGGGGTTGAAGCCCAGCTCCGCCGCCAGCGGCGTAATGGTACGCGCATCGCACGGATTTGCGGAGGTCGCGCCGTAGAGGCGCGGTGTCTCGCCGCCGATCAGCGAACGCGGGTCCACGCGGTCATAGCGCCCCGTTCCGTCCTCCAGCGCGAAAAAGCTGCCGTCCGGGCGGTAGGAATCCAGCGCCTGCGTCAGCGCGTCGCCGGAAAGCGCCGTATCGCCGACCCAGCAGCTCTCGCCGCACAGGTACAGGCGGACCGCGCCGCTCTCCTGGAGAGACAGTACATAGAGCATCGCCGCCTCTCCGGCCTCCGGGGCCTGCGCGCCGAGCCATTCGGCAAGTACGCCGGACGGAAGCTCCGCCGGGTAGACGAACGTGACGCTGATCCCGGCAATGGCGGAATACAGCTTCTGGAGCGTGGTCTGCTCAAGCTGCGCCGATTCCAGTGCCTGCCCGAGCATACTGCCCAGCGCCTCATAGACGCTGTCGAGCGTTTCAAAGTCATACTGCGCCGTATACCGTCCGGCGGAATTGCGCACCGAAACGGCCAGCGGCTGCGCCGCGTCAAGTCCCGGCAGAGCCTTTTCCGTATAGGTCAGCTCCGCCTGATCGAGCCCGAAAAGGCCCGCAAACGGCTTGAGCGCAGCGGACAGGACCGGTGAGGAGGTCAGTGTCCGTTCCGGAAGCGCCAGCAGCGTCAGCGTCAGAAGCGCAGCGACCAGTATGACGATCAGCAGATCTTTTCCGATTTCCGTCCACCGGCGCATCGCCGCGCCTCCTTTCTGTTCCATGCTCCGCGACCTGCTCAGTCCTTCGCGGCAGGCAGCGTGATGGTCACGTCCGTGCCCTCGCCGTAGACCGACTCGATGCGGATATCGCCCTTGTGCTGGTTGATGATCTCCTTGGCGATCGACAGGCCGAGGCCCGTGCCGCCGGATTCGCGCGAACGTGCCTTGTCCACACGATAGAAGCGCTCAAAGAGGCGCGGCAGATCCTTTTCCGGAATGCCGATGCCGTTGTCAGAGACGCGGACATAGACGTTTTTGCCGCTGCGTCCGGCGCGGATCTCGATCCTGCCGCCATCCGGCGTATACTTGATGGCGTTGGAGACGATGTTCATGACGACCTGCTCGATGCGCTCACGGTCGCCGTTGACATCCGGCATATTCTCCTCGCACTGGAAGCTCAGCGTATGGCCATGGCTCTCTGCGTTGAGCGCGACCGCCTCGTATACACTCCGGACGGCCTTTGCAAACGAAAAGCGCGATACGTTCATTTCCATCTTGCCGTAGTCGATACGGCTGAGCGTGAGCAGGTCCTGCACGATGCGGGTCATGCGGTCGGCCTCGCTGACAATAACGCCCATAAAGTTGTTGTGCAGCTCAGGCGGCAGCTCGTCTCCGGCGGAAATGATGGTCTCGGCGTAGGATTTGATGTTGGTGAGCGGTGTGCGCAGCTCATGCGAAACGTTTGCGACAAATTCCCGCCGTGCCTGTTCGCTGCGGCGCTGCTCGGTGACGTCGTGAATGACGACCATCACGCCGCCGGGCGCCTGATCGGCGGAATACGGTGCCATGAACAGCTCCAGTTCGCGCGAGCCGACGGTTTTCTGCGCCTCGAGATACTGCGGCCGCTTGAGCGAAAGGATCTGCTCAAAGTCCGCGTCTCCGGCGAAAATATCGGCAAAGCAGGTCGTCGGATCCATCGACCGCGCCAGCATCTGCGAGGCTGCGGGGTTGAAGTGGATGACCTGCCCGCCGGCGGAGAATGCGACCACGCCGTCGGTCATGTGCAGGAAGAGCGTCGAAAGCTTGTTGCGCTCGTTTTCGACCTCGGAAAGCGTATCCTGAAGCACCTGCGACATGTAGTTGAAGTTCCGCGTCAGAACGCCGATCTCGTCGCGGCTCGTGACCTCCAGCTTCTGCGAGAAGTCGCCCGCGGCGACCTGACGGGTGCCGATGGTCAGCGCGCGGATGGGCGTGATGAGAATCTGCGCAAGAAGGAACGACAAAACG
>ERZ857840.2403-NODE-2403-length-18116-cov-3.897735_pt1 | contig 18116 bp, 25 predicted proteins | sample MGYA00519760_ERZ857840 | MGnify/ENA primary metagenome ERZ857840 (study PRJEB31778, sample SAMEA3449371) | human gut metagenome | biome: human gut; feature: human-associated habitat; material: faeces | place: United Kingdom | collected 2010/2012 ... | reverse complement strand
TTGGGCGCGGCGGCGGCACGCCGGCCGGCGGTCATCGACGGCCTCATTTCCACCGCGGCGGCGCTGTGCGCCGTCAGGCTGTGCCCGAATGTGCGCGGCTACCTGGTGCCGAGCCACGCCTCGTTTGAGATCGGCTACCGCCTCGCGATGGAGGCGATGGACCTGCGCCCGCTGTTTGACCTCGGCATGCGATTGGGAGAGGGGAGCGGCTGTCCGCTCGCCTTTCAGGTGCTCGACGCTGCGTGCGCTGTCATCAACGACATGGCGACCTTTGACGAGGCGGGCATCAACGACGACTATCTGGACGAAATTCGCCGGGGCGATCAGTTCACGCCCTGAGAGAAGGGAACGCGCATGGGAACGCTGATCATGATCTCCGGTGCAAACGGCAGCGGCAAGAGCCGTTATGCCGAGCGCATCGTCGCGCGCACGGCAGGCGAGCGCTATTACATCGCCACGATGCGCCCCTGCTCGGAGGAAAATTTGCAGCGCATCGAAAAGCACCGCGAGCAGCGAAAGGACCTGCAATTTACGACGCTCGAATGCCCATATCAGGTCGGCGCGGCGGCGGTCGAAAGGGACGGCGTCGTGCTGCTTGAGGATGTGTCGAATCTGCTGGCAAACGCGATGTTCGAGCGCGGCGGGGATGAAGCAAGCGTGTACGCGGACATCGAAGCGCTGTGCTCGCGCTGTCGTCTGCTCGTCGCGGTGACGATCACAGGCCTGCGCGCCGACGGCTACGACGGCGAGACGGCGGCTTACATCCGCGCGCTGAACGGCCTGAATCAAAGACTGTACGACCGCGCCGCGGCGGCGGTCGCAATGAAAGACGGCGCGCCGTTTGCCGAAAAGGGAGACCTCGATGAGATTATTTGAATCGCTTTTGATCGCGCTGTCGACGTACAGCGCGGTGCCCGTTCCGCAGCTTGATTGGAACGAAAAAAATATGCGCTACGCGATCTGCTTTTTCCCCGCGGTGGGTGTTCTCTGCGGCGCGGCGCTCTGGCTGTGGGCTGTACTTGCGCAGGCGACGGGCATGAGCGGCGTGCTGTTCGCGGCAATCGCGGCGTGCCTGCCGATTTTAGTGACAGGCGGCATCCACATGGACGGTTATCTCGACACGGTGGACGCACTCTCGTCGCACCAGACGTGCGAGAAAAAGCTCGCGATCATGAAGGATGCCAACTGCGGCGCGTTCGCGGTCATTTACGGCGGCGTGTACCTGCTCGCCTACGCGGGCTTTGCCTACGAGGTGTTCGCCGCGGGGCATATTTTGCTGATTTGCCCGCTGTTCGTGCTCTCTCGCGCGCTGTCGGGCCTGTGCGCGGTGAATCTGCCGAATGCGCGAAAGTCCGGCATGCTCTGCGCCTTCACAAGCGGCGTCCAGCGCCGCACGGCGACAGTCGCGCTCACGCTCGTCGGCCTCGCCGCCGCGGCGGGGATGGTCTGGATGTCTCCCACGGCTGGCGGGATGGCGGCGGCGTTTGTGGTGGTTTCCGCGCTCAAGTATCGCAGATTCGCGCTGGCACAGTTTGGCGGCGTGACAGGGGACACGTCGGGCTTCTTTTTGCAGCTCTGCGAGCTCTGCGGCCTGATCGGCGTCTGGATCGGAGGGCTGCTGTGATCGACATTTTCTTCATCCGCCACGGCGCGACAGAGGGCAACCTCCGCCGCCGCTACATCGGCCGCACGGACGAGCCGCTGTGCGAGGCGGGCATCGCACAGGTCAAAGCGCTGCAAAAGCGGGGACTTTCAGTCGATCGGCTTTTTGTCAGCCCCATGCTGCGCACGCGGCAGACGGCGGACATTCTTTTTCCGAAGATGCACTATACCGTCGTGGACGGCTTGATTGAGACGGATTTTGGCCGCTTTGAGGGGAAGTCCGCAGACGAGCTTTCGGGCGACCCCGCCTATCAGGCGTGGGTCGGTGCGATGTGCCTGACGCCCATCCCCGAGGGTGAGAGCGTAACGGACTTCAAAACGCGTTGCTGCGAGGCGTTTACGGAGACGATCAAAAATGTGCAGGATGGCTCGCGCGTGGGATTTGTCGTCCACGGCGGCGTCATCATGGCGATCATGGAGGCCTATGCGCGTCCGAAGAAGGACTTTTATGCCTACCACATCGGAAACGGCGAATGGCTGCAAGGCGTGTATGACGGAGAAACAATTCAGATCAAATAGTGAACACCGCCCGCATTCCGGATATCTTTCCGGAACGCGGACGGTATCTTTATATGGTATCGGTGTGGTTACACCGTCGGCGCGGCGTAGGCCACGTCGTTCTCGCTCTACTGGATGCGGATGGAGCAGCGTGCGCCGCCCGCGGAAAGGAACGAATTGATCTCACACATCGACCAGAGCTTCGTGACGGGATCCTGCTGGCGGATGCGCATGTTGTGCGTCTCCTGCGAGTTTGTGTACACGGTGCCGTCGATCGCAATGCTTGCGGAAATGCTGCTGCCGTTGAGCGTCTGTATCTCGATCGTGCTGCCGTCGTAGATGGTCGTTCTGCGCAGGTCGACCAAAACGGGCGCGGCGGTGTTCTTCGGCACGATGCTGATGCGCAGCGCGCTGGCCGACGCGCGCTGATAGGTCAAAATCAGGTCCTTGAGCGGAATATTCAGCGTGCTGTCTGCCGCGGAGAGGTCGACATGGTACTCGGTGAACGGCGCGAATAGATTAGGCGTCGTCAACTCCTGCTCGCTGGTTTGGAAGTGCAGCTTGTAGCTCAGTGGGGTGTCCTACGCGACGGTGATGACCGGCGTTTCGCCGGTGTCGCCTTTCTCGCCTTGGATGCCCTGTTCGCCTTTTTCTACACGCTCGCCTCGGGGACCAATGGGCCCCTGCGGGCCGGGATCGCCCTTTGGGCCGATGAGGCCGGTCGGCCCCTGGATCGTGACATAGCTATACGGATCGGACGGGCAGCAGCCGTTCCCGCGGCAGGACCCCGTGTAGTAATTCATAGACGTCTCCCCCTGACATGATATCGGTGCTTTATCCTATGCATCGGACGAAGAAACAGCACACAGCAGGGAAGAAAAAGGCGGCAGACATGCATCTGCCGCCCGCCGCTTTTATGAAAGACGGTTTTTATTGACGAAACCTCAACTTTGTATTATGTTATACATGGGAATCATATTGTCAGGCATAAAAGGAGAAAATTATGAACGATACGCCCGGATATGTGAAAAATTTGAAAAAAGAGTCTGTGGTGCAGAGTGTCATCAACTGCCTGACAGACGCCATGCGCAATAAAGAGCTCAAGCCCGGCGACCGCATCCCGCCCGAGCCGGAGCTGGCCGCGTCGATGGGCGTTGCCCGCAGTTCCGTACGTGAGGCCATCAAAATCCTCTCCTACCTCGGCGTGCTGGAGAGCAAGCGTTCAGAGGGGACCTTTGTTTGCAGCGGCTTCCAGGAGAGCATGATCGATCCGATGATCTACGGCATCATCCTGAATCAGGATTCCTTCGACAATCTGATGGAGCTGCGTGAGATGGTCGAGACCGGCATCATGCGCCTTGCCAGCCAGAAGTATGACGAGGAGGATGGCCATGCGCTCGAGGCGATGCTCGAACAGATGAAAGAGATCGTCCACAGCGGTGACAACGAGGTCGACCGCTTCTTCGCCGTGGACAACGAGTTCCACGACCTGATCTCGCAGATGGGCAAAAATCCGCTGGCCGACAAGATCAGCCGCGTCGTGCGCACGCTGACGCACGCCGTCCGCTACGAGACCGTCAGCACGATGATCACGAGCGGCAGGGGCGACGAGCTCGTCGCCGCGCACAGCAAGCTCCTTGAGATCCTCAGGGGACACGAGGGAGAGGACGTGGAGGAGATCGTCCGCGGCACCTACTTCGGCGATATCATCCACGGCGAAGAGAAGTAACTGAAAATGCAAGGCCCGCCGTCGCATCTGCGACGGCGGGCTTTTTTGACGGAAAATCGATAGTCTAGCTGATGGAATTTGTGCGATTTGCGGAAATTGCCCTTTTCTTTTGTTTGAACCTGCGCGATACTGTCATCAAGAAAATGACGGCGGCTCATCCGGCAATGACGAATCGAGAGGAGGGAAGGCGATGTCCCATGAAAACGGTCCCGTACAGTCCGCTGCCAAGGCGCTGCGGCTGCTCGACCTGCTGATGGAGGCGCACCAGCCGCTCACGCTGGCCGCGCTGAGCGAGCAGACCGGCTGGCCGAAGAGCACGATCCACGGCCTTTTGAGCACGATGCGCGAGAGCGCGGTCGTGGACCAGCAGAGCGACGGGCGCTACTGCCTCGGCGTGCGGCTTTTTGAGTACGGCTGTGCCGTGGGCGCAAGCTGGAGCGTTTCAGACCTGGCAAAGCCGCATTTGCAGCATTTGGCAAGCGTGACAGGGCCGTCGGTGTTCCTCTCGATGTTGAATCGCTCAGAGGTCATCACCATTGAACAGGTGCAGTCCCGCGCGGGACTGCGCGTCGTGTCGGAGGTCGGGACGCGTCTGCCGCTGCACTGCACCTCGCAGGGCAAGGTGTTTCTATCCGCGATGGCCGACCACGAGGCGAAGCGCGTCCTGTCGCGCCGCACATTGGAGCCCCGCCCAAGACCCTCGTCACGTGGGAGGAGCTCTTCCGTGTGATGCAGGCCGCGCGTGAAAACGGCTATGCCGTGGAGGATGGCGAGTACCGCTTCGGCCTGTGCTCGTCCTCCGCGCCCGTGCGCGACAGCTCCGGCGCGGTGCGCTACGCCGTCGGCGTTGTCGGCATGTTCGACAGTGTGCGTTCGCCGGATTTCCAGCGCGATATTGACTTGACCTGCGCCGCGGCGGCGCAGATCTCAACGGCGCTCGGCTATCGGGCGTAAGCAGAGGAATTTTGTGCCGCGGAGGGCGGCAATATCAGAATGGAACAGGGGAGGAGACGCAATGGCAATCAAACGCAAATTCCCGCCCCGCGTGGCGACGGTCTATTGCAGCGGCGGCTGCCGCGCAAAAAAGGATGAGGACGGCGGAAAGATCGTCCAGCGCGGCACGCACGACGAGCTCATCCAGGAGGACGGCATCTACGCCGACTTCGTCGGCGGCAAGAAGGAGACCGCCGGCTGGAAGCTGTAAAAAAGGGAAAAGAGCGTGGAGGGGTTTGATTTCTCCGCGCTCTTTTGGTATGAGGACTCTTACGGCGGCGCACCGGTGCGAAAATGGAGAGGATGTTTCTGCAAAGCTGCGCGTTCACTGTCTTGACAATTATCATGCGCAGCATTACAATAAAACCCATAAAAAGCCGCCTTTCGCGGCATTTCTACGGATCAGTGGTTAGATATAGCTAACTGATGAAATTGCGGCATTTGGTTAGAGGAAACTAACTGCTTTGAGGAACTACCATCGCGTCGGACGGGGGAGAGGACATGCACATTTTAGAACACGGACAAGGGCAGGAAAAGACACTGCTGTTTCTGCCCTGCACGGCGGAACCCGTCTGGGCGTTTGAAAAGACGGTCGCGCTGCTTGCGCAGTCGTGGCATGTCTTTCAGGTCGTCTACGACGGGCACGAGCCGTCTTATCCCGGCGATTTTACGTCGGTCGAGCAGACGGTCGATGAGATCACGGACTATCTTCGCGCGCAGGGTGTGACTTGCCTCGACGCGGCTTACGGCTGCTCGCTCGGCGGCGCATGTTTGACGCGGCTGCTGGCGCTTGGCGAGCTGCCGGTCAAGCGCGCCATCATCGACGGCGGCATCACGCCGTACCAGCTGCCGTATCTCATACGAAAGCTGCTGCTTGCGCGCGATGTGCTGTCGTTCAAGCTCGCCGCGAATAACCGCAAAATCTTAGAGGCGGCTTTTCCGCCGGAACGATTCACGCTGCCGGGGCGCGACCACAAAAAGGAATACGACGCCATCGAGGCATACTTAAAGACCTACTCGGATCAGACCATCCGCAACATTTTCTGGTCGGGGAACAACTATGTTCTGCCAAAGACGCCCGCAAAGATCGGCACGAAGATCACCTACTGGTACGGCGACGAGGAGAAGAAGGACCGCAGGAGCAATATCCGCTTCATCAAGCACTATTTTCCGCAGGCACGTATCCACGGCATCCCGAAGATGGCGCACGCGGAGCTTGTGATGATCTACCCCGAGGAGTTCTGCCGCTATTTCGATAAATTCATGTGCAGGTAAAGAGGAAAAAACGATGGATCGAAAAGAGAACATCCGCAATGCCTACCGCCTGACGGGCAGCAACAATTTTTACGACGGCATGATCACCTGCTCCACCGTCTCGGGCAAGGCCGTGTGCCGCTTGGTGTGGGATATGGGCAAGGAGGAGTGCGACGAATATCTGAATCAAGCGTTCACTGGTGTGCCGGAGGACTTTGCGGGAAAGCTCCTCGAGGTCCCCGTGGGCACAGGCATTCTGACGATGCCGCTCTATCAAACGCTGCCGCGCGCCGATATCACCTGCCTTGACTATTCACCCGACATGATGGGGCAGGCGAGGGAAAAGGCTGAGCGCATGGGACTCCAAAATGTGCAGTTCCGGCAGGGCGACGTGGGCGCGCTGCCGTATGAGGACAGCAGCTTTGATATCGTGCTGTCGCTCAACGGCTTCCACGCCTTCCCCGATAAGGAGGCGGCATACCGCGAGACGTTCCGCGTGCTGAAGCCGGGCGGTACGTTCTGCGGCTGCTTCTATGTGTCGGGCGAGTGCAGAAGGACGGACCGACTCATAAAAAAAGTCTACGAGCCGATGAAATTCTTCACCCCGCCGTATGAAACGGTGCAAAGCCTGAAAGTACGCCTTGAGGGCATGTACGCTGATGTGCAGCTCGGCAATGTGAAGAGCATCGCGTGGTTCGTTTGCAGGAAGGCGGAGCGCGCGGAAAAGATGGAGGAAGGACACCATGAGTGAGAAGATCACGCTCTCCGGCGTGCCGGAGACGATGTTACAGACGGTTTACGCCCGCGCGAAGGAGACGAAGACGCGCGGCGCGATCACCGACAACAAGGCGGTCGAGATCATCGACCGGCTCGACTACGATTTTTCGATGGCCGACAAGGACGCGGCGATGCACAGCGGCGTTATAGCGCGCACCATCGTGCTCGATAAGCTTGTGAAGACTTACCTTGCGGGACATGGCGGTGCGGTGGTCGTGAACATCGCCTGCGGGCTCGACACGCGCTGCTACCGCATGAGCGGCTATTCGCACTGGTACAATTTAGACCTGCCCGAGACGATCGCCGTGCGCGAAAAGCTCCTGCCTGAGAGCAGAAAGATCTCGCAGATCGCCATGTCCGCGATGGACGACTGGGGCGGCGAGATCAAGGGGACGAGCACGGACGTCCTCGTCATCATCGAGGGCTTGACGATGTACTTATCGGAGAGCGACGTCAAGCGCATCTTCGACGTCATCGCGGCGCGCTTTGACCGCGCGACGGTGCTTGTCGAGACGATGAACCCGATGGTCGTGAAGCGCTTTAAGGAAAAGTCCATCGAGGCGAGCAAGGCAAAGTTCACCTGGGGCGTCAAGAACGGCGCGGCGCTCGCCGCGCTGCTGCCGGATTTCCGCTTTGTCGAAGAGCACAGCCTGTGCGAGGGCATGGCGGAATTTGTGTCCATCTACAAGCTGCTCGGCAAGATCCCGGCAATCAGCAATATCTCCAACCGCATCGTCGTGCTGGAGAAAAAGTGAGGAGGAATATCCATGATTTGGAGTACGGTTTGGGTAGAAGCGGTCGTTTTTACGGCGCTTTTCACGGCAATGGTGATGATCCCCACCATCAAGCACCCGGAGATCGGCGTGCACAACTATCCGCCTGATATTCAGGAGGAATATTTCAAGACGCACGAGCACGTTCCGGTCGCGCCGCTCAGCGGCCGCACCATCGCGTTCAAGGGCTTTGGCATCGTGCTGTTCGCGGTGCTTTTGACGTACGGGGCCATCCTTGCCGGGGCGGATAGCTTTTGGACGGGCGCGGAATTCGCGGCCATCTTCTTTCTGATCGTCGGCGCGTGGGACACGTTTTTCCTCGACTGGGTGCTGTTCGCGCATCTGAAAGTATTCCGCCTGCCGGGGACCGAGCACATGGACAAGGCCTACGCGCAGAAGTGGTTCCACGTGAAGGGGATGCTCTTCCCGGGCTCGCTGTTTCTCGTCATCATCAGCGTGCTCACGGGCCTTCTTGTGATGTGGGTCAAGTGAGCAAAAAGGAGAAAAAAGCATGTCGTTTTTTGAAAATACCCGCAAGCCCGAGGGCCTTGGCGGGAAGCTGATGCTCTCGATGATGAACGTCGGCCATCGCGCGCTCGCGGATTGGGGATTGCAATTTGCCGAGATCGCAAAGGACGCAAGCATCCTGGACTGCGGCTGCGGCGGAGGAGCAAACATCAGGAAGATTCTCAAAAAGTGCCCAAACGGCGAGGTCAAAGGCGTCGACTATTCGCCCGTCAGCGTCGAAAAGGCGAAAAAGGTCAACGAGGACGCCATTTTGAATGGCCGCTGCGTCATTTTGCAGGGGAACGTCGCGGATCTCATCTTCGCGGCGAACCAGTTTGATTTGGTCACCGCATTTGAGACGGTCTACTTCTGGCCTGATTTGCTTCAGAGCTTCCGCGAGATCCATCGCGTGCTGAAACCGGGCGGGATGTTTTTGATTTGCAACGAGTGCGGCGGCGACAACGAAAAAGACGAGAAGTGGACGGAGAAGATCGACGGCATGACCATCTACAAGGACGTCCAGCTCAAGGATATGTTGGAGCAGGCCGGCTTCCGTAATATTCAGATCCACAAGAGAGAAAAGGGCTGGCTCTGCATCACGGCACAAAAGTGAGAAAGCGAGGTCAGGAGCGATGAAGGTCTATGCGTTCGGCGAAGAAAACGCACCGGTCATTTTGCTGCTGCCCGGCACCTGCTGCCATTGGAAGGGCAACTTCGGCCACGTGATCCCGCTGCTCTCTGACGAGTACCGCGTGCTCTGCGTCAGCTACGACGGCTTTGATGAGACCGAACGGACGGAATTCCCCACGATGCTCGAAGAGACGGCGAAGATCGAGGACTACCTCAAGGTAAACTGCGGCGGGCACATCCGCGCAGCCTACGGCTGCTCGCTCGGCGGCTCGTTTGTGGGCCTTCTGGCCGCAAGTGGGAACATCCGCATGGACTACGGCATCCTCGGCAGCTCGGACTTGGACCAGTCCTCGAAATTCGCGGCAAAATTGCAGACGAATCTTCTGCTGTCGCTGATGTTCCCGATGCTGCGCGACGGCAGGTTCAAGTCGCCGCTTCTGCAAAAGCGCGTGGAAAAGCAGATGCGGCAGATGGGTGATTACGGCGCGGCGTTCTTACGGATACTCGGCGGGGCGCGGCCCTATTTGACGCAGCAGAGCTGCAAGAATCAGTTCTATTCCGACCTCATTACGCCGCTGCCCGACAAGCTCGACGTGCCGGGGACGGAAATTCATATCTTCTACGCGCTCAAGATGGGCGAAAAGTACCGCGCCCGCTATGAGCAGCATTTTGCGCATCCTGTCATCCACGAGCAGGACATGCAGCACGAAGAGCTGCTGGCCTGCCACCCGCAGGATTGGGCAGCGCTCGTCAAGAGCATCGTTGGGAAGGAGAAGAGCACGTGAAGTATTTTGAATTCGGACAGGAGCACTCCGAGTCATGGTCATGCTGCATGGCGGCGGCGTGAGCTACCTTGGCATGCTTCCCACGGCCCAAAAACTGGCGGAGCGGTATTACGTTGTGCTCGTCGCCTACGACGGCTTCAACCCCAGCGAGCCGGAGACGGAATTTGTTTCGCCCATGGACCAGATCATAACCACATGCAGTATCAAATTCGCGACCCGCAGGGCTTTGCGGCGATGCTGGATCGCATCATCGAGCAAAACGAGCTGCCGCCGCTGCCGTTTTTGCGAAAGTGAGGAAAAGCGCATGAAGAGAAACTACATTATTGCGGCGTTCCGCGAGACTGTCGCGCAGCAATTCCCAGAACAGAGCGTCGAATTGAATCGGCTGCTGGACGAGAAGCTGTCGCGCCTGCGCTCAATGCATCTGAACGCGTCGAAAGAAAAACAGTTCCATTTGGAAAGTCAAATTTTGCCCGGCATCGCTGCTTACGAGACCTTGCAGACCGTCATGCCCAAGGACGAGGCGCTGCAAACCGTCCACGGCTATGTGGCGGAGCATGCGTGGACGATGAGAAAAACCATCCTCAAGCTGCTCAAGGTGCCGGGGCTCTATCATCTGCCGCCGGTGCTGTTCAGTAAGCTGACGCCAAAATTCTACGGCGAGACGGCGGGCTTTGCGGCCACGGAGTATCAGACCTCCGGCGGCGTCTGGTGCATCGATATGACGAAGTGCCCCTATCACGACACCTGTGTCGAACACGGCTGTCCGGAGCTCTGCCCCTGCTTCTGCGACAGCGACGACATCGCCTATGACGACCTGCACCCGAAGCTCGTCTGGCACCGCACAAAGACGCTCGGCCGCGGAAATGAGTGCTGCGACTTCTGCCTGAAGCTCGCGGGAAAATGAAAGGAGAGACCGATGAAGTACCACATTGAGAAAAACACCGTGCAGGAGACGCTCGTCATCCCGCTCTACGGGCGCAAGATGTGCTCGGAGCTCTACCCGAACCTGTTCCGCGACGAGACGGCCATGCGCTTGATCGAAGAGATCGACTACGATTTTTCCACGCTCGCGAAAAGGTCGCAGAGCATGATGCAGCAGTTCGGCTTTTTAGAGTGCGCCATGCGGCAGAGCGACCTCGCTTGCGAGGTGCGGGACTATCTGCGCTCGTACCCGAACGCGGCGGTCGTGAACCTCGGCTGCGGGCTGGACGCCACGGGACGCGCCTGTGACAACGGCACGTGCAAAATTTACAACCTCGACTTTCCCGATGTCATCGCCGTGCGCGATGCGCTCCTGCCTGCGGGAGAGCGCGAGAAAAACATCCCCTGCAACTTAAATGACACCTCGTGGTTCCGCGAGATCGACGCGAGCGGCGGCGCGGTGTTCTTCGCCGCGGGCGTGTTCTACTATTTCCTCACGCCGCAGGTCAAAGCGCTCGTGTGCGCGATGGCGGAGGCGTTCCCAGGCGGCAAGCTCGTCTTCGACGCGGCGAACCGCAAGGCGGTCAAGCTGATGCTCAAAACATGGCTCAAGGACGCGGAGATCAAGGACGTCGGCGCGTATTTCGCCGTCACCGACGCAAGGCGCGAGCTTTCGGCGTGGAGCGATAGGCTGCGTGTGTCCTCGCGCGGCTACATGCTGGGCTACAACGACTTGAGGAATCAAAATGTACGGAAATTCTTCCGCTTTTTATCGAAGGTCGGCGACGGCATGATGAACATGCAGATCGTCCGCCTCGACTTTGCAAAGGAGAATAAAAAAGCATGAGTGACTTCAATGACATCGGCATCTCGCGTGAGCTTGACTGGCCGCGCATCAAAAAGCTGCTGACCATCGGCCTTTTTGCGTCCGTTCTGCACCTCGCCGGTGACCTGATCCTCGGCTAGGGCGTGGAGAACGATGCGCTTGAAGGCGTTTTACAGATGCTATCGGCTATACTTCTACCTCGGACAGCGGCCTTTTTGCCGCGGCGCTGCTGGGGCTTTTCGGCGTGGTGCTTGAGGGACTTGCCGCTTCGGTGTTTACCGCCTGATGGCGGCGAAGTCGCCGAAATACGCGCACCGCTGCCGCTCCGGCATTTTCGGCTACCTGATGTTCTGCGCGTGCGGCTTCCATCGGTGTGCGCGGCGGTGTTTCTGATGAAACACGGGCTTTCCGAAGCACTTTTGACGCAGTACAGCGCATACTTCCTGATGCCGCCGCTCGTGCTGTTCTGGATCTTCTTCTTTGTGCTGGTGATGACGCAGATCGTCGCATTCCGAAAGGGGCTGACACCGTATCTGAAGTGGTGCTGCGTCTTCTCTATGGCGTTCGGCATGCTCGTGTATTTTCTCGCGGCGCTGCTCGGCAACCGGCCGCTTGGCAACGCCCTGCGCTGCGCGTGGCTCGCCATCGGCAACGTCTGGATGTTCGGCGGGCTGCTCGTGACGATGAAAAAAGCGCAGCGAGCGTAAGACAGGGGAGAAGACCTCACGGCAAACCGACGCTCTGATATCGGCAAGCGTAAAAAATACGGGAGGGAAGACAATGAACGACGATCAGCTGCAATTTGACCGCACCTGCCATGTGATCTATTCAAAGCCCTGCAAGGCGGAAATTCGGGAGAAGATCGCGCACCACTATCCGGAATCGCAGCGCGAAGCCGTCTGGGAGCGCGTGCAGATGCAGTATGTCGACTTTTTGAGCGACTGGCGCACCGACCTTGGCGGGGAGAAAAACTTTCACAACGGCCCGGGCGGCAATTACGACTGCATCGCGCTGATGGCGTATTACGTCGTCTGCAAGGACGTGACAAGCCTTCAAGAGATCGAGGAGATGGAGGGAACCTCTTCCTGCCGTCGTTCCGAAAGCTCAGCAAGCTCAAATTCATCGACATCAACAAGCCGCTTTGCAAAAAGCTCCTGCACCGCGCGTTTTTGAACGCGAAAAAACAGTGCGACAAGTGGGGCGACTTCAAAATGAACGTCGCGCCGTTTGACAAGGATCAGCCCATCTACTATGAGTTCACCGCCTGTCCGACCGCGGAATTCGCCAAAAAGCACGACCTTCTCGAGGTCATGCCCGCGCTCTGTAATCCGGATTTTGCCGGCATGGAGCTCATTCACGCGCGTCTCATCCGCAAAACGACCTGTTCGAACGGCTGCAAATGCGACTAAAATCAGGCTGAGCACTCGTTTTTCCTGCATGATTTTCTCCCTTGATCCGATGGTGCCGCCGCTCTCTTTCGGAATGTGTAGGAGCAGCGCGCGGCAAGATCGCGTGCGAAATTTACGCAAAATGCGCCGCTTTTTTACATATATTTTTCCCGCGCGACACGAGAATTGTTCATACTTTATTTACACCAAATTTAGGTTCGCTTAAAGAATCCACGTTATACTTCAGCCATAGCCTAAAACAAAGGGCGACAAACAAAAAATTCTGGGGTCCACTGTCCACCTCGCCGAACGGCCAAAGCGGCAGACCAAGAAAAACACCGCGGCGCGGTGTTATGATAAAGATCAAGGATCAGTGCAAGCAAACAGCACCGGCGAGAGTTTTCCATCTTTCTCTCGCCGGTGCTGCATTTTACATTTTGAGCTTAATTCGCTGCGGGGGCCTTTTCAAATTCTGCCGCGACCTGCTCGAGCAGTTTGCGGATGGGGAGGTGCTGCGGGCAGACCTTTTCGCACTTGCCGCACTTTAAGCAGTCGGACGCCTTGCGGCCCGGCGCGGTGTGGACATCTTCATAGTAGCAGTCCGCGTTCCAGTCGTGGTGAATCTGCTTGGCGTTCATAATGGCGAAGAGGTCAGGGATAGAGATGTGCTTGGGGCAGCCGTCCGTGCAGTAGCGGCAGGCCGTGCAGGGGATGAGGTCCTTGCTGTGGAAGATCTCCTGCACCTTTTCCACCGCGGCGCGCTCGGTCTCGTCGAGGGGCTTGAAGTCCCGCATGAACGAGATGTTGTCCTGCATCTGCTCCATGTTGCTCATGCCGGAGAGCACCATCATCATGCCGGGGAAGCCCGCGACAAAGCGGATGGCGTAGCTCACGGGGCTGCCGCCGTGCAGGTCTTCAAGCACGGCCTTTGCGTCCTCAGGCAGGTTCACGAGGTTGCCGCCCTTGACGGGCTCCATGACGATGACGGGCTTATTGAATTTGCGGCAGACCTCATAGCACTTGCGGCTCTGCACCGCGGGATCGTCGTAGTCGACGTAGTTGAACTGGATCTGGACAACTTCGATCTCGGGATACTCGGTCAGAATGCGCTCGAGCACCTCGGCGCGGTCGTGGAAGGAAATGCCGACGTGGCGAATTTTGCCCTCTTTTTTGAGCTCGAACGCCGTCTCATACGCGCGGCACTCCTTGAAGTGGTCATAGTTGACAAGACCCTGCGCGTGCATCAGATAGAAGTCAAAATACTCGACGCCGCAGATCTCGAGCTGGCTCTCGAAAAACGGGCGGATGTCTGCCTCGGTCTTGAAATAGTTCGCCGTCAGCTTGTCGGTCAGGATGTACTTCTCGCGCGGATAGCGGCTTGTCAGGCAGGTCTTGAGCGCCTTTTCGCTCTTGCCCTGGATGTAGCCGTGCGCAGTGTCAAAATAATTGAAGCCCGCGTCTAAAAACGCGTCCACCATCTGCTTGGTCTGCTCGATATCCACCTCTTCGCCGATCATCGGCAGGCGCATGCAGCCAAAGCCAAAATTCTTCTTGATCCGATCCATAGTTTACTTTCCTATTCTTATCCTTTTCCTGCTTGCCGGCAGAAAAGTAGTTTTCCTTTACTCCTGCGGAATTGTCTTGAGTTCGCGCCGGATGGCGCGGAAGCGCTCGGGCACGTCCTCGTCCGCCATATCCCTTGGGACGTCGATCGTGCCCGCGGCCTTTGCAGTTTCATAATACCAGCATTTGTACTCCACGGTCTCGAGCGTGTGGCGCATCTCCTCCATCTGCGCGAGCAGCACGTCGCGCTGGTGCGTGAACATCTTGAGGCGCGTGTCGATGGTGTCGTCGCCGCGCAGGGCAAGCTCGATGTACTGGCGGATGTCCCTGATGGACATGCCGGCCTTTTTCATGCAGCCGATGACCTGTAACCACTCGAAGTCCGATTCCTGAAACATGCGGATGCCGCCGGACGAGCGCTCCACAAAGGGCAGCAGACCCTCCTTATCGTAATAGCGCAGCGTGGAAGCGGGGACGTCCAGCTTTTTCGCCATCTCGCCGACTGTGTAGACCATGAAATCCTCCTGAAATGAAAGCGCGCTTTAGGTTGCAGCACAGTGAGTAACTTTAAGTTTTTTTTAGCATACCGCAGCGAAGGAGGCCTGTCAAGCGCCGCACAAAAAGAAAAGCCGCCGACGGCGGCTTTTCCTCAAATCTTCAAGATCGCGCGAATGTCGTCCAGCATTTCGGCAAAGTAGATGCCCTCCTGCCGCTCGGGCGTGGAGAGGCCCATGTCGATCATGTGAGCGAGCAGGGCTTTCAAGTGGTCGTAATAGCCGTTCAGATTATAGAGGATGCACGGCGCGGCGAGCTGCTTGAGCGACACCTTTGACATGATCTCGCTGATCTCCTCGAGCGTGCCCGTGCCGCCGGGGAAGGCGATGAACGCGTCGCCGAGCTCGATCATCTTCGTCTTGCGCTCGGTCATGTCGCGCGTGACGATGAGCGTCGTGATCTCGTCATACTCGTAGCCCTTGTCGATGAAAAACTGCGGCTCCACGCCGGTCACTTCGCCGCCCGCGCGCAGCACGCTTTCAGCGAGCGCACCCATCAGGCCGTTTTTCGACCCGCCGTAGACAAGGGCGTTGCCGCTCTTGCCGATGAGACGGCCCAGTGCGCGCACGGACGTCTCAAGCGTCGGATCGTTGCCGCTGCTCGCGCCGAGATATACGGTGATATTCATAGGAAACAGTCCCTTTCTGTCAAAAATGATTGCCGCTATTCTACCACGGTATGATCTTTCCCGCAAGCGGCGGAAAATCGGCGTTGCGGGTGTAGTCCTGCTGTGGTATGATGTTCTCGCCGCGCACGCGGAAAAAGAGTAATTTTGACTGTTTTTGGAGATATCTTATGATCAAAACGATTTTGTGGGACGTGGACCGCACGCTTTTAGACTTTGATGCCGCCGAGCGCGCCGCCATCCAGAGCCTTTTTGTTGAGTTCGGCCTTGGCGAATGCTCGGAAGAACAGGTCGCGCGCTATTCCGTCTTGAATATGAAATACTGGGAAAAACTCGAGCGCGGCGAGATCACGAAGCCGCAGGTGCTCGTCGGCCGCTTTGAGGAGTTTTTCGCGGAGGAGGGCATCGACGTTTCCCTTGCGCCGCAGTTTAACGATGCCTACCAGCTGCGTCTGGGCGACACCATCGTCTACCGCGACGACAGCTATGAGATCGTCAAGTCGCTGCGCGGCAAGGTGCGCCAGTGCGTCGTCTCGAACGGTACGGTCGTCGCGCAGACGAAGAAGCTGACGCGCTCCGGCCTCGGTGCGCTGATGGACGGCGTGTTCCTCTCCGAGCAGCTTGGCGCGGAGAAGCCGAAAAAGAAGTTTTTCGACCAGGTCTTCGCCGCCATCGGACCGGTCGAGAAGGGCGAGACGATGATCGTCGGCGATTCGCTCACGAGCGACATCCGCGGCGGCGACAACGCGGGAATTGTCACCTGCTGGTACAATCCCGAGGGAATCAAAGCGCCGGAGGGTTACCGCATCGACCACGAGATCAGGGATCTGCACGAGGTCTACGGCCTGCTGTGACAAGAAAAGGGAAGAGGACATTCCGAAAAGAATCGGAATGTCCTCTTTTTTGCGTTTACTGCTTGTCCTTCAGCCGCCGCAGGCAGATGCAGAGCATCTTGACGTCGAAGGGCTTGGAGATGTGCGCATCCATACCGGCCTCGCGGCTGTGCTGCACATATATAACGCAGTGCATTGATAAAAGCTGTGGTTTTATTCAGTATTGATAAAGGAATGGGATCCTTTTTTTCTTGCCAGACGGCGATGGATATGCTACAATATGACCAATAAACCAAGCTGGTCAAAAATTTCAACAAAGGAGGGAATGCCAATGGCCTTTTCCGCAGAAGAGAACGCGGCCATCCGCGAAACGCTGCTGCGAGAGGCGCGCCGCTGCGCCGTCACGCTGGGGCTGCGCAAGACCTCGGTCGAGCAGCTCACCGAGGCGGCGGGCATCTCGAAGGGACTGTTCTATAAATACTTCGCGTCCAAAGAACTGCTGTTTTTCGAGGTGCTGGAGGATATCCACAGCGAGGTCTATCAGGTGGCCGAGCAGGCGCTGGAGGAGGGCAAAGACCTGCCGCCCGACGAGCGCATCGCGAACGTGCTGCTCACGGCCTGCAGCCGCTTATCCGAGATCGGTGCGATGAAATTCATCGAGGAGGACTCGGCCTATCTGCTGCGCCGCATCCCCGCGCAGGTGAAAGCCGAGCACTACCACAGCGACGAGGTACATATCCGCGACCTTTTGGAAGAGAGCGGCCTGACCCCGCGCGGCGGTATCGCGCTCGCCGCTGCGACGATCCGCGGTCTGATCCTCACGGTGTCGCATCAGGAGCAGATCGGCGCGCTGTATCCGCAGGTGCTCGAAACGCTGACGCGCGGCGCGTGCGAAGAGCTGTTTCCGCGGGCGTGAACGCCGCGTGCGGCTTTTTATCACTTGAAGTTAGAGACGTTGAACTAAAAATCAAAACAGGGAGAAATCTGCCGTGTCCAAGCAAGCTACCGAATTTCAGAAAAAGGAAATGAGCAAGATGTACCGCGGCAAGGAGATCTTCAAGCCGCTGAACACCGGCTGGGTCGATGAACATGTCGCCTGCGTGCGCGAATGGGTGGCGAACATCTTTTTCTACCGCAAGGGCGAGACGACCATCATGGTCGACGCGGGCTACAACTATGACCGTCTTGAGGAAAAGATGGGCTGGCTCGGCATCGACCAGAAGGCCATCCGCCATATCCTCATCACCCATCAGGACACCGACCATGTCGGCGCGGTGGAGGCGGACAGCCCCGGCCTTTTCCGGGACGCGAAGCTCTATATCGGCGAGATCGAGAACAAATATCTCACCGGCGAGGTGCGCCGCAAGGTGATCTACCACCTCTACAAGCTGCCGCAGGTGACCATTAACAACGAAAAGGTGCTGCTGCACGACGGGCAGGTCTTCGAGATCGACGGCATCAAGATCGAATGCTTCCTCGTCCCTGGCCACACGTGGGGGCATATGGTGTACCTCATTGACGACAGGTACCTCTTCACGGGCGATACGATCTGGTTCGGCGCGGACGGCGGCTACAGCTTCATTTCCGCGCTGGCGGAGAGCAACAAGCTCGCAGTCAAGTCGCTGGCGGAGTTGGAGCAGAAGCTTCGCACGCGCGGCCTGCGGCCCGTCATCCTGACGGGCCACACCGGCTGGACGGACGATCTCTACTTCGCCTTTGCGCACCGCGATAAGCTCTGCTCGCCATTCAAGAAGAAAGTGCACGACCCGTCCGCGCCGTACGACGCCTACGACG
>ERZ857840.2379-NODE-2379-length-18231-cov-3.154599_pt1 | contig 18231 bp, 18 predicted proteins | sample MGYA00519760_ERZ857840 | MGnify/ENA primary metagenome ERZ857840 (study PRJEB31778, sample SAMEA3449371) | human gut metagenome | biome: human gut; feature: human-associated habitat; material: faeces | place: United Kingdom | collected 2010/2012 ... | reverse complement strand
CGGACCGCAACTATATCACCAACAGCTACCATGTGCATGTGACCGAGCAGATCGACGCCTTCGACAAGCTGAAGTTCGAAAGCGCGTTCCAGCGTCTGTCTCCGGGCGGGGCTATCAGCTACGTGGAAGTTCCCAACATGCAGGACAACCTGAAGGCCGTCATCCGCGTCATGCAGTACATCTACGACAACATCATGTACGCGGAGCTCAACACGAAGAGCGATTATTGCCAGGTGTGCGGCTTCGACGGTGAGATTCAGATTGTGGAAGACGACGGCAAGCTCGTGTGGGAGTGCCCTCACTGCGGCAATCGCGATCAGGAAAAGCTCAACGTTGCGCGCCGTACCTGCGGATACATCGGCACGCAGTTCTGGAACCAGGGCCGTACGCAGGAAATCAAGGATCGCGTGCTGCACCTGTAGCGGAAGTAGGCTCCTAAGTGTTTGGAAGGCCGCCCGAGGGCGGCCTTCTTTCGTCTTGTGATGGGGTGGGCTGGACGGCCGCGAAGTGCTCGGACGTATTCCAGCGCTGGACCGAATATGAGCGCCGTTCGCTCGCGGTTCGCCGGTTGTGCTGGGCGCGTCTGCTGCGGTTGTCCGCCGCACTGTTTTGGTCTGCGGAGCCGCACTGCAAACCTCGCCTCAAACCTATGCCACGAGCCTCGTCTCAAGCCTATGCGCGCCCGCTTCTCGACCCTACCCTGAAATGCAGCCTCACCTATATCGCACCCGCCTATCGCTCCTTGCCCCGAATGTTGCCTATCTTGCGCGCTTGCGATACCTTGCGGTCGAAAATGAGGGGGTCCTGCCAGAAATCAGGTGGTTATCATCAAACGTGTGCGCTCTGGATTGCACTCTGGAAAGCAGCACGGGAGTGGGAAATGAAAAACCGCAGGTGAACGTCTTGTGCCTGCTGTCTTGAAATCGCTCCATGTCTTCTGTGGGATGCCATGTTGATGAAACCCACCCGATTTCTGGCATGTTGGGGGGTTCAAATTGCACTACCGTTAGGGGAACGAAGGCTATTCTGCTTCGGTAAAAGGGGAATGTGGGTTTCGCCGCTGCAATAGGCGTTTATCGGGTACGACTCTATTCAATTTTCCGGAAGTCGCTCTGGCAAATGAGCTTTCTCCAGAGGTCGAGTTGCTTTCGCTCGATGGCGTCGCGTTTTTCGAGCTCTGCAGCGGTGGGGTTGTTTCGAGGGCATCGGTCGAGTGATCTGATGCCAAGGGCTCGCCTTGCCTGATCAGCAAATCTGCAGAATGCGATAAAGTCGGTGGCTTCCTGGGCGTTGATGCTGAGGTGAGTAAATCCTCGAATCGGAGCAATCTCGTTTCTCCGGCGAGCATCTCGTGCAAGGGCGGAAGCGGTTGAGTGGAAGGCGCGCCCATCGTAATCGATCCCGACGGTGTTTTTTCGGCCCGACAAATCCGTATGCTCGATGCTGATGTCTGGGTATCGGACTACGTAGTGCCTTTCACCCGCCCAATCAGTGCCATTGAATATTCGAACTGCATGATTCATTTGTCCGACGCCAAGACCGAAACCTCCGCGAATGCGAGGAAGTCCCAAGGTAATTGCGAGCGCAGATTCCATAGGCGATCGCGAGCCATCGCGGACGAACTTCAGTGCCGAGCGAGCCTTCTTGCAACCGAGGTTTCCCTTGGCGGTGTCAAGGAAGTTCTCGATGCGCTTAACGGTTGTGAGGGGCTTATCTGCGATAACGCATTTCGAGTTAGATGGCAAGTGCTCGTCTCGTTGCCGTAATCCTCCCAGTGCCGTTGGGTCGATGCGGTAAAGCGAGCAAAGGGCGAAGCCAAAATAGACCGCTTCTTCAAGTGGGCGGCGTTGAGCGAGCTGCATGAAAACAAGTTCTGGTGAGGCGACATAAATCGCAGTCCTGCCGATAGCCCCGATTCTAATGAAAGATTTTGGTGGAAGCGGTTCGGTTTGGACGTGAACAGCGAAGTGCTCGTCATTGTTTCTCCCTCGGCGGCTGCTTGAGAGGAAGTCGAGAAACACGCGCTCTGGGTCAAGCTCAAGCGCAAGCTCTCGGCAGCGAGTCGGCGAGGGGATGGCATCGGGCGCATCGGCGCGATAACGCGCTCTTTTTTGTGCCACGAGAGGATTCGGGTTGCGCATGAGCCACCGAAAGGCAGAGATATGTGAGAGGCAGATGTCCATGCGGGTATGATACGAGCATCGCTTCTCATTTCAAGAGTGTATGCGCGGCGTCGATTAGAGTTTTTGCGCAAGAAACGATGTGCTTGGGACATTTTCGGTTTAGGTGCGCGCGTGTACTCGCTTGTGCAATTTGGGAGGGGGATCCTGCCAGAAATCAGGTGGTTTTCATCAAGCTGGAGAAGAGGTAGTGAGCTTGAATTCGGGTTGGCTCTGCTTGCGTTTTTCTGACCTGGCCATTTGTTCGGGTGGAATTGAAACTGGCTCGATAAATCGTTTCCATGGCTTTTGGATTCGACGGCAAAACTACTCGATTTGATGAAGAGTGCCGATTTTCTGGCAGTTACCCCCTTCTCCAAGTGCACTGCAATCACGCACTTTTCGAAACGGGGAAAAATTGGTCTTTTTTGTTCGCTAAAATGGACGAGCGCAAAGCTGTAGGTTGGATCTGCGGGAAGCCAACCGGTTGGAGGAGACGGTGGAAAAACAGGAATCGATTGATGCGTGGTTCGCGCTCGTTCCCGAGCAGGCGAAGGCGACTGCACAGCGATTGCTCTTGGAGGTTGGCAACCTGCGAAGGGAAGAGATCATCTACCCGCCGCAAGGCGACATCTTAAACGCGCTTGCCTATGTAGCGCCTGAAGACGTCCGCGCCGTCATTCTGGGGCAGGACCCCTACCATGGCCCGGGGCAGGCGATGGGCTTGTCGTTCTCGGTACCCAAAGGGGAGAAGCTTCCGCCGAGCTTGCGCAATATCTATAAGGAAATGGCATCTGATCTGGGGTGTAGTATACCTGTAAGCGGTGATTTGTCCGCATGGGCACAGCAAGGTGTGCTGCTTTTGAACACGACGCTCACCGTGCGGGAGCACGAGGCGAACTCCCACAGCAAGTTGGGCTGGCAGGTGGTCACGACGGCAATCGTCGAGGCGTGCATGCGCTTGCCTCAGCCGGTGGTCTTTTTGGCGTGGGGGCGCCCGGCCATCAAGGTGATTGAGAGCGCAAAGTCGCGCGCGGCGAAGGGCGCGTTCGAGGGTGGCGCTTGCGCTGGTGCTGCGGACTCTGGCGCCGATGACCACGCATCGAGCGGTACCGCCCCCGCTGTTGCCGACTCAAGCGGCTCCCTTGCGGGCGGTGCCCTTTCCTGCAAGTTCATCCTCAAAAGCACGCACCCCTCGCCACTTTCGGCATCGCGCGCGGCTGGCGATCTTCCCGCTTTCTTGGGCTCGCGTCCGTTCTCCCGCGCAAACGATTTGTTGAAGGAATGCGGGGTCGAGCCTATCGATTGGTCGCTTGCTGGCTGATTGCCCAGGTGATTCCGCGCGCCATGCGAGGCGCGGGTTCTTTAAAGTGGTTGCCGGGGTTCGACTCGAATTGCGTCGGTACCCCCTTGCTGCGAAATGCGGCTACGACCTCGCCCGTTCCCGTTGCAACGTTGCGCAGAAGTCGGCTCGGGGTCTTCGCTTCCTTGCTGCCAAGCGAGAAATACGCGCAGTCGATTGGGCAGGCGAGTGGCGACTCGGCGACAAAGTGCGCGAAATCGGGATACCAAAGCGAGCCCGAAGCGCTTGCAATGCGGGAGAAGGTCGACGAGTTGAGTGCTGTCCAGGTGGCGAAAAGCCCTGCAAGTGAGTAGCCCGCGACGGTGCGGCAGATGTGGGGACTGTTGGGTTTGCCGCATTCCCGCTCGACCTGGGGAATGATTTCTTCTTCCAACAAGTGAAGCTGGTCTTGGGCGCGTCCCGCAAAGGGGGCATCGTCGGCAAACAGGCCGGGGCATTTCCAAGGCGTAAGGTCGTCGTTCCAGCAGGCGGGTTTGATGGCGACAAGCGTGAAAGGCGGGCAGTCGATGTTTCCACACTCGTTAAGGACGTCGAGGCCGTCCCCATCATAAACATGCAGGTAAACGATGTGATTGAGGCAGTTTCCGTTGTCGCCGATACGGTTGTCGCAGTCGATACCGTCGCTGCCGCAGTTGTCGCTGATGTGGTTGTCTCGCGTGTTACGGTTGGCGTCGTCGCTGTCGTTGTCGTCCTCTTCGCCGCCTTCGCCAGCGCGATTACGCGCATTGCCCGAAGGTTGCGCAGGCCAAACGGTGACGCGCGCCCCTTGAACATCAAACGCGAACAGGGGCGTCGGGGTATATTCGAGACAGGCTGTTCCCGCATTCGGGGTCGACGCCTTGCCATTTTTCACGGCAACCACTTTGGCCGAGGAGGCGTTGGCGACAAGTGAAACAGAGCTCCCGCCCGCAAGTTCCCTTGCGCCCGCAGGATGATCTACGGGCGCAAGGGTGTCGCGTCTGCCTCGTCCCATCGCCGCCCCCCTTAGATGGAGAAGTTGCCGACCTCAGAAAGCTCCAGGTCAGCGTTGCGCTCGCTCGCCCAATTCACGTTCCACGCGCTCGTGAACAGAAGCAGCTTGCGGCCGCGCATGTCCTCGACGCGCAGTGTGTCGCTTGTCAGGTTGAGCTTCGCAATGTCGTAGGTGGAAGGGTCGTTCATGATCCAGCGAATCTCGGAATAGGGGAGCGCCTGCCTGCGCACCTCGACGCCGTATTCGCTTTTCAGGCGCTGTTCAAGCACGTCGAGCTGCAACACGCCGACGACGCCCACGATGACGCTTTCCATGCCGAAGCCCGGCTCGCGGAAAATCTGGATGGCGCCTTCCTGCGCGAGCTCTTCCATGCCTTTTACGAACTGTTTGCGCTTGAGCGTGTTCACCTGTGTGACGCGCGCGAAGATTTCGGGTGCGAACGTGGGGATTTCGGGGTACTGTACGTGGCATTTACCTGCACAAACAGTGTCGCCAATCGAGAAGATGCCTGGATCGAACAGTCCGACAATGTCGCCCGCGTACGCCTCGTCGACCGTCGCGCGGTCGTCCGCCATAAGCGAGGTTCCCGTGGCGAGCTTCAGCTTTTTGCCGCCCTGCATGTGCATTGCGTCCATGCCCCGCTCGAACTTGCCCGAGCAGATGCGCACGAAGGCGATGCGGTCGCGATGGTTTTTGTCCATGTTCGCCTGGATTTTGAAGACGAATCCCGAAAACTCGTCGCGCATCGGGTCGACAGAATCGCCCGTGAGGCAGTCGGTGTAGGGAAGCGGCGTGGGGGTGAGACGCAGGAATTCTTTCAGGAATGGTTCGACGCCGAAGTTGGTGAGTGCGCTGCCGAAGAACACGGGGGAGAGCTTGCCGGTGCGCACTGCATCGAGGTCGAGCTCGTCACCTGCGCCGTCGAGGAGCTCGATGTCGTCGATGAGGTTCGCGTGGTTCGCTTCCCCGATAAGGTCGGCAAGTTCAGCGTCGCCGAGCTCGGCCTCGATTTCCGCAACTTTCTTGGTGGCGTTGGCATGCCCGTCGCCCTCGAAGGCGATGACGCGGCGGGTCTGGCGGTCGAACACTCCGCGGAAGTTCTGTCCGCAGCCGATCGGCCAGTTCATGGGGTAGGTGCCGATGCCGAGCACCGTTTCGATCTCCTCCATGAGGTCGAACGGGTCGCGCGTCTCGCGGTCGAGCTTGTTCACAAAGGTGAAGATGGGGATATGGCGCAACGTGCACACCTTGAAGAGCTTCTTCGTCTGCGCCTCGACGCCCTTTGCGCCGTCGATGACCATGACCGCGGCGTCCGCAGCCATGAGTGTGCGGTAGGTGTCTTCTGAAAAGTCCTGGTGGCCGGGGGTGTCGAGAATGTTCACGCAATAGCCGTCATAGGAGAACTGCAGCACCGAGGAGGTCACGGATATACCGCGTTGTTTCTCGATGTCCATCCAGTCGGACACGGCGTGTTTCGAGCTGGACTTGCCTTTGACCGAGCCTGCGGTTTGAATGCTGCCGGTGTAGAGCAGGAGCTTCTCGGTGAGAGTCGTCTTGCCCGCGTCGGGGTGCGAGATGATGGCGAAGGTGCGCCGTGAGGAAATCTGATCCGTTAGGGTCGACATGCTGGTTCTTTCTCGTGCTCGGAAATGAAATGCCCTGCTCGCGCGGATTGCGAGCGCGGTGCTCGGCGGGCGCACAGGGCGACAAACTCATATTGTACTATTCCCGCGTACGAGGTAGCGCGCATTCACGCAGATGACAAGGGGCCGCGGGTGGAGCGTATCGCGAGGCGGGAAGGCGGGCGATACGCGCGAGGAGATGCGGACGCGAGTCCGAGTGGCGCGCGGGGATGCGGACGCGAAGGCGGCCGATGCACGAGGTGCAATGAGGCGCGGGTCCCGCGCCGTCGGGTGGCTTATGTGCTAGCGACCTAAGATGCTCTTCACATCGTTAAGGTTGCTTGCAAAGTGGACGTGCTTCAGGCGCTCGGGGGTGGAGAATCCCTTCTCAATCATGAGGTTGATCTGGGCTTTCAGGTGGTTGTAATAGCCATCCAAGTTGTAGATGATGCAGGGCGCGTCCAAGTGCGAAAGCGAGAGCATCGACATGACCTCTGACACTTCCTCAAGCGTGCCCGAGCCACCGGGGAAGGCGATGAACGCGTCGCCGAGCTCGATCATCTTCGCTTTCCGCTCGGCCATGGTGTCGGTCACGATAAGGCGCGTGATGGTGTCGAGCTGCACGGCTTGGTCGATGAAGAACTGAGGCTCGACGCCTGTGACCTGGGCGCCTGCGTCGAGCGCGTTCTCTGCGAGAATCCCCATGAGCCCGACCTTCGATCCGCCGTAGACAAGGTTGTTGCCGCTTTTCCCGATCCATGCGCCCAGCTCGCGGGCTGATTTGGCGATGGACGGGTCATTGCCTTCATTTGCTCCCAGGTAGACGGTGATGTTCATGGGTTCCTCTCCGCGTGCTTGTTTGTGTCGAGGAAGATTATAGCGAAGGCGAGGGCAAGCGATGAGGGGCGCGTGGGGAAGCCTACGATGAAGGACGCACGGCGCGACCCCGCGATTCCCTAAAGGTCTTTCGCCTGGAAGATTTGGATGCTGATAAAACAGCTCGCGGCGTAGATGTCGAGGGCAACGATGATGAGGGCGATGAACAGAGGCCAGCTGTACGTGTCGATCCACGCGAGGATCGATTGCATGACGTCGGGGGCGAGGAAGTTCGTCAGGATGACGACGTCGATACACCCCGCCAGGATGAACACGCACATGAGATAGCGTATCCCCTTCGTGTTGCCGAATTTCACAAGGAATGGTTCGGCGATAGCGGCGATGATGAGGACGACCATCGTGGCGGCGACGCTCGACGAGATAATCTCGATCGGCCCGGCTGCCTCGAAGCCTTCGAGAAAGCGGGGAAGCGCCCCGTTGAGCGCGATGCCGAGTACCGAAGCGCAAACGATGACGGCTGCTGCGCATGCCAGGATGGTCGCATAGCGGCTCGTGATGATGTCGCGGCGCGCAAAGGGGAGCGCGGCTCGGTAGCGCAGCCAGCCGTTTTGGTCGTCATACCCCATGAGCGAGAACATGATGAGCATCGGAGTCATGGCGCACACGACTGCGGCGGCGCCCGCTGCGCTCTCCATCGTCCAGCATATGAAGACGAACACGAATGCGAGGATGCCGATGAAGCTGAGGACGAAGGTGCGCACAATAGCAAGTTCGGAGAGGAAGGCGGCTTTCATCAGTTGTTTCCTTTCAGGATAAAATGCAGGTAGTCGTCGATGGAGGCGCGGTCGCAGGGCACTTCGGGGAATGCTTCGGCGAATTCGAAGCGGTTGGGAACGAGGACATCGCAGCTGAACTCACGCTTTGCAGCTCGGGCGCCAGCAACGCATGTGAGAATCCGTTGTGCCTGTTCAGCCGTGCAATGCGCGATACCGGCAACATCGGTTATCTGCTCGCGCGGCATGTCGAAGATGATGCTGCCCGCGTCGATGCCCACCACGCGATCGACGATGCGTTCCAAATCGCTCGTGATGTGGCTCGAAAGCAGCACGCCGCGATCGCCGGTCGAGGCATAATCGCGCAGCTCATCGAGCAGCTCGTCGCGAGCGAGCGGGTCGAGCCCTGCGGTCGCCTCGTCGAGGATGAGCAAATCGGCGTCGTGCGAGAGCGCGCAGGCGAGCTGCAGCTTCATGCCCATGCCGCGCGAGAGCGACTTCACCTTCTTCTTCGGCTCGAGCTCAAATCGCTCGATTAGCGCCTCAAAGCATGTGCTATCCCAGGTGGGAAAGGCGGGCGCGATGCATGTCCCCACTTGGGACACCGTAATCTCGGAGGGATAGGGGCACGTGTCGAACACGACGCCGACGCGGGAGCGAAGCCGCCGCACGTCGGCATTGGGGGTGTCAGCAGCGAGGGGTTCGCCGAACAGCGCCGCATACCCGGAATCGAGCTTCAAAAGGCCGAGCGCGGCACGTATCAGTGTGGTCTTTCCCGCGCCGTTTGCGCCGACGAGGCCGACGATTTCTCCTGATCCAATGGAGAGATTGGCATTTCGAAGTGAGAAGGAGTCGCTCACCTGGCGGCTCGCGTCGCGTATCTCGAGAAGGTTTGACATGGGCGTTCCGTTTCCTTTCATCTGGTAGATCGCTTTCACGTGCGCGTTGATCGCGGCTTCATTCGAGATCCTCGGGAGCAACGAGATCGAGCATGTCGTGCAGCTCGGCCCGCGTGACCCCCAGCTCAGCCGCCTGTTCGCCCGCTTGCGCGAGCAGTTCCTCGACTTGACGCAGGCGCCTTTCGCGAAGGAGCTCGTGGTTCCCCGCGGCTACGAAGCTGCCCTTTCCCTGCACGGTTGCGATAAATCCTTCGGCCTCCAAGTCGGAGTACGCGCGCTTGGTGGTTATTACGCTGACGCCGAGGCCGTTCGCGAGCGCGCGGATGGAGGGAAGTTTCTCCCCGCTTGGAAGCGAGCCCGACAGAATCTGGGCTTTCATCTGCGAGGTTATCTGCTCGTAGATGGGCTTGTCGCTCGAGTTGGATAGGATGATGTCCACGGTGAGTCCTTACGTGTTTATATCTGGTAAGCACAGTATATATACACTATATACAGTTACGCAAGCACGATTTTGGACTTTTCTGAAATTTGATGAAAGGGCCGAGCTGGCTGCTCGAGTGCAAGTCCCACGCTAGTTGACGCGCCCCTCGGTCTCAGATTGAGATCGCTCGCGTATGACCTGGGGTAACGTGGCGCTATGGATTGCAGCTTCTGCAGGGCGTGTATCCCTCGTCGATCAGCGTCTGGCGCAACCCGGTGAACTCCTCTTTGTTGGAAGGGGACATGGACTGCACGCTGTCGCACTCGGGACGGTGGAATTTGTGGCTCCTCTTGTTCAGAATGTACGTTTGCTGCTCGGCGGTGCTCGCGGAAGAAGACGAGTCGCCGCTCGTTTTCGTGTCCGGGGAATCAGACGGCGCCGCCTGCGTGTTGCTGCTTGTATCTGATGATCCGCTCGTGCCCGAAGCGCCCGCCTCGCCCTTGCTCGCCGCATATTGAGAAAGCGCCGCGTCGCCACTCGTGCCGCGGGTCGTGGTTGCCTCACCCTTGGTCGTCACGGCGGGAATCTCGCTCGACTCCCAGTTATCGCCCGTCACGTAGTCGATCTTCACGCCGGGCTCCACGTTGTAGACGAAGACGTTGAAGCGTATGGCTTGCCCGCCGTCTTCCACGGATTCCGCTTCCATCTGAACCCCTCGCGCCACCAGGTCGTTCGCTGCAAAGAGCGGGGTCACGCGATAGAGGACATGGTTGTTCGTGCGGCGGACGTAGTTGCCCACCAACTCCTCGTAATAGGTCATCCCCACGGCGTTCATCGTGCGCGTACCGGTGATGAGGTTACGCTCGTTGGCGTCCTCGCCGCACAGCTGGTGCGCAATGAGGCGGTGATCGGGCAGATCCTGGACAATGCCGGAATCCGGCCCGGCGTATCGGTGCTGGACGTTGCCTGCGGGACAGGCGTTCTGATCCCGGATTATCTGGAACGCGGCGCGGCACAGATCACGGCCATTGACATTGCACCGGAAATGGTGCGCCCCTCGAAGTCGAGCTCGCTGAAATCGAGGAACGATCCGCGCGCCGCGTCATCGGCGGAGAATCCAGGCTGTCCCTCGTTGATATCGATGCAGAGTGCGCCTGAGTATTCGGGAATATCGGATAGCTTCGCGGTGGCACTGCTTGTGGAAACTTGCTGCGAGCTTGCTGCGCTGCCCCCGTTCGCGACGCTTTCGATGCCTGCACACCCGCCAAGCGAGGGAAGGCACAGACTAACTGCCAGAAGCAGGGCGGCAAGCGTGCGGACAAGGCGCTCGTTTGCGGGGGAGGTGGTTTGCTGCGTTTGCAAGGGGACGTCCTTCTGTCAATGGGACATGTCGTGAATGGCATGCCGCTGCCTCATGATACCCGATACAGGCCACCCGAACGCGAGGGCTGTTCGCGGTTTCTGTCCTCGCTTCTCGTTTGCGTTGCAAGCGACGGCGAGGGGCGCGGGATACGCTTCGGAAAACTCTTCCAGTTGGGCTGCGACTGTCCGAAAGCATGGACAGACGGGTTCGTACGCACGTTCTACAATGGCGCCAATCGAGAAAACGACGGGAGGCACACGCATGGCATTGCAAGGCGCGCATCAGCTCTTTGGCGACACGGACGAATCGTCGTGTGTTCCCGATGCGGCATGCGCGCCCAGAAGGTCGGGTGCGCGCGAGGTATCGGATGCGCCCGACGTGCCCGATGCGGCGTGCGCGATAGGGATGCCGGGTGAGGCTTGCAAGCTCAAAGCGTCGTGGATGCTGGATGCACCGTCTTCTCCCGAGGTTTCCCCCTTGGGCGATTATTTGGCCGACGCTTTTATAGCCTGGGATTTCTACGCTGACGCGCCGATTCCCGATGCGCCTTTCGTCCTGCGTTTCTCCGAAGGAGATCTCGTGGCATATCGGGCGCTGGACGGCGAGCTTGCTGTCTGGGTGGGAGCGGTGGACACCTCGCTTCCTCCTGCCAGTTTGCGGCGCGACGTCGAAGACTGCTGTCCCGCGTGGGTCGTTGCGGGACCCCTCTCTTGCGCGTTTGGCCAGCGTGCTTGCCGGGTTTTCCGCGCAGCAAAAGATGAATACGTCATCGAGCTGGAAGGGTGCAGTATCCGTCTATTGCTTGAGGGCGGCATGGTTCAAGCCGCTGTCTGCGAGCCGAGGATGTTGGCGGCAGCTGCTTACTCTTCGAGGAGGAAGCGCAGGTAATCGCGGTATTCCTCAACGAGGCTCTGCGGGGCCGCGATGCTCACGGCGCGGCCCATGCTCGCGACCCAACCGAAGAATTGCTGGCTCTTGCACACCTTCACCCGCGCCCGTACCTGCTGCCCGTCGAAGGGGAGGAAGGTCGCGCCCTTGCCGAAGCGGTCAGTGATGATCTCGACCTTGTCGGGGTCGACGGTCAGCTCGCAGGCGACCTCCTCGCCGTTAAACCGCCCGAACATGATGGCTTTCCCCTGGTCGAAGGCGTAATTGGTAATCTCTTCGTTGCGGGTGGCGGGCATATCTCGCTCGACGCTCACCTTCGCCATGCGGTCGAGCCGGTACTCGGTGAGATTGGCGTGGTGGTCGTTCCATGCGGTCAGGTAGTAGAACCCGTCGTCGTAGGAGATGGCCACGGGGGTTACCTCGTGGCGCTTGCCCTCGCGCGTTTCGTGGGGCTTGCCGTCTGCGCCGATCTTGCGGTAGGCGAACGCTACTTTGCAGCGCAGGCGAAGAGCCTCGTGGATGGCGTCGACGGTTGAGAGCACGCTCTCGCTTTTCGACTTAATGCGTCCTTCGACGTGGATGCGGCGGTCGAGAAGTGCCTGCTCGCGGTTGGTGGCGAGTTGCTTGATGTTGGTGATGAGCATGCGAGCCTGCCGCTCGGTGATGGCACGGCACGATTGAACGGCGTCGACCATGAGCATGAGCTCTTCAAGGGTGAAATCGCGTCGCTCGATGGCATATTCCACGGGGTTGCGCTGGTAGGTTTTGATGTCGATGTCGAAGTCGCGCAGCGTCTTGATATCGTCGTAGATGCTTTTGCGTTCGGCAGATATCCCATACGAAGCAAGCCGCTCGATGATCTGCGTCATGGAAAGGCCGTGCTCGGCGTCGGTTTCCTCCTGAAGGATTTTCCAGAGATAGAGAACTTTGAGCTTCGCCTTGCTGTTGTACGCCATAACAGTCGCTTTCTCGAGGGGCGCAATAACGATATGCATCCTCATTGTAGCAGATGGGAAGAAGAGTGTCCCATAGTTTCCGTGTCCGATAGCAAGGACAGGCATATTATGTCGGCCCGATAGAATGGCAACTACATTGAAAAGGACAGAAGAGGAGAAGGAAAGGACGGCTTCGATCATGAGCTCGAGTTCTCGTTACGTCGCGGATTTCAACGTTGCTGGCATGCGTTACTGGGATGGCGCAAAGGTGATTTCCAAGCTCAAGCCGGGCAAGAGGCTGCGCCTTGTCGCGGAGCCGCACAATCCGGCGGACCCCAACGCCGTCGCCATCTATCGCAAGGACGTGAAGCTCGGCTACATTCCCCGCGATCAGAACGACCTTGCAGCCCAGTTGTTGCGCTTCGGCCACGACGGCGTGCTTGAGTGCCGCATTCTTAAGGTTGACAAAAAGGCTGAAACCTGGAATCAGGTTCGCGTCGGGCTTTACATGACCGACAAGGTGAAAGGGGATTAGCGCAAAGCGAGGCGAGCTGTTCGGGAGAGGGCTTTTGGCGGTTTCCGAAGGCTCTCGACAGCATGCCCGTCTTCGGTTTTCTCGGGATGACCACTTGATTGCGTTGACGGCGCCCTATAATGTCTGCAGGAATATACGCGCAACCAAGGAGGTTCATCATGGAGAAGGAACTGTTCGATTACGTTGCCGAGCGTGCGGGCATCCTCGCCACTGCCGACACGAGCAAGCAGGAAACCAAGGACGCGGCTGCTGCCTGGAAAGATGCTGTTGCCGCCGATAGCAGCGACGCTGCGGTTGAGGCTGCGACCACCAAGCTGCTCGACTTCCTTGAGGGGCGTCCCACCACGATCGATGGCGTTATCGCGTTCGCCCAGGGCCCGGCGAAGGAAATGATGGGCGAAGAGGTCGCCGCCAAAATGCTCGAAGCGCAGCTCGCGCGCAAGGAAGCGGGCGCCAAGTATTGCAATTGCCCCTCCTGCGCCGCCGCCTCCGAACTGCTTGCGAAGTTCGGTCGCATCGAGCTGTAATACATCTCACGTCGCAAACTTACGCATCGAGCGCGCGGGTCCTTCAAGGTCCGCGCGCTTTTGTTTTGGCGCACGATAGGGGGGATGCATGCGAAAGCGCGAGTTCGAAACTGAGCTCGGGACACTGCGTTATTGGATGTCGGAAAACGATGAGGAAACGGCGCAGCTTGTCTTCCCGTAAATGCAAACAGACCGCGTGCATGGGACACGCGGCCTGTCGAGTGCGCCTCGCAGCTATCTGCGAGGCGGTTTGTCTGAGGGGCGAAGCTTGGCCTAGATACTGCGGCGAAGCACTACACCTCTAGATGCTTGAAAGCCTCGGGAACTTCCTTGTAGCCCTTCGATTTCACGGCGCCGATGATGAGGCCGATGACGAGCCACACAACGCCGACGATGTAGGTCATCGTCTCGAAGCCGGTGAACACGTACAGCAGAATTGCGATGCCGATCCAGGGGCAGATGAGGTATTTCACGATGTCGCCAAGGGTATTGCGCTTCTTCTCGCGGATGAAGAAGAACAGGAACACAGCGAAGTTCAGCAGAATGAACGATGCGAGGGCGCCGAAGTTCACAAGTCCAGCCAGCTCGGTCATCTTGTCGCCCATCGGGATGGACAGGCACAGCGTGACGACGCCCAGGAACACAGCGGAGAACCAAGGTGTCTGGTACTTCGGATGCACCTTACCGAACGCACGAGGAATCACGCCGTCGCGGCCCATGGAGTACAGCAGACGGGAAGACGCCATCTGGGCGTTCATGATGTTGGCGATGCCGATAGCAATAATATTGATGATGAGCATGATCTTGTAGAAGACCGGGCCTCCCACCAGCAGAACAGAGTCGAAGAAGCCCATATCGGGGTCGGTGTTCGCCCAGTCTGGCTGCACGATGGCGGCGATGTAGGTCTGCGCAACGAACACGACGATGATGGCGCACAGGGCGATCAGGATGCCACGGCCAATGTTCTTCTCGGGCTCGCGGGTTTCCTCGGCGAGCGTGGACATGCCGTCGAAGCCGAGAAACGAGAGCGCGGCCAGAGAGATGCCGGCGGCGATGAAGTGAGCGTCGACCTGGCCTTCCTGGTAAATCGGGTCGAGGACGAAGGAGCCAGCGCCGCCACCGCCCAAAACGAAGTTGCAGCCGAGCGCGATGAACGCGATAACGGCCAGCGCCTCGATGATGAAGATGACCCAGTCAACGCCGCGGCTCATCTGGATGCCGCGAATATTCACGAATGTGTTAAATGCGATGAACACCACGGCCCACAGCCATGCCGGGCTGTTGGGAATCAAAGCGGTGCCCCAATTCATGACCATGACGATCAGCAGGGACGGAACCAGGATGTAGTCCAAAAGAATCAGCCAGCCGGCGATGAAGCCGACATGCGGGTTGATGCCGCGCTGCACGTAGGAGTATACGGAGCCCGCAATGGGGAATCTACCGGACATGCGCATGTAGCTCATGGCGGTGAACATGATTGCCACGAAGCCGATGATGTACACCAGCGGCGTCATACCGTGGCTGTTTAGCTGGATAGAGCCGAAGATAGATTGCGGAGCGATGATGACCATGAATAGAACGCCGTACATCACAACGTCCCACAGCCCCATTCCGCGTCGCAGTTCCTGCTTGTATCCGAACTGCTCGATGTTGTCCCCGGCGTTAGCTTTTGCCGGAGTCTTTTCTGCTGCCATTTCCCTGTCCTTTCCTCCTCTATGGGAAAACAAGCATTGCGCAGGGCTAGAAGCTTGCCTCCTGGCTCTGCGCAATAGGGTAGACTTTAGCACGATAAAGCAATGGATTGTTCACTAAATAGCGAAATGGCTGCCGATTCGAACGGAACGGCAGCCATTTCTTCGTGAGTGGTAAGTTTTTGCGCTCTCGGTCTTCCTCAGCGTGCGCTGCGGAAGCGGAAAACCTTACGGCTGGGGAATCAGCACGGGGAACTGCGGCAGCTTCGGGGTGCCGATGCGCAGCGACACATCGACTTCGCACGGCTCGCAGCCCTGGTTCACTTCGACGTCGCTTTGCACCGACATGTACATGTAGGTTTCCACGGCGTCCCAGCCCGTGACGCGCATCAGCAGGCGCTGCAGCTCCTTCGAGCCGTTCATGAGAGCTTGCTCGTAATGCTCGCCGCAGCTGTTCACGTACCACTTGCCGCCCTCGCCGAAGGTCTCGAGCACCGGCCAGTTCAGCTCGAAGTCCTTCACCAGCTGCACGCGGCAGGTGATTTCGGCCGGGATTTCGATGCCGGTGCCGCACAGCTCTGCGTCGCCCATCGTGGCGTGAACGTCGCCCATCTGCAGGAGCGCGCCGGGGACGCGGACGGGGAAGTACAGGCGTGTGCCCTTGGTGATCTTCTTGTTGTCCATGTTGCCGCCGTGGCTGCCGACGAAGCCGTCGATGACGTCGGGGCCGGAAGGCGCCGTGCCGATAACGCCGATCATCGGGTCGATGGGGAAGCTGACCTCGTTGAACGTGGCCATGCCGTCTTTGATGGGAATCTTTTTGGTGCGATAGCCCGTCGTTTCGAAGAGCGGGCCGCAATGGTCGTCGGTGGCGATGGTTCCCTCGTCGGCGACTTCCACGTCGAAGATGTCGACGACGAGCACGTCGCCGGGTTCCGCACCTTCGATGTAGACGGGGCCGGCGGCGGGATTTGCGAAGCCGTAGGAGTAATCCAGGTCGGCCATCGTCGTCTGCTCGTCGGGGATGCGGTTGCTGAAGCAATCGAGCGTCTTGAACAGCAGCACTTCGCCCGGCTTGGCGGTGGCGCATGGCTTGTTGTCCTTCGAGAACACGGTGACCTGGTCGGTGATAACCTGCATGATGCTCATCCTTTCGTTGGCTGCATGGCATCGTGAGGTTGCGCCGCGGGGCTACCGAGGGCTTTCCGCTTGCGATGCCGATGCCGATGAGGCGATTCTACACCTTATCGGCATCGCGGCGCGTATCGCCTCGGCGTGGGACAGGGTCGGGCGGAGTTGGGGGCCGTCTCGTTCGCAGCCTCGTGACGCAAAACGCCCGGGGCGTGTCGGGTTCAACCGACCTGCGCCTCGGGCGTTCGCGTTGATTCTCGAAAAGTCGTTCGCGGAGGTTTGGGGACACGCGGCAGACGCAGCTTACGGGCGCTGGCCCATGCCGCCTTCGAGCGTGATGGTCTCGCCGCTCATGAACTTGAAGTCGGGGCCGCAGAGCCGGATCACCGCACGGCCGATCTCGGTCTCGACGTTGCCGTAGTGGCCCATCGGCGGCATGTGAACGTTGGCCTCGTAGGCCTCAGGGTATTGTTCCTTGAAGTTCTCCAAGGCGGCGGTCCACGCAAGCGGGCACACGATGTTCACGTTGATGCCGTCCGGGCCCCACTCGGTTGCTGCGACGCGCGTCAGGCCGCGGATGCCCTCTTTGGCGGCCGCGTAGGCGCACTGCCCGTAATTGCCGAACAGGCCGGCGCCGCTTGCGAAGTTCACGACGGAGCCCTTCGTCTCCTTAAGATGCGGGTAGCACGCCTGCATGTAGTAGAAGGCCGCGTAGAGGCCGGAGTAGATGGCGAGGTCGAACTGCTCGGGGGTGTGGTCGGCGAGCGTAACGCCCGACGCGGACGCCTGCGCGTTGTTCACAAGGAAGTCAATGCGCCCGAACTTGGCCATCGCCTCGTCAACAACGCCCTGCGCAACCGCCTTGTTGTCGGCGGACGCGTTGATGTCTGCCTGCGCGGTCAGCACCTCGATGCCGTAAGCGCTCTCGAGCTTCTCCTTCGCGGCGTCGAGTTTCTTCACGTTGCGCCCGGTGATGACGAGGTTTGCGCCCTCTTTGGCGAACGCTGTGGCGATGCCGTAGCCGATAGAGCCGGCGGAGCCGTCCTTCAGCGCCGCGAAGCCGGCACCCGTGACGATGGCCGTCTTTCCACTGTAGAAGCCCATGGGTCCTCCTTATTGATGGGGATTTCCCCTGCGATTGGGGTATGTGCCGATTCTAGCCATATGTGGCCTGCGAGGTAGCAAACAATTCCCGCGGGCATGCCCAGCGGTAGATTCTGCCCGTCCTGTGCGATGGACGGGAGAAGAGGAAGGCGGGGGGAACAAGGTGCGGGCGGCGTCCCTCAAGCAGCGACAATCCTGCATCAAGAATAACAAGGAAGCGAAGCAGATAAAGCGCGCTCACGCGACAGGAAAAGAAAGGGGAAGGAGAGATGTCGCAACGAGTGATAACGGTGCGCTTGCAAACCCCTATACCGCTGATGGCCGCAGACTCCCGCTTCGGCGATTGGGGTTTGCGGGCTTTGATGTCGAAATGGTAGGGTGGGAAATCGTGAGAGCGATGCATATTACATGCGTGTCACATCTTATCACATTTCATCACTTAAACGATGAGGGGGGTCATATGGCAAGACTATCGGTCGCGCCACGTGCCAAAGACGACGCCAAGTTCGCAACGTTTTTGGACGAGTACGAGCGCAGGGTGGAGGCCACGCCGCCTGGCATGTGCGCCGTGGCGATGCAGCTCGACCTGCTGCGTGCGGGCGGATGCCAAACGTGCGGCAAGTGCGTGCCGTGCCGCGAGGGGATAGCCCATATCGAGACACTGCTCGAAGAGGTTCTCGCGTTCGACGCCGAGCCCGATGTGCTCGACGAGATCCGCGCTCAGGCCACGGTCGTGCGCGACACTGCCGATTGCGCTATCGGCTGGCATGCGGCCGAAGTGCTCCTTGCGGGCCTCAATACGTTCAAAGAAGAGTTCGAAAGCCACGTCAAACAGGGGCAATGCCGCGAAGGTGTCGCGCAGACGGTGCCGTGCGAAACGCTGTGCCCGGCACACGTGAACGTGCCGGCATACATCGCGCTTGCGGGCTCGGGCGATTACGCTGGGGCGATCGGCATGGTTCGCAAGGACAACCCATTCCCCACGGCATGCGCGTTCGGGTGCGAGCATC
>ERZ857840.2377-NODE-2377-length-18237-cov-8.613959_pt1 | contig 18237 bp, 16 predicted proteins | sample MGYA00519760_ERZ857840 | MGnify/ENA primary metagenome ERZ857840 (study PRJEB31778, sample SAMEA3449371) | human gut metagenome | biome: human gut; feature: human-associated habitat; material: faeces | place: United Kingdom | collected 2010/2012 ... | reverse complement strand
GCCGCTGGTTCGAATCCAGTCGGGCGTACCAAAAACCGTCTCAAGCATATCGCTTGAGACGGTTTTTATATGCGGTAGGTGATAAAAGTTCCGCGATAAAAGTTCCGCTTTGGTTTGATGACTATTGTGTGACTTGGAATCCAGCTGAGCGCATCCTGCGGCATATCTCCAGCATCCCTTGCCGTCCCGTGCGGGTGTGTTCTTTTTTGTAGGTTTGTCAAACATATTGGACAGTGAACTCAACGGGAGACAGCCAGCGGAGGGGTCTCATAGGTAAGTTGTTGGAACGGCGGTTGTGGACAGCAAGTTGCTTTGCAAAATCGTCCAAGGAGTAGAAGGCGTGGCAGGAGTAAAACCGCTTCTGATCCTCGCGGTGGCTGCGTTCGACCTTCCCATTATGGCGATGTGTGTACGGGCGAATGAGTTTGTGCCGGATGCCCAGTTCGGCAGCCGTCTTTTCAAACAGCGTTGGCAGGTCGCGCCTGCTGTTGGAGAAACGATTGGTAAACTCAAAGCCGTTGTCCGTCTGGACGCACTCCACTTGTATGCCTCTGCGCTGATACCATTTTGTCAGTTTGCTGAGGAAGTCCGCGGAGGAATAGGTAGATTGCTCCGGATAGGCGGCGAGGAAACGCAGGCGCGTGAACTCGTCGATGGCGGTGTATTGGAACAAACGAAGCTCCGGATCTGCAATGCAGGGGGCACGACCTTCACATCCACCTGAATGCGCTCTCCGGGATGGGTCATCTGCTCATAAGGCTTCGGTTTGTATGTCTTTTTCGGCTTTTCAGCCGGAAACATGCCCATTTTGCGCATAATACGGAACAGACTCTCCGGGCAGCGGGTGTAGCCCCGTAGACGCAGACGGTGCCACAGTTCGATCATGCCCAGTTCGGGATTTCTGCGGCGCATGTCACGAATGAGTTTCAGTTCGGCCTCCGTGTGCTGGTTTGGATGACTGTGGGGGCGTCTGGACTGGCAGGCAAGGGACGCCACACTTCCGTCCCAGCGCTGCTTCCAGAAATAGATGTACGACCGGCTCTTGTTGTACTTCCGGCTGGCGCGGCTGACGCCGTATTTCTCTGCGTACTTCATTAGGGATTGCCGATAGGCCATGTCTTGTGTTATACTCTTGCTCATGAGGGATATGGTCTCCTTTCGGGCTGGTTTGGTGTGGTAACTTAACTATAACCCATGAGACCATATCCTTCGTATCATTTTATTCACTTGTCCAATATGTATTGTGTCCTACAGCTGGGAAGGAAGACACGCCGCAGAATGGATTGACAATGTAAATATAATACGTTAGTATCTAAAATGGCATGAAAAATAATAATGGGAGGCTCCTCTTGTAATGATCGCACAGAAGATGTCTATGTTATCTGAACAGAAGCAATCTCTAACGCTGACACAATCAACGCGGCAGTTTCTGTCGATCCTGCAAATGCCGACGTTTGAGCTTGAAAAGCATCTGCAGGATGCTGTCCTTTCAAATCCGCTCTTTGAGCCGTTTCAAATCCCAGAGAGAGCATTGTATGAAACAAGAAAAAACCGGGATGAAATAATTTATAAAGGATATGTGAAAGGAAATGAAGAAAGCGACCGAGACTTCACAGACTACTTTATACAACAAAAGTTGCCAACAGAATATTTGAGTGAGCAGCTTGGACAGATGAGACTCTTAGATGAGCCGACAAGAAGAAATTGTGAATTCCTTATTGGGTGTCTCGATCAACATGGATACTTAGACTGCCCGCTGAAGGAGTTGGCAGAAGAACAGGGAAAAACGGTTTTTGAAATGGAGCAGGCACTTTTTGTGATCCAGTCGCTGGATCCGGCCGGCGTTGGGGCGAGAAACCTTTCGGAGTGCCTCCTTTTGCAGCTGGTGCAATCTGAGAATTTTACGCACACCAATATCACCCTTATTCAGAAAGGGCTGCCGTTGCTGGCGAAAAAAGATATTCGAGGCGTTGCAGAGCTACTGCATGTTTCTTATCGCCAAGCACAAGAAGCGGCGGAATTTATTCGGACGTTAAACCCACTTCCATTTGCAGGACTCCGCGGTGCTGAAGGGGAGATCGGCTATATTACGCCGGAAGCGATTGTTGATGATGAAGATGGCCTGCTTAGCGTTACCATGAATGACGACATACTGACAGCGCTTCGATTAGATCCCACCTATACTGTGATGATTGGAGACGATACATACCGTGAAATACAAAACTATCTGAAGGAGAAACAGACTGAAGCAAATTCGCTTTTACGGAATGTAAAAAGCCGGAAGAACATGATATATCGGATCATTTGTATGATTGTAGCAATCCAACACGATTATTTCCTGGTGGGAGCGCCCTTGAAGGCGATGCAGATGAAAGACTTTGCCGAAGAGTTAGGAATAAGCACATCGACCGTCAGCCGCGCCATAAAGGACAAGTATATTCAGCACAAGGGAAAACTCATTCTTCTGCGAGACCTCTTTACATCGCCTGCCTTTGAGAGCGGGGAGGGTGAGATCTCGTCCTCTCTGGTAAAGCGCCACATTAAGTTGTTTATTGAGGCGGAGGACAAACAGCACCCTTTGTCTGACAGTACGCTGGTGCAGGCATTGGCAACGATAGGAATTCCCATTTCTCGTCGCACGGCGGCAAAGTATCGTGCGGAAATGGGAATTCCGGGACAGGCCGGCAGACGAAAACAAAAGCACTGATTTGCAGAAAAACCTCGCTCTGATTTGTGGTGCCGACTTGGAATGACATGAGAACAAATGCCTTACATTGCGTGTTTTTGAGATTTGTTAGCGGAAAGCTGCACTTCAAGTGCGAGATATCTGCTGCGTTTTAAGTTGCTTTTGGCAAGGACTCCGATCTGATTGGGAAGAGTCCTTGCCTTTTTGCATTTTGGAGAGTTTGAAAAAGCGAGCTTCTCCTTTATTGCAATAAGTGGCGCACAAGGCGTACTTACCGGAGCGTTGCTTGCCAAGCTTTTTGCTGCCGGGGTGAGCGTGCTTTGGCGCAGCGTTTACTCTTATTGAGAATGGACAAGGAAACATTGAAAGAATATAAAGAATTTCAGAGAAAGGAATACTTGATATACAAAGGGTGAAAAAATGAAAGAGAAAGTGGCTATTATTGCTGATAGACGCGACTATGCAAAAGATCTTGCAGAAATGTTTGGCACATATTTCGATGCCGTTGCAGAATTTAAGGACTATGGGACTTCTGATATCAATAAGATAGAAGGCTATGTGAAGGAAAAGCTTGTAATCGTATCGGCATATTCTGTTGCGCAGAACATCAAGAACAAGATCTCACCTACACAAAAAACAATTATTGCGAACCTTACCCTTCGCAAGGATACCCTATACATGCTGGATGATTTCCCGGAAAACAAAAAGGCTTATTTGGTTAACATAACCTATCAAAGGTGTATGGAGACCATGGCCATGCTGTATAACGCGATGTCCAAAAATATCAACCTGATTCCATTCTATCCCGGGTGTGGCTGCGAAATTGATCCGGATATAGATACGGCAATTACGGTTGGCGAAAAAGATCTGGTTCCAAAAGGGATCCATACCGTGATTGATTTGGGGCAAAGACTTTTAGCGAAATCTTCAATTGACAGATGTGCAGAACTGCTCGGGGTGGAGAATTATCAGGATGGGGAGAAAGTCAAAAAAGATATTGAAAACCAAGTGGAGTTCAGTGCAAAGTTAAATACCTTGATTGGCAAGAAAAATAATCTGCTGGTCAGCTTTAATACGGTGTTAGCGCTTGTCCGACAGGGAATTATCATTGTTGACAGCGGCGGTCAAATTCTTTTGGTAAGTAAGAGCGCGGAAAAGATTCTTGCAAATCAGGAAAATGCTATCGTAGGGTTCAGTATTTTTGACCTGTTTCCGGAGCTGCAATTAACAGCGGTTGTACGCAGCAGTCAAAATCCTTATGAAACAATAGCGGAGATTAACAAGAGGACGGTAATTATAACTGTATCCGGCGTAGAAGATGCGGAAGAGAATGTTGGCTACGTTATCATGTTGGAATACTTTAATGAGGCGGAGGCTAGACAGCATAAATTCAGACGTAGAATTAGTGGAAGCGGACATATAGCGACGCATTGTTTTGATGATATTCTGGGGAATAGCAAGGCTATTATCAAGGCGAAGAAAACTGCTGGGCAAATGGCGAAGTCTGATTCCAACGTGTGCATTTACGGTGAGAGCGGCACAGGAAAAGAACTGTTTGCGCAGGCAATCCATAATGCGTCTAAGCGAAGGAACTTCCTTTTTGTAGCGCTGAACTGCTCGGCGCTTCCGGAAAATCTGCTGGAAAGTGAACTATTTGGTTATGAGGGCGGCGCTTTTTCGGGAGCGAAAAATGAAGGCAAAATCGGTATGCTGGAACTTGCCCACAAAGGGACGATTTTTCTTGATGAGATTGGGGAACTGCCGCTGCCGATGCAAGCAAAGCTCCTTCGCGTCCTTGAAGAAAAGAAAATTCAGAAGGTCGGCGGAGTGAATTTGATAAATGTCGATATTCGCGTTATTTGTGCAACGAATCGAAACCTTGTTAAAATGATCGAAGAAGGCAGTTTTCGCAGAGATCTTTATTACAGATTGTGTGTGCTTCCACTGAGTATTCCGCCGCTGCGGGGAAGAAAAGATGATATCCCGCTCCTAATTGACAGCTTCAAAGAGAAGAATAACGCACGGTATACGCTATCTGCTCAGGCAGAGGAAAAATTATTGCAGTATGCATGGCCTGGCAATGTGCGAGAACTGAGAAATACTACGGAATATCTGTCGAGCCTTGAAAAACCCGTAATAGACATTGAAGACATTTCAATTCTGGGAAATAGCTTTTTTGAGTTTGAAGGTGAGATGGAGGCAAGAGCGGATGAGCAAAAAGACATTTCCCTCTTTATTCTTGAAGAGATAGAAAAAAGCCAGCAGCACGGGCGGGCCATTGGCAGGCAGGCGCTATTTAAGGAGGCGGCAGTCCAGGGGTTTCCGTTTACGGAGACAGAAATCCGTTTGACAATGCGCAAGCTTTGTCGCCTTGGATACATTGTTTCATATCAGGGAAGACGGGGAAGTGAACTGACGGACGATGGAAGAGAAAAAATACAGGCGATAATAGGCTCTAATGGGCGATTATAGGCTGCTATTAGGATCTGGAAAGCCTGATTACTTATTCGTGCTGTAAAAAAGGGAAATAAACTGATGGACGCAGGTGCGGAGTAAGTGCAGTAAAAGAGAATATTCTGCGCAGCACGCACAAAATAAAACCTCAAAAATATATATTCCGCCAAATTTCGAAAAAAACGGTATATTAATGAGTTTGGCATAGAAGTTGCTTTGGTACGTTGCATTGGCAGTTCTTTATGAGAGGAGGAAAACAGAAGGGGCCAATACATACGATCTGTAACTCAGTATCTTAAAAAACGGAGTATTTGCAGAAATAAATATATGGGAGGAAATATTATGGGCGGAATCTTACAGGCGGTTAACGACTTGTTTGCAGGCGTTATGCCGATTAGCGACTTTCTCTGGGATGTTCCTACAAACTTCAACTGGTATTCTTCGATTCCCATTTTAGGCCAATACTCTCTCGGTATTATTTTCCTGCTTGGTATTGGTATCTATTTTACGATTAGGCTGAAAGGTGTTCAGTTTAAGGAATTCAAGGAAAGCATCAGGATGCTGACCCATTCTAAGAAGGAGGCCAAGGTTGGTACTACACCGCTGCAGGCGTTCCTGATGAGTATGGGCGGCCGTGTCGGCGCTGGTAATATCGTCGGCGTAACCGGTGCGATTTCCATCGGCGGGCCCGGCGCGATCTTCTGGATGTGGGTGTCTGCTGTTCTCGGTATGTCTACTGCTTTTGCTGAAGGTACGCTGGCACAGATCTATAAGGAACGCAAAGGAGACGAGTATGTTGGCGGCTTTACGTTCTATACGCAGAAATTGTGGAGAAATAAGGTTTGGGTTGGTACTGCAATGTGCGTGCTTTATCTGATCTATAACCTGATGAGCATTCCGGTACATACATTTCATGTGTTTACTTCAATGAGCACGATTATGGACACAGCGCTTAACCGTACCACGGATGTTACGGAACCGGTCTACTATGTGGTTGCGGTTGTCATTATTGTTGTGATCGCCATTATTGCATTTGGCGGTATCAAAAAGGCTGTCGGCTTTGCCGATGCAGCGGTCCCGACCATGGCTCTTATTTATATTGCGGTTGCTGTGCTGCTGATGGTCGCAAATATCACCAAGCTCCCCGCTTTCTTTGTTACCATTTTTACGCAGGCATTCAAGCCTCAGTCCATTTTCGGCGGTACATTCGGCATTGCGCTTGCACAGGGCCTTAAGCGAGGCCTTCTGTCTAACGAGGCTGGTATGGGTTCTGCTACGCAGGCCGCGGCTGTTTCGGATCAGGATCACCCTTGCGAGCAGGGTATTATGCAGTCCATCGGCGTTTTTATTGACACGGTTGTCATCTGCACGCTGACCGGCTTCATTGTTGCGGGCGGCGCTATTTGGGAGAATCCCAACATTGACTGGAGCAGCATCAAGTACAACAAGATGGCGACTTTTGTCGCATCGATTCGTGAACTTACCCCTGGTACTGCACTGGATTCGATTGTCGTGATTGTAGTTATTCTTGCATTTGGCCTGTTTGCATTTACCACGCTGTGCTGCGACATTACTTACTCTGAGATTGCTGCGCACAAGGTTTCTGACAAGAAGGGCGTCATCAAGGCGGTTCGTGTTGCCGGCGCGTTTGTGTTTGTTCCACTTGGTACACTGACGGTTCTCTCTGGCCTGCAGCTCGACAACCTTTGGGCAGTGAGTGATTTGGTTAACATTGTGCTGGTGTTTGTTAACGTCCCGACGCTGTTCATTGGCCGCAAGATTATTATTGCTGCTTATAAGGATTATAAGGCGCACAAAGGCGAACGCTTTGTTTCCGCTCGTATTGGCGTTAAATCCGATGTCTGGACGGAGGAAGAGGCGAAGGCAAGAGCACAGGAGTAACGCATCAAATAGCCCCTTTGAAGTACACGGTTTATACAGCCTTTTAACGGCAACAACGCTGGGCACCCGCCTTGTAAGGGCACCCGTGCCAAAGATGAAATTTTAACGAGAACTAAGAGTTTCAAACCGAAAGAATAGGAGGAAAACACAATGAATAAAAATATTATTGACCTGGAAGATTATCTGGAAAATAGAGAAGCGATGCCTGACATTCAGTCGATTGCAGGCGAGCGTTGGTTCCCGGAAGAGACCAACATTACCGAAGATATGACCAAGTATTGGGGGGGCGACTTCGGTGTCAGCTCGGAATGCAACAAGCTGCGCGCGGTTCTTCTGCACCGTCCCGGAAAAGAAGTGGATAATTTTGACGCCAATGTGGTGCGCTTCCGTGCACCCATCGATCCTGAAAAGTTCAGAAAGCAGCATGATGTGCTCGCCGACTACTATCGCAGCCACGGGATCAAGGTGTTCTATGTAGATGAGCAAAGAGAGGATCGTCCTAACGCGGTATTTGAGCGCGATAATGTCTTTATGACGCCGGAAGGCGCTATCGTGATGCGCCTTGCCATGCCGCAGAGAAGAGGCGAAGAGCGCTACACCGCGCAGACACTTGCAAAGATCGGTGTTCCGATCGTAAAGACCATTGCGGGAGACGGAATCTATGAGGGCGCAAACGCGATGTGGGTTGACCGCCATACGGTGATTCTTTCCACATCTTCCCGCGCCAACCGTTCCGGTTATGAGCAGATGGAAACGGAGTTGCGCCGTCAGGGCGTAACGGAGATCATTCCGATGCAGATTCCTTATGGACATGCGCATATCGACGGTCTGCTGAACTTCCCGAGCAATGATGTTGCGGTTATTCATGCCTGCCAGGTGCCGTACGAAGTGGTCGATACGCTGAAGAGAAAGGGCTACCGGATCATCGAAGTTCCCTCTCTCACTGAGGCAAAATATGGTCATGCGACGAACTTTGTTGCGATTGAGCCGGGTCACGTTGTTTCCAGCAATCTTGCTCCGAGAGCGGTCGAGGAATTACAGAAAGCCGGTATTACGGTCGACGTGCTCGATCTTTCGGAACTCAACAAGGGAAGAGGCTCTGTCCACTGCATGACCGCTTTCCTCAAGCGCGATGAACAGTAAGCGGCAAAAACAGTATTTTTGAATAGCTAAGAGCTTTGCTCCAGAGCCCCTGCACGCAGTGCTGCTTGCAGACGGCGGCACTGCCGCAGGGGACATCGAGAAAAGAAAGCAACATGTGAAAAACCGATGACTGCAAAAGGAGATGCAGATATGAACGATTCGTTGTGGCCAAAGGGAAAGACGAGTGCGGCGACATTTACGTTCGACCTTGATGGCGACATTATCTGGCAGAATATGTCCTCGGATGAGCCCAATACAGAAAGCCTGATTCGAGCTCGCTCGATTGGGCAGTATGGTCCAAACCGCTGTGTTGATATGATTCTTGACTTGCTGGACAAGTATGGTGTAAAGGCAACGTTTTTTGTTCCTGGCTATGTAGCGGAGCATAATCCAGAGGTTATCCGCCGCATTGCTGCAGCCGGCCATGAGCTTGCCAATCACGGCTACCGGCACGAACGGTTTGTAGAGCTGTCGGTGGAAGAACAGCGTGAGGTTTTAATAAAGACGCAAACGATTATTAAGGAACTTACGGGAAAGGAATCCGTTGGCTACCGCACTCCCTCGGGAGACTGGCATGTTAGGACGCCGTATTTGCTTCAGGAGCTTGGATTTTCCTATTCCAGTTCCATGCGAGGGGACGATAAGCCTTACTACACGGTGCTAGACGGAAAAGTGACCGATCTTATCGAAATTCCGTCAAAGTGGGAACTGGATGATTATGTAGCCCAAGCTTATAGCATTTATCCGGCGGAACCGGCTGGACTTGACAGAATTAGCTGCTACCGAAATGTGCAGGATAACGATCTGCGCGAATTCCACGGATACAGAGATATGGGTCTTTGCATTGACTTTCTGATGCATCCTCAGATTTCCGGAGCGCCCGGGCGCAACCTCGTTTTGGAAGAGATCCTGAAAGAGGTTACAAGCCATGATGATGTGTGGGTCGCCACGTGCAAAGAGATAGCGGATTACTGGCGTACGGCTCATCCACGGAAGGAGGGGTAACGGCAATGTATGCACAAAGAATGAGATTACCTGAGGGAAAACAATGCGCAGCATTTATTACAGTGAATTTATCTGCTGAGTATTTTTGGATCTCGCTGAACGAAAAAGCTAAAGAAATGCCTAAGACCCTGTCTATTGGGCAGTATGGCATGACACACGGACTGCCGCGCTTATTAAAACTGTTTGATGAATTTGGAATCAAGGCGACATTCTTTGTCCCGGGGAAGGTGGCCGAGACATATCCCGAACTGATTCGAGAAGTGGCAGATCGTGGTCACGAAATTGGATGCCACGGGTACGAGCACGAGAACTTTGGACTGCTCTCCTATGAAGAGCAGCGTGTTCGCATCGGTAAGGCGGTCGATGCGATTGAAAAAGCGTGTGGGAAAAAGCCGGATGGATTCCGTGCACCGATTGGCGATCTGATGCTCGAAACTTTGAACATTGTGCGTGAATACGGGATGCTCTATTCGAGTGACCTTTTTGACGATGATAGGCCGTACTTTATGAAGGTAAATCCTGCTGGAGACAAGATCTTGCAGATTCCGATGCAGTGGGCAAACTTTGATCTGCCCTATTTTGCGTTTAACTACCGTCCGGCATTTCCGTTTGGACAGGGGAGAGTTGCAAATTACAGTGGAGTCTTGTCAAACTGGAAGGACGAGTTTACCGGTCACTATAATCATGGTTTGTGTTATACGTTGCAGCTTGATCCTCAGACGAGCGGCAGCCCTGGGCGGTATGCCATGATCGAAGAATTTTTGGAGTTTATGACTTCCCATAATGACGTTTGGTTTGCGACCGGCAGTGAGTTGCTCGATTATTGCAGAACAGATGAGGAAGCGTATGTGTCCCTGCGTGAAAAAGCGGAAGAGCAAATAGCAGCAACAGCAAACTAAGAGTTTCAAACCGAAAGAAACAGGAGGAAGACGCAATGAATACGAATATTATTGACCTGGAAGATTATCTGGAAAATAGAGAAGCGATGCCTGACATTCAGTCGATTGCAGGCGAGCGTTGGTTCCCGGAAGAGACCAACATTACCGAAGATATGACCAAGTATTGGGGGGGCGACTTCGGTGTCAGCTCGGAATGCAACAAGCTGCGCGCGGTTCTTCTGCACCGTCCCGGAAAAGAAGTGGATAATTTTGACGCCAATGTGGTGCGCTTCCGTGCACCCATCGATCCTGAAAAGTTCAGAAAGCAGCATGATGTGCTCGCCGACTACTATCGCAGCCACGGGATCAAGGTGTTCTATGTAGATGAGCAAAGAGAGGATCGTCCTAACGCGGTATTTGAGCGCGATAATGTCTTTATGACGCCGGAAGGCGCTATCGTGATGCGCCTTGCCATGCCGCAGAGAAGAGGCGAAGAGCGCTACACCGCGCAGACACTTGCAAAGATCGGTGTTCCGATCGTAAAGACCATTGCGGGAGACGGAATCTATGAGGGCGCAAACGCGATGTGGGTTGACCGCCATACGGTGATTCTTTCCACATCTTCCCGCGCCAACCGTTCCGGTTATGAGCAGATGGAAACGGAGTTGCGCCGTCAGGGCGTAACGGAGATCATTCCGATGCAGATTCCTTATGGACATGCGCATATCGACGGTCTGCTGAACTTCCCGAGCAATGATGTTGCGGTTATTCATGCCTGCCAGGTGCCGTACGAAGTGGTCGATACGCTGAAGAGAAAGGGCTACCGGATCATCGAAGTTCCCTCTCTCACTGAGGCAAAATATGGTCATGCGACGAACTTTGTTGCGATTGAGCCGGGTCACGTTGTTTCCAGCAATCTTGCTCCGAGAGCGGTCGAGGAATTACAGAAAGCCGGTATTACGGTCGACGTGCTCGATCTTTCGGAACTCAACAAGGGAAGAGGCTCTGTCCACTGCATGACCGCTTTCCTCAAGCGCGATGAACAGTAAGCGGCAAAAACAAATATTCCGCTGACTTTTGAATTGAATACAGCACGCAAGCAAGCGCAAGGGGGGAGCAGCCTTTCGGCTGTTCTTCCTTGCACTATAAAAAGAAGAAGGCTTCGCGATAATTTTGGAACCTTAATGATTTACCACAAGGGCATCGTCCTCTTCTTCGCTTCTTTCCGGCAAATAGTACCGGTAAAAATCCGCTGCGCAGGATTTCTCATCCTCGGGCAGGGGAAGGTAGGTCCTTGAGAGAGAAGAGAATCGTTTCCTCCGCGCGGTTCGATAGATACTTGAAAGCCGTCTTACCCCAGTGCTGCTGCGCAAGCTCTCCTGCAACATGGAGCCAGAAGAGCGGCTGCTGATCAAGCGGCAGGCGCAGGCGGTATACGCTGTGCGCCGGTATGATGCCGTCGGTGCAGTCGCTGCCGAAAAAGTCGTCTTTTACCATAAAAGTGCCGACGATGCGCCGCTTATCCTCCGATTCCTCTGCGCGGCACGCTGTCAAAAGGCACATGGAGTTTGGCTTTATGATTCTCTTCGCTCTCGTCGATCAGGTGCTGGATCTTTTCCTGCGCGTCAGTATTCTTCAGAATCAGGAAATTTGAAAAGGCATCCGGATAAATGAACCTCTTTTCGCCTGAGTTGAAGCAAACGGTGATGCTATGATCGTTCCAATCGGTGACGATCCCCTTTCCGAAGGTGGTGTGCGTGATCGGCTGTCCAAGGAGCTGCATGGGGTTACTCCTTTCTGACGAAAGAGCCTTTATCCCATACTTGCGCAGGCATAAAGGCTCTTCTTGTGACGGATCGATCGTTTTTGAGATTATTCGGCGTCCGAAACCGTGTGTACCTTGTCGAGAATGCGCAGAACCATGCTGTCGTCCTTGATCTGTGTGGGAATGACATGTCCGTCCAGTTCGAGCCCGACCTTGCTGCCCTCTCTTGGTGTGGAGCAGTTTGCTTGCACCTGCTGATCCATCTGGATGGAAAGTGACTCCTTCAGATCACCGCCATAAACACAGCAGGGACAAGGCCACTTCGCCGCAGCTGATTCGCTTTTGCCTGTTCGTCACGCTTTTCTACTTTGATAACGTCCATTGTAATCCTTCTTACGGTATGGGGGGTTGATATTTCTATACCGCACGATGCGCGGATACAAGGAAGCACTTGCCATGCGGTAAGTGCTTCCTTTTTTTCAGTTGCCTGACATTCAGCTTCCCAGATTCAGCTCGTAGGTGCAGAGATAGAAGAGGAACGACGTCATCTGATAGCGGCTGATGCGCGTGTTGTAAGCGTCAAGCAGCTCGTCGAGGTTGCTGTCGCGCGAGGTGATGTCCTTCTGGTTGCACCAGAGCATGGCCTTGGCGGCTTCTCTTGTGAGGTTCGAGTTGCCGCTCATCACCTGCAGGAGCTGGGACTGATCCACATTGGTGTTGATCCCGGCAAGAGCAGCAAAGCGGTAGATCAGCATGCAGGCGCCGCGATAATCCATTTTCTCGTCGTAACCGGTGTACAGCAGGTCGCTCTGGCGCAGGATCCTTGTCTGATAGGCCCAGCATACGGCATCGTAGTAAGGATAGGAGGCGTTGAAGGAGCGGCTCTCGTAATCGGGCGGCAGGGCGGAGTTGTCTGTTTCGGGGCGTCCGGCGATGCGGTAGAGCACATCGACAAACTCACCCAGCTTTGCAGTGGACTGACCACCGAAGTTGTCCGGGGATTCCGGATCCACGTAGCCGTTGCGATACATATAGAGGACGCTTGCCTGGTTGAAGATGCTCTTGATGTCCGTAAACACCACCGTATCCTTGAGACTGCCGCCGCTCGGCTCTTTGTTGAAGACGTGAGCGTAGTAATCGCTGTTGACGATGTTGCTGGAAACCTTGAACTTGTTGTCCACATACAGGCAGTAGGCGTGCAGCAGCTCGTCGGAGATGACGATGCTGTCGTCGGCGGGAATGACCGTTTCCGTATCGGCGTCGTAGCGGAAGGTTTTCGTCAGGAACGAACGGTTCGACAGCATGGCGATATGAACGCCGCTCGAGAGCACGTCCGTGCCGGCCAGCAGACGGGAATCATACTCCACGCCGAAGAGGTTGAGGAGCGTCGGCAGGATGTCCGCCGTGGAACAGTATTCGTCCACCACAATGTTCTCCGAAAGGCCGGGAACATAGCAGATGAAGCTGTTGCGGTATTTCTCAAACTTGGTGTCCAGCGTTTGCCCGGCAAGCTCGTTGTATTCCTCCTCCGTGAGACCGTAGGGATAGTGGTCGTTCGTGAGGACGATGCAGGTCTTGTCGGCAATGCCGGCGGCCTCCAGCTGCTGCATCAGGTATTGCAGCGCGTACTCAAGCTCTAAATTGCAGGCAATATATGCCTTGACCGGCTCGGAGTAGGGGAGATCTTCCACCGCGGCTTTGTTCTTGGCGCTCATGGCGTTGTCCCAGTTGTACTGGTAATGACCGCTGAAGGTCATGTAGTAGGCATGGAATGGCTCTTTGCTGTTGATGTAGTCGTTCACGGAGGCCTCAATCATCTCAAGATCCGAGGACGGCCAGTCGATCTTCACGTTCAGGCCGGAATCCGCTGCCTTAAAGTCGTAGCCCATGTTGGCGTGGGTGATGTTGCGGTTGTAGAAATCGCCAATGTAGTCGTGATAGCCGTAGGACTTGTAGCCCATTCCGTTCAGCGCGTTGCCGAGGCAGAAGGGAAGATAGTTGGTGCCGCCACATTGAAGCTCGAATCCGTCTTGGTGCGGGACATATCCGGGTAGAGACCCATGCACATGGTGTATTCGCCATTGGTGGTGACGGACTGGAACGAGCCGTAGTAGTTTTCAAAAATGATGCCCGTGTGGGTCATTTTATAGAGGGCGGGCGTCAGCTCCTCGCTGATGAACCACGGGCAAAAGCTCTCGGCGCAGATGGTGATGAGGTTATAGTCCTTCAAAAGCCCTGTGTAGTTGCTCTTGCGGCTGGGCGTTATCTTGGCGAGGTATTCGTCCGTTGCCTTGAGAATGGCGCTGTCGGTGCTGCCCGCCAGCTTTGTGAAGTCGATGCTCTCGATCACGTTGAAGGAGTTGCTGCTATACGGCTGCTGATCGCTGCTGACTTCCAGAGTGGAGGGCGTAAAAAAGGTGATGTCGCCGTCATCGCCGGCAATCATATAGTGAAGCTCCTGCACGGTGGTGGCGATCATGCCGACCTTTTTATAACTGCTGTCGGTGGAGGTGTTTACATTGGAGAGGGTCTTATAGACGGAAAAGGGCTTGTTGCGTCCGACGAACAAGAGCCCTACCGTCACCAAAACCAGTACGAGCAGCAGCGCAAAGGACGCCTGCGCCTGCTTCCAGCGCAGACGGAGCTTCAGCGTCGGGACCTTTCGCAGTGCAAGGCATGCAATCACTGCGATCAGCGGCAACAGCAGCAAAATGATGCGCGGCAGGTTTTTGAAAATCGCGTAGAAGAGCTGAGAGTTGAAGTTTGTGATCACGTTCTCGCCCATGCTGACCTGGCTGATGGGCATGAAGTTGCCGAAGATGCACTGATAGACCAGCTGTACCTCGGCAAACAGCACCTGCACCGCTACAAGCAGCACGCCAACGGTCTGGCGAAGGATCTTGGGCAGGAATGAGGTGAGAAGCGAGAAAAAGACACCGGCTTGCAGCGCAAACAAAATAAGGTAGATGGTGTGCCTGTCCAGCTTGTGGTAAACGCACAGGTGCAGGCACAGCTCCACATAGATGCCGGTGAAGCAGAACAGCAGCAGATCGGCGATCCACGTTTTCCAAAGGCTGCGGCGCGGGGACTGCGCGGCGTCGGGCGTTTCGGGTGTGGGGGCGTCGGGCTGCTGCGCTGTTATAAGGGAAGTATCGTCAGTTTTTAGTTTCATAAATTGTTCTCCTGCTGAAGGCTTTTTCAAAAAGAAAAATCGCTTGCGAAATTTGCCGAAATATTGACACGGAGCCTATCATAGAACAAAAGCGCGAAAAAGGCAATCATTCTTGTGAAAAAATTTGAAAAAGCTTTACAATTTGCGCGACAGGACGTGCTCAAATCGTGCTTTTTATGACAAAAAGGCAGAAAATGGCAGCAATTATGCTTGACTTTGAATAGATCCTGTGATATTCTGCCACGGAAACAGGTTACGGACCGAAAGGGATAACGACTGTGCTCAAAGGCACAGTCGTTATCTTTTTTTATGCTCCGAACCATAGGAGGAAAAGCAACATGTATTTGATGATCGACAACTACGACTCATTTGTGTATAACCTGAAGGCATATTTGGAAGAGTTGGGCCGGGACATTATGGTGCGCCGGTCAGATGAGATCACGATCGAAGAGATCGAGGCGATGGCCCCGCAGGGCATCATTCTCTCCCCGGGGCCGAAGCGCCCGTGGGACGCGGCACTGTGCGTAGAAACGGTGAAGCGCTTTCAGGGCAGGGTGCCGCTGCTCGGCGTGTGCCTGGGCCATCAGGTGCTGGGCCACTGCGCGGGCGCCACGGTGGAAAAGGGCGCTTGTCCCATGCACGGCAAGGTGACGAGGGTGCATCACCGTGGCACGGGGCTTTTCGCGGGGCTGCCGGAGGAATTCAACGTGACGCGCTACCATTCGCTCGTGGTGCGCGAGGATACCCTTCCCGCGGACTATCAGGTGGACTGCGTTGCAGATGACGGCACAGTGATGGCGCTCTCGCACCGGACGCTTCCGATGTATGGCGTGCAGTTCCACCCCGAGGCGGTGCTCACTGAGTACGGCCACGAGATGCTGGAGAATTTCTGCCGCATGGCGGAGGAAAAGGGGGGGGCGGCATGAAGCGCGTCACCGTAGAATTGGAGCGATACGTTCCCGCGTCGGAGGTTTTCCACCTGGCGGCGAAGGAGCCGGGCTGCGCCTTTCTGGACTCCTCTCTCGTCAACGAGCTGGGGCGCTGGTCGATCCTGGGGCTGCGCCCCTATAAGACGCTCGTGAAGGAGCAGGACGGCAGTTTCACCGAGGATGGCGTTTCCCGCCCGGACACGGACTTTGAAACGCGGCTGGGAGAATTTCTCCGGCTGAACCGCGACAAAAACGAGACGGAGCTGCCCATCGTTTCCGGCGCCATCGGCTATTTTTCCTATGATTACGGGCGCGAGCACATGGGCGTTCCCTCCGGTGAGCAGGACGTCGAGCCGATCCCGCAGGCGCGGGTGGTGTTCTATGACTTACTGCTCATCGAGGATTGCCATGAAAAGCGCGTGTGGCTCTCCGCCTGCGGCCAGACCGAGGACGCGCTTGAATTGCTCGCGCGTTTCCGCCGGAACATCGAACGCGGAATGGAAAAGGGCTTCCCGGCCCTGCCCGACGCGCACGCGACAAAGCCCATCACCGTCCGCCCCAACTTTGAAAAGGAAGAATACAAGGCGGCGGTGGATCGCATGATCCGCTACATCATCGAGGGCGACATTTACATTGCCAACATGACCCAGCGGCTGGATGTTATGAGCGACCGCGAGCCGCTCGCGGTCTTTGAGTATCTGCGCACGCACAATCCCTCGCCCTTCGGCGGTTATCTTGACTGCGGCGATCACCAGATCATCTGCGCCTCGCCGGAGCGCTTCCTGCGCTTGCACGACGGCGTGGTGGAAACGCGACCCATCAAGGGTACGCGCAAGCGCGGAGAGACGCCGGAAGAAGACGAGGCGCTGCGCCGGGAGCTTGAGCTGTCGGAAAAGGACAAGAGCGAGCTTCTGATGATCGTGGACCTTGAGCGCAACGACCTCAACCGCGTCTGCCGCCCGGGCAGCGTGGAGGTGACGGAGCTGTTCACCGTGGAGACCTACGCAACGGTCTTCCATCTGGTGTCCAACATCCGCGGCGAGCTGGCGCAGGGGAGCGACGTGACCGATCTTCTGCGTGCGGCCTTCCCCGGCGGCTCCATCACGGGCGCGCCCAAGTACCGCGCCATGGAGATCATCGACGAGCTGGAGCACGGCAAGCGCGGGCTGTACACCGGCTCCATCGGTTACCTGACACTGGACGGGGAGTGCGACCTGAACATCGTTATCCGCACCGCGTTCCACCGCGACGGACGCTACCACCTGGGCGTGGGCGGCGGCATCACCTCGGAGTCGGATCTGGAATTTGAGTACGAGGAAACGCTGCAAAAGGCGAAGGCCGTGCTGGAGGCGCTGCAATGAGAACGACCATGACGATGGACGACGGCGTTCAGTTTGGCCTTGGCGCGTTTGAGACCATCGCGGTGGAGCGGGGGAAGGGGATCCTTCTCTCCCACCACCTCGCGCGCCTTGGGCGTTCGGCGCAGTTTCTGGGGCTGGGCGATCTTGCTGAGCGCGGATTGACGATGGAGCGTGCGGCAGAATGGATCGGCGAAAACTGCCCGGAGCACAGCGCCTGCAAAATTCTGCTAACGCAGGAAAACCTTATGATGCGCCTGCGTCCCAACCCCTATGGCCCGGCGCGCTACGCGCGCGGCTTTCGCATGGACTTCAGCGCCGTGCGGCGGAACGAGACCTCCCTGCTTACGGGACATAAGACCCTCAACTATGGCGACTGCATTCTGGAGCACCGCGCTGCCGCTGCTGCCGGAATGGACGAGCGCATTTTCCTCAACATGCGGGGAAAGCTCGCTGAGGGAACGGTGAGCAACCTCTTCCTCGTTTCCGGCGGGCGGATCTATACCCCAGCGCTTTCCTGCGGGCTGCTGCCCGGCGTGCTGCGATCGTATCTTCTTGAGCACTATCGCGTAGAGGAGGGGGAGATCGACCCGCGCGAGCTGGAGAACTTTGATGAGTGCTTCGTTACCAACTCCCTCATGGGCGTCATGCCCGTTCGGCAGCTTGGGGAGCGCGTCTTTCCGAGCCGCGAGACGGCGGATCGCCTGCGCTCTGCCTATGAAGCGGAAAAAGGAACACTCCAATAAAAAGCCCCGGATCAGAAACGATCCGAGGTGAGATAAAGTCCCTCGCAGGACGAATTGGGCAAAAAATAGATGAGCCTTGACGGATAACCGGGATTCGTCAAGGCTCATCACGTATTCTTGGGCTCTAACATCAATTTAACCTCGCTATTACAATAAATTTGGACAGGAAAGCCGGGCAGCCAGTCCGGCTTTCTTTCCA
>ERZ857840.2367-NODE-2367-length-18302-cov-3.140023_pt1 | contig 18302 bp, 21 predicted proteins | sample MGYA00519760_ERZ857840 | MGnify/ENA primary metagenome ERZ857840 (study PRJEB31778, sample SAMEA3449371) | human gut metagenome | biome: human gut; feature: human-associated habitat; material: faeces | place: United Kingdom | collected 2010/2012 ... | reverse complement strand
GCCCTGAATGATAGGCTTTTTGGCTGTCAGATCACCGATTTTTAACTCTGGATATGTCATCATAATGCCCTGAACCTCCGATATCTCATCTCTGCAATCTCATCCCCTGTCATTGCCAGCTGTTTTCTGAAAAATATTTTCATACATCTGTCCATTTTCAGTGTCAGTTCCGGCAGTGTCTCTATGGTGAGATCTTCCGGTTCTTCAAAAACACGCTCCACCATGCCATGTTTTTGAAGATCTGCCGCCGTCAGCCGCATCACAGCTGCCGCCTCCTTTGCTTTATGGCTGTCTTTCCATAGAATACTTGCAAAACCTTCCGGTGATAAGATTGAATAAATAGAATTTTCAAGCATCCACACCTCATCTGCCACCGCCATAGCAAGGGCACCGCCGCTGCCGCCTTCCCCGATGACAATGGACAAAATCGGCACTTTCAAACCTGACATTTCAAAAAGATTTCTCGCAATTGCTTCTCCTTGTCCTCTTTCTTCTGCTCCCATTCCTGGATATGCACCTGGTGTATCTATAAATGTTATTATAGGTCTATTAAATTTTTCCGCTTGTTTCATTAGTCTTAATGCTTTTCTGTATCCTTCAGGATTTGGCATACCAAAGTTCCTATCTATATTTTCTTTTGCATTTTTCCCTTTTTGCTCACCTATAACAGTTACTGGCATTTCATCTAATTCCGCAATTCCACCTATAATAGATTTATCATCTCCAAAGTTTCTATCTCCATGTAATTCTATAAAATTTGTAAATATGTTATTTATATAATCTAATGATTTTGGTCTTTCTGCTTTTCTTGCAAGTACTACTCGCTCCCATGCAGATATTGTTTTTTCTTTCATTTTTATTTTTCCTTTCACTGGGATTAAAAGTCATGTCCCCAAATTTTATTTTATAAAATTTATTTAGCGAACATTGTTCGGTTTAATGCTTTTGATGCATTTTTACAATATTATATAATGTATTTTTCATATCTTTTCTTTCAACTATTTTATCAATAAAACCATGTTCTAATAAAAATTCTGAGCTTTGAAATCCTTCTGGTAGTTTTTGTTTTATTGTTTGTTCTATAACTCTTGGACCTGCAAAACCAATTAAAGCTCCTGGTTCTGCTAAAATAATATCTCCTAGGCTTGCAAAACTTGCAGTTACTCCACCTGTAGTAGGGTCTGTTAATACAGATATATATAATAACCCTGCTTCATCTAATTTAGCAATTGCAGCTGATGTTTTAGCCATTTGCATTAATGATATTATACCTTCTTGCATTCTGGCTCCACCTGATACGCAAAATACAATAACAGGTAATCTTTCTTCTATTGATTTTTCTACTAATCGTGTTATTTTTTCACCAACAACACTTCCCATACTTCCCATCATAAAATTGCTATCCATGACTCCTATTGCTACTTTTATTCCATTTATATTTCCTGTCCCTGTTTGTATTGCTTCTTTTATTTTAGTCTTTTCTTGTAATGTTTGTATCTTTTCTTTATAACCATCAAATTTTAATAAATCACTTGTTTGCATATCTTGATCTAGTTCTTCGAATGTACCTTCATCTATTATTTGTTTTATTCTTCTTCTGGATGATAATCTAAAATATTGTCCACAATTAGGACATATGCTATAATTATTTTTTAGGTCTTCTTTATATAAAATTTCTTTACATTTATTGCATTTTACCCATTTGCCTACTAACATATCTGATGCTTTTTCATTTTTTTTGTCTGGTTCTTTTGGATTTATTTTTTTTATTTTATCTATTACCATTGTTTTCTCCTTACATGTTTTTTGTTAGATTTCATATATAGTATCTTAATTATCTTTTTGCAAGTTGGAATATTTTTGTGCAATAAAAGATGTATCATAATTATTGCTAATAAAATCTTCATCTTCTAGAATCTTATACAAAAAGTCTATATTAGTACTAATTCCATCAATTACAAATTCACCTAAGGCACTTTTCATTTTAGCAATTGATTCATTTCTATCTTTTCCATGTACAATAATTTTTGCAATCATAGAATCATATGTAGGCGGAATTTTATATCCTGGATATATTGCTGTATCTATTCTTACACCGTTTCCACCGGGTATATGCAATTCTTTTATTTCTCCTGGACATGGCATAAAGTTTTTATATGGATTTTCTGCATTTATTCTGGCCTCTAAACTATGTCCTGTAAATTTGATATCATCTTGCTTATATTGTAACTTTTCACCTGACGCAATTCTTAATTGTTCTTTTATAATGTCTACACCTGTAATTGTTTCTGTTATAGGGTGTTCAACTTGAACTCTTGTATTCATTTCCATAAAGTAAAAATCTTTGTTTTTATCTAGCAAATATTCAATTGTTCCAACATTGCTATATCCAATTTCTTTTAAGGCATTTACAGTAATTTTTCCCATTTTTTGTCTTAATTTGTCTGTTATTACTCCTGAAGGCGTTTCTTCTAACATTTTTTGATTATTTCTTTGTACAGTACAATCTCTTTCTCCTAAATGTATTACATTTCCATGTTCATCTGCTATTACTTGAACTTCTATATGTCTAGGATTTTCTATAAATTTTTCTATGTATATTGAATCATCATTAAAAGAAATTTTTGCTTCTTGTCTTACTAAATCATAGAATTTTACAAGTTCTTTTTCGTTATAGGCAATTCTTATTCCTTTGCCTCCACCTCCGCTTGATGCTTTTAAAATTACAGGATAACCTATGCGTAATGCTACTTTTATTGCTTCTAGTACATTATCAACTAAGCCATCTGAACCGGGTACAACTGGAACTCCTGCTTTTTTCATAGTTTCTTTTGCTTTTGATTTATTTCCCATTAGTTCAATCATTTTATAAGTTGGTCCAATAAACTTTATACCAATTTCATCACACATTTTAGCGAAACTACTATTTTCAGACAAAAATCCATATCCAGGATGTATTCCATCACATCCTGTTAAGCATGCTGCTTCAATTATTGCTTTTACATTTAAATAACTCTTGTTAGATGGTGCTGGTCCTATACATACAGCTTCATCTGCAAGTTCTTTGTGTAATGAATTTTTGTCTATTTCTGAATATACTGCTACTGTTCTTATTCCTAATTCTCTACATGCTCTTATTATTCTTACTGCAATTTCTCCTCGATTTGCTATCAATATTTTTTTTAGCATTTTTTCTTCCTTTCTATAATTTTTCGGGATTGAGTTTTCACCACATCAAATCTCCTCTTTTATTTAATATATATAACTATGTCAAGTATTTTGATTTTTATTTAAGGATTATCTACAATTGCAAATGTTAATTCACCTTTTACAGCAACTTTACCATTAACTGTCGCAATAGCTTCTCCAATACCTACAGGACCTTTTCGCTTAATGATTTTTACTTCTAGTTTTAATATATCTCCTGGCACAACTTGCTTTTTAAATTTTAAATTATTTATTCCTCCAAATAGTGCATTTTTATTTTTGTTTTCTTCTAATGATAGTATTGCTACTGCTCCTGTTTGTGCTAATGCTTCTACCATTAATACTCCTGGCATGATTGGATTGCCTGGGAAGTGTCCTTTAAAGTAGTATTCATCTTCTGATATATTTTTATATGCTGTACAGCTTTCACCTGGTATGTATTCTTCTACTTCATCTATCATTAAAAATGGCTCTCTTTGAGGTATTATTTTTTTAATTTCTTCTTTATTTAACATTTTTTTGATTTCCCTTCACTTATTTTATTTTGAATAGAGGCATACCATATTCAACTACATCTCCATCTTTTATGCATATTTCTGCTATTTCTCCATCAAATTCTGATTCTATTTCATTCATTAATTTCATTGCTTCTACTATGCAGACAACTTGACCTTTTTTTACAGTATCTCCAACTTTTACAAATGAATCTTTATTTGGTGCTGGTCTTGAATAAAATGTTCCAACCATTGGTGATTTTATTATTTTGTAATTTTCCTCATAATTTGGTTGCTCTTTTAATATATTATTGCTATTTTCTGTATTTACTTGTATTGTAGGTGTAGATGTAGGCATGTGTACTGATTGCATTTGTTCTTGCATATTGTTTGCTACAACAACTTCTTTTTCAGTATTTTTTTTCATACTTATTTTCATACCTTCTGGAAATTCTATTTCTAATTCATCTATTTTAGCATTTCCCATATCATCTATTAATTTTTTAATTTCTTCATAATTCATAATTTAGACTCCTTTATAATCTTTTATGTTTTATTAATGTCCAAAAAGAACCGTCCCTATTGGACACTTATTTTTTTAAAGATAATTGAACTGTTGTGCCCTCCAAATCCTAATGAATTTGACATTGCATATTTTACTTCTATATTTCTACCTTCATTTGGGACAATATCTAAGTCACATTCTTCATCTGGTACTTTGTAGTTTATTGTAGGTGGAATAAAGCTGTCTTCTATTGCTTTTATACAAACTACTGCTTCTACTCCTCCTGCTGCACCTAAAAGATGTCCGGTATTTCCTTTTGTTGAACTTACCATTACTTTTTTGCTTGCTTCTCCAAATGCTAATTTTATTGCTGATGTTTCTCCTGCGTCATTTAGGTGTGTAGATGTGCCGTGTGCGTTTATGTATGTAATATCTTCTGGTTTTATATTATTTTCCTCTAAAGCTCTTTTCATTGCTCTGGCTGCACCTTCTCCGTCTGGTGCTGGTGATGTTATGTGATATGCATCTGATGTTGCTCCATATCCTACTATTTCTGCATATATTTTTGCGTTTCTTGCTTTTGCGTGTTCTAATTCTTCTAATACTATAATTCCAGCTCCTTCGCCCATTACAAATCCGCTTCTTTCTTTATCAAATGGGATACTTGCTCTATTTACATCTTTTGATTGTGTTAATGCTTTTATGTTTGTAAATCCTGCTATTCCTGTAGGAGTTATTGATGCTTCTGTTCCTCCGGCTAAAATAGCATCTTCATAGCCATTTTTTATCATTCTATATGCTTCACCTATTGAGTGTGTTCCACCTGCGCATGCTGTTACGACAGATATAGATTCTCCTTTTGTTCCTAATTCGATTGCTACATTTCCTGCTGCCATGTTACATATGCTCATTGGTATATACATTGGAGATACTCTGTCTGGTCCTTTTTCTATATAGTGTTCATTTTCTCTTTCTATTGTAGATAGTCCACCTATTCCTGAACTTATTACTACACCGACTCTATTCATATCTGTATTTTCTGGTGTTATTCCACTATCTTTTATTGCTTCTCTTGATGCTATTATTGCAAATTGTGAGAATTTATCTAATCTTTTACAACTTCTTTTGTCAAAGTATTCTTCAGGATTGTAGTTTTTTACTTCTCCTGCTAGTTTTACTTTAAATTTTTCTGTATCAAATTCTGTTATTGGTGCTATTCCACATTTGTTTTCTTTTATTCCTTTCCAGAATTCTTCTACATTGTTTCCTATAGGAGTTATGGCTCCTAATCCTGTTACTACAACTCTTCTTTCCATTTTTAATTTTCCTTTCTATATTTTGAATTTGCTTTTTTTCAATTTTTATAGTATAATTAATTTTGTAAACATTTAACACCTAGGAGGTACTTATATGAGTGAAAAAGACATACAGAAACAGCGTAAGTATATTACTGATTTAATTAAAAGTCAGTTAAATATTTTTAAGCTTAACGGAAAAAGCAATCGGGAGATAACCCTTTCTCTTCCAAAAGTAACCGGTGTCAATAAAACATTGGCAAAAAATATTTTTTCTCCGTCGTGGGGAATAAAAATATTTTAGAAGAAATTCTTGGTTATAAACCTGAAATTACTTTTGATCAGGAGCTTAAGATACTTGACACTTCAACTATGCTTATTACAATAGTATTACAAAAATAATTCACTCGCTGGAGAAGTTATAACTTCTCCAGTTTTTATTTTACATCAACATACCACCATCAACATTTAAAACTTGACCTGTTATATATGTATTTTCGTCACCTGCCAAGAAATAAACTGAATTTGCAATTTCTTCACTACTTCCCATTCTTTTTAATGGTATTTGAGCATTTATATTTTCCTTAACACTATCACTTAAAACAGATGTCATATCTGTATCAATAAAACCAGGTGCTACACAATTTGCTAATATATTTCTACTTGCTAATTCTTTAGCAATACTTTTTGTAAATCCTATAATACCTGCTTTAGAAGCGGCATAATTGCATTGACCTGCATTTCCAGATACTCCAACTACTGAACTGATATTTACTATTTTACCTGTTCTTTTTTTCATCATATAAGGTACGATGCTTTTTGTAACATTAAATGTGCCTTTTAAATTGATATTTATTACTTTTTCAAAATCCTCTGGAGTCATTCTAAGTAATAAACTATCTTTTGTAATTCCAGCATTATTTACCAAAACATCTATTTTTCCAAATCTTGCTATAGCCTGTTTAACCATGTTTTCACAATCCTCAAAATTTGATACATCTGTTTTTATGAATAAAACTTCAATATTATATTCTTTAAATTCATTTTCTAATTCTTCTAAATTTGTTCTATCTGATACATAATTTAAAACTAGATTATATCCGTTTTTTGCAAATTTAATTGCTATTGCTTTTCCTATTCCTCTTGTTCCGCCTGTTACTAAAGCCACTTTCTTATCTTCCATTTTCTCTTCCTCCTATGTTTGGACTTAATTCTTGTATTGCTTTTTCTAAAGTTTCTACATCATATATATTTATTGTATTTACATCACTTAGTTCTTTTCTAATAAAACCTGTTAATGCTTTTCCTGGTCCAATTTCTACAAATGTATTTACATTTTCATCTTTCATTAATTTGATTGCTTTATCAAATCTAACTGGGCTAATAATATGCTTTGATAGTATCTTTACCATGTCATCTGTGTCTTTATAAAAAGTCCCGTCAATATTTTTTATAACATTTGTTGTGCCTTTTTGAAAATGAACTTTTTCCAAATCTTGTATATATTCATTTTTTGCATCTTCTAATGCTTTTGTATGAAATGGACCACTTGTTTTTAATGTAACAACTTTTTTTGCACCATTTTCTTTAAATAAATTACTTGCTAATTCAATTGCATCTTTACTCCCAGAAACTACAGTTTGATTTGAATAATTGTAATTTGCAGGTACTATAAACATTCCTTTATCTTGCAAGTCCTTACATATTTCTTCTATTTTTTTTGAATCTAATCCAATTATTGCAAGCATTGAGTATTCGCCTTCTGGTAATTTATGTTGCATCAAATATCCTCTTTGTTTTAGCAGTCTTATTCCATCTTCAAATTTTAGTTTTCCACTATATATTAATGCAGGATATTCTCCTAAACTTAATCCAACAGATATGCCTGCATGTATTCCATTTTTTTCTAGAATTGCTAATATTGCCAAACTCATTGTAGCAATTGCAATTTGAGTATTTTCTGTTTTATTTAAATCATCTTGCACATTTTCTTTGTTAGTAGTGTTTTCTTCTTTACAATATTCTGTTCCATTATATTCTTTTCTTGTACCTTCAAAGCATAATTTTGCAACATCTATTTCTGTGATTTCAGACGCTTTTTTAAATACTTCTCTTACTTCTTCATATTTATCATATAAATCTTTTCCCATTCCTACCTTTTGACTTCCTTGGCCGGGAAATAAAAATGCTAATTTCATCCTAAACCTCCATTAAAATACTTCCTGTATTCAAGCCTCCACCATAGCCTAAAAGAATAACTTTATCTCCTTTTTTTAGCAAATGTTTTTCAAACATTTCGTCTAATGCTATTGGTATACTTGCACAAAATGTATTTCCTACATTTTCTATATTTGTATATACTTTTTTGCTGTCAATTTTCAATTTATTTGCAATTGATTTCATTATTTTTAAATTCGATTGATGTGGTATTATATATTTAATATCATCAATATTTATTTGGTTTTTTTTAAGCAATTTCTTTACGTTTTTTACTGTCTCTGTAACTGCATACTTATAAACTTCTTTGCCATCCATTTGTAACTTTTCATTTGCGTTATATGTAAGTATTTTTCCATTTTGACCGTGACTTGTTATATTACTGCTATAAAGCCTGTTTTCTTCTTTTGTTTCTTGCAATATAACTGCTCCTGCACCATCTGATAATAAAATTGATGTTGATATATCCTTTTGATCTATACATTTTGATAATAAATCTACTCCAACTACTAATGGCATTTTTGTTTTGTCTGTTTCAAGATAACATTGCACAATATCCAATGCATTTACAAATCCTGCACATCCTGCTAAGACATCTAAACACATACAATTTTCAATATTAAAATGTTCTTGTATTTTATATGATATACCTGGCATTAGCATATTTGTTGATGTTGTCGCCACTATAATCATATCAATATTTTGCGGATTTATTTGTGAGTTTTTTTCTATTAAATTTTCTATACATTTTATTGCTAATTGTTCTATGTTTTCGTCTTTTGAATAGTGTCTTGTTTGTATTCCTGTTCTTTTGTATATAAAATCTTCTGTTATATTTAATTGTTTTGCTAAATATGTGTTATCTATCTTAGTTGTTGGTAAATACTTTCCTGTTGCTATAATTTCTATATTTTTCATTTTCACCTCTAATTATATTTTTTATTTTGAGTTCTAATTTTTTCTAAATTATATTCTCCAATGTTTTTATAAAATCTTCTATAATTTTTTGTTTATTGAATTCTTTTCCAGTTTCTTTATATAATGATGTTGCTATATTTTCTAGTTCTTTTGGAAATTCTTTTTCATTTACATTAAATCCTATACTTATTATTACATAATTTATTTTATTTCCTATTGTGTTGCTTTCTGTTAATATCCCACAAATTTTCTTTTTATTTAGCATTAGGTCATTTGGTTCTTTTATTGTTAATTTTATATTGTAATTTTCTTGCATAGCTTGTTTTAATATTTCTGCTATTTTTATTGTTAACCCATCTAAATTTTTTGCATCTTTTTGTGGTCTGTATAATATACTCATTGCTATATTTTTATTTGAACCTGTGTGCCAACTTCTGCCTTTTGTACCAATTCCTCCTGTTTGTTCTTCTGCTAGTATTACTGTGTTTTCTGTATATTGGCTATTATTTTCTTTTAGATATGTATGAGTTGATGTTATTTGTTTGAATTTTTCTATTTTCATTTTTCTTTCCTTTTTATTTTTTTAGATTTTATACTATTTTTTTCTTTTTCTCTATTATTCTGAACGGTCAGTTTTAAGATTAAGAAAAAAATTGTAAAAAATTATGGACGGTTTATATTTTTTGTGCTATTATTGTTTATGTACATAACAAATGAAAATTTTTAGGAGGGATTTTTATGACAAAAATAGCAAAGAAATTAGCAATACTTTTAGTACTTATCACAATAGCATTAATTAGTTTTAACCAAGTAAAAGCTGTAGATTTAAATTTAACAGAAAATACATCTTCATCAAACTCTACATTAAGTAGTGATGATGAGGATGATGAAGAAGAAGATAATTCTTATACAACAACAAATTCAAGTAGAAGTTCAACTTCAAGTTCTTCAACTAGTAATAGTTCTACAATTACTACTCCTTCTGCTACTGTGAAAACAACTGGTTCTACAGAATCAGGATTAGGAATTACTAATATTTTAAATATCTTTTTAATTGTTGTAGGTATTTTATTGATTTTATTAGCTATTGCAATATTAATTAAATTAAAAAATTAATTTTCAAAAGTTGCCATTAGGTTAAAACAACCTTTTGACAACTTTTTTAGTAATTTTTTTCATGTATATTTTGTCCAAATTTTAAGATAATATTAATAGATTTAAAAAATCAAATTATACTTTTAAAATTTTAAAGGAGGAAATTTACATGAACAAGAAATTTTTTGTTTCTTTGGCTATTACTTTATTTACTGTATTTTCTTTTTCAATTTGTCTTGCTAATGATGGTAAAACAACTTTTGGAACTGCAACTAATGATGTAAGAAATTTCATTGGTGGTGTAGAAGATACTGTTGAAAATGGAGCTAGAGATATTTCTAATACTTCTAAAAATATGACTAGTAAAACTGAAAATACTATGACAAGAAATAATTCTAATACAGGTTATACTGCTACAAGAACCAATGCTACTGTAATGGGCATGTCTCAAAATGCTTGGACTTGGCTTATTATGGGCATTGCTGCTATTGCCATAATTGCTGTTGTTTGGTATTATTCAATGCAATTTACTAATACTGGACGTAAAGGTAATAACAATAATGATGATGATGAATAATATTTAGTAGGATTTATTTGCAGTTTTTCTTTATTCGTGTTATACTCTTGTTATATAAATCAAGTACACATTTGTATTGTTAGATTTGATTTTAAAATTGTGATAAATAAATTATTATATAGAATTGAGGTACACATGATGTCTAATGATAAATTAATTGCAAAGAATCCTACTGCTTTTCATAATTATAATATAGAAAACAAATTAGAAGCAGGTATTGTACTTTCTGGTACTGAAATTAAATCTATAAGAAATGGAAAAGCAAATTTAAAAGATAGTTATGCTATTATTAAAAATAATGAAGTATATATAGTTGACTTACATATTAGTCCTTATGAACATGGTAATATTTTTAATAAAGATCCTTTACGTGATAGAAAGCTATTGCTAAATAGACGAGAAATTAATAAATTAATTGTTATGACTAAACAAAAAGGTTATAGCCTAGTTCCTTTAAATATGTATTTTAAAGGAAGTTTGGTTAAAGTTGAATTAGGTGTAGGAAAAGGTAAAAAGCTTTATGATAAGCGTGAAGATATAGCAAAAAAAGATGCGGAAAGAAGAATAAGACAACATGCTAAAAATCAGATATAGTTTAAAACTGTATCTGATTTTTCTATTACTGTATTTCACCTATTAAATCATAATTGCTTACATCTATAATCTTGCAATTTACAAAGTTATTTAAAACTTTGTTTTCATTTAAATTCTTATCTTTTTTAATATATACTAGTCCATCTTCTTCTGGGACATCTTGCATTGTTCTACCAATTAAATATTTTTTATCAAAAGATATGTCTTCAACTAAAATTTTATATGTTTTACCAATTTTTTCTTCTAATATTTGTTTTGATATTTCTTGTTGTGCTTCCATTATTTTATTATATCTTGCTTTTTTAGTGTTTCCATGTATTTGATTTGGTAATTTTGCTGCTGGTGTTCCCTCTTCTTTTGAATACATAAATGTTCCTAATTTATCAAATTTAGTATCTTTTACAAATTCCAAAAGTTCTTCAAAATTTTCTTTTGTTTCGCCTGGGAATCCAACTATTAAACTTGTTCTTAATGTAACATTTGGGATTTTATTTCTTATTTTTTCTAATATTTTTATTATGTTTTCCTTGCTTGTTTTTCTGTTCATTTTCTTTAATATTGGGTCTGAAATATGTTGGATTGGGATGTCAAAATATTTTGCAATTTTATCATTATTTGCAACTATTTCTATTAATTTGTCTGTTATTCCTTCTGGATAAGAATATAAGAATCTAATCCATTCTATTCCTTTTATTTTGCTTAGTTTTTCTAGTAATTCTGCAAGTTTGCTCTCTCCATATATGTCTACACCATATTTTGTTGTATCTTGTGCTATTACAATTAATTCTTTTATTCCTTTTCTAGCTAGCATTTCTGCTTCATCTAATATTTCTTCCATTTTTCTGCTTACAAATGGACCTCTTATGTATGGAATTGCGCAATATGTACATTTGTTACTACATCCTTCACCTATTTTAAGGTACGCATAGTTTTCACCAGTTGTTACAACTCTTTCCATAAATTCATTATATGTTGGCATTGGAAGTGGCTTTATTTCAGATATTTTTGTGCTTGTTTTTACTTTTGATTTTTCAACTATCTCTCTTTTTATTAAATCTTCTATTTTGTTCCATAATTGATTGTATTCATCTATTTTTATAAATAAATCAACTTCTGGTAATGCTTTAATTAAATCATCATAATATCTTTGTACTAAACATCCCATTGCTATTAAATATTTACATCTTTTCTTTTTATATTCTGCCATTTCTAAAATAGTATTTATAGCTTCTTCTTTTGCTGATTCTATAAATCCACATGTGTTTATTACTAATATATCTGCTTCTTCAGGATTGTTAACTATTTTATAATTATTGTCTTTAAATAGTCCTATTGCTACTTCTGTATCTATTAAGTTTTTACTGCATCCTAGCGATATAAATCCTACGTTCATTTTTTGCTCCTTCCCAATGCTTTATTTGTTTGCTAAATCTATATGTACTTTATTCTTTATGGCTACATATATGTTTTCTTGTCATTTCCATTAAATCTAGTTTGGTAAATCCTTCTACTTGTGTTTTTGTTCTATCTTTCTTTAATTTTTCTTTTAATAAATTTTCTATTTTTTCTTTGTTTTTTTCATCTTTCATATCAATATAATCAATTATGATTATTCCACCAATGTCTCTTAATCTAAGTTGTTTTGCTATTTCTATTGTTGCTTCTTCATTTACTTTATAAATTGTTTGTTCTACATTTTTTGTTCCTGTATATTTTCCTGTATTTACATCTATTGCAGTTAAAGCTTCAGTTTTATCAATTGTTATAAATCCACCACATTTTAGCCATATTTTTCTATTTTCTAGCTTAGCTATTTCTTTTTCTACGTCGTATTTGTCTAATATATCTTGATCTTCTATTAGTTCTATTTCTGTACTTTTTAAATAGCTCTTTTTTTCTTTAAATTCTAGCATTTTTTCATAATCTTTTTTATTATTTATAGTTATTTTTTGGATTGAATTTTCTGGTAAATCTATTAACATCTTTTCTACTATATTTTCTGATTTTGCAATTAACTTTGGCTTGTTTCCTTTGTCATTTTTAAATGATATTTCAATTTTTTCCCATTTAGCTTCTATATTTTTTATATCCTCTATTATTTCTTGTTCTTTTCCTATTGCTGAAGTTCTTATTATTGCTCCATTACCTTTGCTTAGATTTTCTTTTACTAATTTCACTAGTCTTTCTTTTTCTTTTGAATCAGTTATTTTTTGTGATATCGTTACTATATCTGTATTTGGCATTAACGCTATATATTTACTTGGTAGATTTATATGTGTTGAAACTCTTGCACCTTTTTGAAGATTACTATCTTTTTTTACTTGTACTAATAGTTTTTGACCTGTTTTTATAATATCACTTATATCTATTTTAGGATTTATATTTTCTTTGCTTTCATCTATTTTATCTAGGATATCTTTTAGATGAATAAAACTATTTTTTTCTGTTCCTATGTCTACAAATGCTGATTGCATTCCTTTAACTATGTCTTTGACAATTCCTATATAGATATTTCCTTCTTTCCTTATTGAATTTTCTTCATCTACATAGTATTCTAGTAATTTTCCATTTTCTAATAGAGCTATTTTTCTTTCTTCTTTTTCTCTGCTTATTAATATTTCTAGCATATTTGTATTCCTCTCTAATTAAATTTGTTCATTGCAATATCTATACCATTTTTTAGTATTTCCTCTACTGCTTCTGCCGCTTTTTGTGTACCTTCTTGTAAAATTTTTTGTTCTTCTTCTGGTACTTTTCCAATAACATAGTTTATCATGTCACTTTTGAATTCTGGTTGTCCTATTCCGACTCTTATTCTTGTGAAATCAGTTATTCCTAATTCTTTTATAACTGATTTCATTCCATTATGAGAGCCTGCACCACCTTTTTTTCTTAATTTTATTTTTCCTTTTGATATATCTATATCATCATAAATTACTATTAATTCTTCTGGCTTTATGTTGTAAAAATCATATACTTCTTTTATTGATTCTCCACTTGCATTCATGTATGTTTGCGGTTTTAATAATATTACTTTTTGATTTTGAATTATTCCTGTTTCATATAATGCTTTAAATTTTGTTTTTGTGATATTTATATTATTTTTTTTAGCAATTTCATTTATTACATCAAATCCCATATTATGCCTTGTATGTGCATATTCATTTTCTGGATTTCCTAGTCCAACTATTAAATACATTTATTAACCTTCCTTTTGTATAATTCATTTTGGACTATTTAAAGAATTTGTTAAATAGTCCTTTTCCTTTTTTCTCTTCTTTTTCATGTTTTCCATGTTTTCTAGTTTCTAATTCTTCGTTTTTAGTAATTTTATTTGTTTGTTCTTTTGTTTTGCTTGACTCGATTTCTTCGTTATCATCTTCGTAGCTGTCTGATTCATCATCTTCATCATAATCATCATATTCTTCGTCTTGATATTCGTCTTCTTCATAGTCATCATATTCGTCTTCTTCATAGTCATCATATTCGTCTTCATATTCTTCCGTGTCATCATATTCATCATCATCGTATTCATCATTATCTTCAAACTCTTCATTTTCATCTTTTTCGTCATCATACTCATCATCATAGTCAAAGTTTTCGTTGCTATTTTCGTATTCGCTTACTTCTTCATTTTCATTATCATTTTCTTCGTCATCATATTCATCATAGTCATCATCATATTCGTATTCTTCAATGTATTCAACATCATCATCTGGAATTTCTGTTTTAAAAATATCGTCTTCTATTTCCGTTTTTTTATCAACAACCGTTTCTTCATTTTCATTTTCTTCTAGCTTAAATTCTGATAAGTCTTTTCCGAACTTTTCGCTTACTTCATTTTGAAAAACATGATATATATTTTTAATTTCATCTATTCTCCAATAATTTGAATTAATAATTGCACCTGCATGAAGTTTTATATTATTTATTTCTTGTTCAAAATTCTTTTCTTTTTCTTCTATATTTTTTAGATATTCTTTATTATATAATTCTTTATATGCTTTTTTACTAGATCTTCCAGCAATTTCACGTAAGATTAAACTGTATAAGTTTCCAAATTGTTCCATGTCTGTTTTAAATTCATTACATGATTCTTCCATTAATTGTTTGTGGGCTTTTAATCCATTTATTGCGGACATTCTTTCATTGTCTAGAAAACTTACAATATACATTTTTTTAGCTTTTAAAAATGCCATTTTGACGCTAATGTCACGTAATGTTTTTGTATATTTGTCTAGTTTTACATCATCATTATTTATTTCAGCAATAAGCCTTCTTGTTTTTTCATATGCATTTATATAACATTCAGCTTCTTTTTTTGCAATATCTGTTCTCATTTCTACAGCGTTTTGGATAACGTCTTTATTAAATGGTATTCTTTCGTCTTTACCATTATTTATCATTATTTCTATTATTTCTTGCTTTTCGTTTTCACATTCTGAATTTATAATATCTTTTAAATCTTTTATTATGCTTTTATCTATATCATTTAAATTGTTTGTTGTTTTTTCTATAATTTGAAGATGTTTCTTTTCTTCGGCTCTTCTATTTCTTGAACATAAATTTCTTTCTTCTTGTTTTTGAGAAAAGGTTGTTAATGATGTTACATAGCTCTCTCTTAATTCTTCTAATCTTTTATTGTTTTCTGCTATATTCTCTTCAATTTTTTTTAGTTTTTTTGATATTATTTCTGGATCTTCATCTAAATTATCAAATAATTGATTTCTGTCTTCTTCTAGTTTTATATTTGATTTATATAGCTTTTTTTGTTCTTGTTGTATTTTTCTTATTTCGTTTGCTACTTTATCAAATTCATTTATAATTTTGTCTTCTTCTTCAAGTATTTGTTGATAATTCTCTATTTCTTCAGTTAATTCTTTGAAATCTTTATAAATTGTTTTTAAGTTTATTTTTTGGTCAAAACCTAATATTGTATTAAAATTTTTTTCAAGTACTATTGCGCTTCTCTCATACATTTTTTGGTACCCCCGGATATCTCAAATTTTTTTACATTTTATCACCTTTATGAAAAAAACACAAGTGTTTTTATACTTTATTTACTATATATCCGTGGTACTCCGTACTACAGTTACATTATCTGGTATATTTTTTAAAACGACACTATTTGCACCTATTTTTACATTATTTCCTATTTTAATTGGGCCCAATACTTTAGCGCCTGAACCTACCATAACATTATTACCTATATCTGGGTGCCTTTTGTATTTATCTTTTCCAGTTCCACCTAGTGTACTATTGTGATATATTGTACAATCATTCCCTATTGTTGTTGTCTCTCCTATTACAACTCCCATTCCATGATCAATTAATAATCTTTTTCCTATTTTGGCTCCTGGATGTATTTCTATTCCTGTTATATGCCTTGAAATTTGGGATATTAGCCTTGCTATAAAGTATAATTTCTTTTTATATAAAAAGTGTGCTATCCTATGAAAAAATATTGCATGGAAACCTGGATATAATATAATTGCTTCTAAAACATTTCTACATGCCGGATCTTTTTCTTTTATATTTTTGGCGTCTTCATATAAACTTTTTAATATATTTTTCATAAACATCACCTATTATATTATATGATGTTTTGTGATATTTGCTTTTATTTTCCTATAAACATTTGGACATAAACAACCGCTGCACTATTAGATCAAATACCTCCTTTGTTGCATACCAAATGATTGTGTAAATATACAAATTATCTATGTTGTTTTGTTTGAGCTTTAAAAGCACATGTTTCTGAGTTTTGTTATAATTCAACATAAAAGAACCACAATAATAAATGATTTTAAAGTGGTTCTTTTGGTTCATAATTAATATTCTTCAATTTTTATATAAATTTTATCTTCTAATGCATATTTTTTCTCTACTTCTAATTTTGTAATTTGATTATCATCTTTAAATGCAAATTTGTTCATGCTATCCAAAACTGCTTTTACAATGTTGTCTATATCTGGCTTTTTTGTTGGACTTATATTGTTGTCTAACATCTCATTTATATCTGATTTTTTCGTTGCTTTTGGTATTGAAAAATATGCTATTATACTTACTTTTATTCTTCCTTCTAATGTTTTAAACCTTGGATATTTTAATAGAAAATATTGTTCTACAAGTGATTCGTAGTCTTTTGTTTTTGTTGGTGTGTAGACTATTCCTGTATATGAGTTTAATCTTGGTCTTCCTTTTCCTATTACTTTTCCTGGTACTTCAAATTCGTATATCATTTGTTTACTCCTTGTATTATATTAAATTTTCTTGCTTTTGTTCCTTAGTTGCATTTTCTAATATTATTCTTGCCATTTTCTTATTTCTTTCGTTTTTTGATATTTTATCATATAAAATTAAAAATTAAAAGGGCTTTTTATTTAAAAAGACATTAGAAAAATGTGTAGAATCCACTAAAAAGTCCTTAGGAAAATGTGTAAGTAAAGATGATCAGCTTACTAATATTCCTTTATGCTGCATTGCAAATATTGAAAAATAAAAGAAAAAGAGTAGTTTTCTACTCTTTTCATTTATTAAACATCTTAAATTTCTTGTTCATCTTTTTTTTACTTTTCTATCATTTTATATTTCAACTAAATATTCTTTTAAAAATTCTATAACTCCATTTTCATTATTAGTTCTTGATGTAATATAATCTGCTTGTTCCTTTACTTCTGGCAAAGCATTTTTCATAGCAACTCCAATGCCACATTTTTTTAACATTTCGACATCATTTAATCCATCACCAAATGCAATAATATTTTCGTTAGAAATTCCTTCTAATCTGGCAATTTCTGCTATTCCTTTATGTTTTTCAACACCTTTTTGTGCTATTTCTAACCATTTAACATCTCCAAAGCTATCTTGCATTATTTCCACTTTTAGCATTGGAAATTTTTCTTTAAAAATTTTAAAATATTCAGTTACAAATTCATTATTTATAAATGATACTGATACATGTATTATTTCAGATATATTTTCTAGGAATTCAGCTATACCAATAGTTTTGTCATAATGATGTATTTTGTTTCTATCGCATATGTTTATAGTAATAAATTTGTTTTTATCATAATATGAAGCAATACTTTGAACAATATCTTTTGTTAATGGATTTGCATATACTTCTTTCCATTCTTTATCTTTTCCTTCATTTTTAAAAACTGCTGCACCTGCGTCACAAATAACATAGTTTGCAAATTCTGAACCATCTGTTCCAACAAGTGCTCTGCTTAATATTCTGCCAGTTGCTATTGTAATTATATGACCCTCTTCTTTTAATTTTTTTAAATGTTTTTTTGTTGCTTCAGTTACAATTCCATCACTATTTAATAATGTTCCATCTAAATCTAATGCTATTATTTTTTTGTCCATAGTTTATCTTCCTTTTCTAGTTTTAA
>ERZ857840.2361-NODE-2361-length-18407-cov-10.939298_pt1 | contig 18407 bp, 13 predicted proteins | sample MGYA00519760_ERZ857840 | MGnify/ENA primary metagenome ERZ857840 (study PRJEB31778, sample SAMEA3449371) | human gut metagenome | biome: human gut; feature: human-associated habitat; material: faeces | place: United Kingdom | collected 2010/2012 ... | reverse complement strand
ATTCGCTCACCGCGCGGCAGAGCGACGCCGCGAGCCCCGCGCGGTCGAGCGCCTCGCCGGTCTGCTCGCAGTGGTGGGCAAGATTGATGACAGCGGTCTTGAGACCGGAAAAGCTCATGTCATAGGGATTCTCGCCGATGAACGGGTGCGGCAGCGTGTAGGCGTCGTCACGCCCCTCCTTCGCCAGACGGTCGATCGGCGCGCCGCCGGGATACGGCAGGCCGAGCACACGCGCGGATTTATCAAAGCACTCGCCCGCGGCGTCGTCGCGCGTCTGGCCGAGAATGCGAAGATCGGTATAGTCGCGCACGTCCACGAGCATCGTGTTGCCGCCGGAGATGGCCAAACAGAGGAACGGCGGCTCAAGCTCCGGATAGGCAATGTAGTTTGCGGCGATGTGGCCGCGGATGTGGTGCACCGGGATAAGCGGGATGCCGAGCGCCGCCGCGGCGCTTTTGGCAAAATTCACGCCCACGAGCACCGCGCCGATGAGTCCCGGCGCATACGACACCGCCACGGCGTCAAGCTCGGACTTTTTCACGCCCGCCGCCGCGATCGCGCGGTCAGCCAGCCGCGAGATGACCTCCACATGGCTGCGCGAGGCGATCTCCGGCACGACGCCGCCGTATACGGCGTGCAGGTCGGCCTGCGAGAAGATCTGGTCGGTGAGCACCTTTCGTCCATTTTCGGTCACGGCGACGGCGGTCTCGTCGCACGTGGATTCCACGGATAATATCAGCATTGCGTTACTCCGCCTCTTTTTGGAAGAATTTCGACATCAGAATAGCATCTTCCGCCGGTTTTTCATAGTAGTTTTTTCGTTTTCCCACGATCTCAAAGCCGTTTTTTTCATAGAGCCGCCGCGCGGCGAGATTGCTCTCGCGCACCTCGAGCTGTAAAACGGCGGCGCCGCGCCGCTCGCTTTCGGCAAAAAGCGCTTTCAAAAGCACCGCGCCGATCCCGCGGCGGCGAGAGTCCGGCGCCACGGCCACGTTGCCGATATCGCCCTCGTCGAGCACGAAGTGCGCCCAGACGTAGCCGAGAAGGTCATTCCCTTCTTCGGCGGCGAGAATGACGCCGCCGTCCGTTTCCCAAAGGCGCGCGAGCATTCCTTCGTCCGCGCCGTCCGGAAATTCGGCGCGCTCGAGCGCGGCAACGGCGGGAATGTCGGAAAGCTTCGCTCTGCGAACGATCATGTCCCGTGCGCCTCCGCCCAGTTTCTGCCCCAGCCGGCGTCCGCGGTGAGCGGCACGGTGTAAGCTACGGCATGTTCCATTTCCTCGCGCAGCACCTGCACGGCCTTTTCCCGCTCCGCTTCCGGGCATTCGACGATCAGCTCGTCGTGCACCTGCAATATGAGCTTTGCCTTCATGCCCTCGGCGCGAAGCCGCTGATCCACGTGCACCATGGCGAGCTTTATAACGTCCGCCGCCGTGCCCTGAATGGGCATGTTGAGCGCGACGCGCTCGCCGAACGCGCGCAGCGCCGGAACGTTCAGCTCCGGCAGATAGCGCCGCCGGTGAAAGAGCGTTTCGGCATAGCCGAGCGCCTTGGCGCGCCGGACGGCTTCCTTCTGGTAATCGCGCACGCCGCGGAAGCGCGCGAAATAGGCGTCCATATACTCCTTCGCCTCGCCGTAGCCGACGCCGATGTCCTGCGCGAGCGAGAAGGCGGAAATGCCGTACACGATGCCGAAGTTCACGGCCTTCGCTCTCCGGCGCTCCTCTGCGGTGACGTCCTCAAGCGGCACGCCGAACACCTGTGAGGCCGTGACGCGGTGGACGTCCTCGCCGGAGAGGAACGCCGCGCGCATCGCCTCGTCGCCCGAGACGTGCGCGAGCAGGCGCAGCTCGATCTGCGAATAGTCCGCGTCCACGAGCACGTTGCCGGGCGCGGCGACGAACATTTTGCGCAGTCCCGCCCCCAGCTCGCGCCGGACGGGGATGTTCTGCAAGTTCGGCTCGGTGGACGAAAGACGTCCCGTCGCCGTGACGGTCATCTGGAAATTGGTATGAATGCGTCCGTCCGCGCCGATGACCTTCAAGAGGCCGTCCGCGTAGGTGGATTTGAGCTTGGTGAGCTCGCGGTATTCGAGCACGTGGCGCACGACGGGCTCATAGCGGAGCTTATCGAGCACATCGGCATTGGTACTCCAGCCGGTCTTGGTCTTTTTCCCGCCGGGGAGACCGAGCTTTTCAAAAAGCACGGCGCCGAGCTGCTTCGGGGACTGGATGTTGAATTCCGCCCCCGCCTCCGCCCAAACCGCTTCGCGCAGCGCGTCGATGCTGCCCGTAAGACTCTCGCCGAAGGCGCGCAGCGCCTCCGCGTCGGCAAGGAAACCCTCGTCTTCCATTTTGGCAAGCACCGCGCAGAGCGGCAGCTCGATCTTTGTAAAAAGCTCCTCCATCTGCGTCTCGCGCAGCTTCGGCAGCATAACTTCCTCGAGCGCCGCGACGCTCGCCGCGCGCGAGGCCATCTCGCCGAGCCGGTCGGCGAGCGTTTTTCCCTCCCCGCCGGAGAGGTCAAGCATGAGCTGATCGCCGCTGTCCGCCGCGCCGGACGAGGTGTGCGGCGTGAAGCCGCAGTAGGCGAGCGTGAGCTTTTCGATCTCGTATCCGGCGGCGGTCGCGTCGAGAAGATACCCGGCGAGCGCGCTGTCGAACACCCAGTTTTCAAGCGCGTCCACACCTCGCGCGAGCAGCGCGCGCTGCAGATTCTTCACGTCGTGCCCCGCCTTGCGGCGCTCGGGCGCAAAGAGCAGCGCGAGCGCCGCGGTATAGCCGTCCCGGTATGCCTCCGGCGTCAGAAATACCGCGAGCGCGTCATTTTCGGAAACGCTGAAATGCGCGAGCGTCTCGCCGCTTTCGGCATCAAACCAGTAATAGGCGACGGCGTCCCCCGCCCGCTCCAGCGCGGCGCGGAGGTCTTTTTCCGTTTGCGGCGTCACGCTCTCGCACGTGCCCTCGAATACGGTCTCTTCCTTTTTCTCCTCGCCCGGCTTCAGGCCCCACTTCTCAATGAATTTCTGGAAGCCGAGCCGCCGGAAAATTTCATACGCCGCGCCGCCGTAGTCTGCCGGGCGGCGAAGCTCGTCGGGGGAAATATCGATGGGAGCCTTGCGGTCGATCGTGGCGAGATAGTACGAATCCTCGGCGCTCTCTTTGCCGTTTTCGAGCTTCGTGCGCAGCGAGGCGCGGATGTCGGGATCGCTGATATGCTCGTACACGCCCGCGAGCGAGCCGTACTTCCGCACAAGTTCGAGCGCCGTCTTCTCCCCCACGCCGGGGACGCCGGGGATGTTGTCGCTCGTGTCGCCCATGAGGGCCTTGAGATCGATCATGTGCGGCGCGTCAAAGCCGTATTCCTCGCGGAAGCGCTCGGGCGTATAGTTGACGGTCTCGGTCTGGCCCATACGCGTTTTGACGTTGAGCACGCGCACATGCTCACCCACGAGCTGCAAAGCGTCCTTATCGCCGGTGACGACGACGCACTCCCAGCCCTGCTCCGCTCCGATGCGGCTCACGGTGCCGAGAAGATCGTCCGCCTCCCAGCCGGAGAGCTCGCGCCGCTCGATGCCGAGCGCGTCGAGCACGTCCTTCAAAACCGGCATCTGCGCGGCGAGATCGTCCGGCATGGGCTTGCGCGTCGCCTTATACGCCTCGCTGTGCTTGTGGCGGAACGTCGGCTCGCGGCGGTCGAACATGACGCAGAGCGCGTCCGGCTTTTCGTCGTCGAGCAGGCGCTGCAGAATGTTCAGAAAGCCGAAAACGGCGTTCGTCGGCGTGCCGTCGGGCGCGGAGAGCGGACGCACGCCGTAATAGGCGCGATTTACGAGGCTGTTGCCGTCGATGAGCATCAGTTTTGGCATAGAGTTTCCTCCTTAAGTTCCTTGGCAAGCGGGAGGTACACAGTGAGCATAAGCGTTGTGAACGCCGCGCCCCCGCCGAGCAGATCGCTGATCGGCTCGCTCCAGTACACGCCGTCCGCCCCGAGACCGAATACGCCCGGGAGCAGCAGCATCAGCGGCACGACGAGCACGATCTTGCGCAGCAGCGAGAAGAAGATCGCCTGCCGCGCCTTGCCGAGCGAGCGGAACGAGTTTTGCGCAACGAATTGGAGCGACATGAACACGAACCCGCAGAAATAAATGCGCACGGCGCGCACCGCCACGGCGATGAGCGCCTCATCCGGCGTAAAGATGCGGATGAGCAGTTCGGGGAAGAGCATGAACACCGCCCACACGAGCAGCGAAAACACCGCCGCGCCGAGCGTGCTGAACCGGATCGTCTCCAGCACGCGCTTTTTCTGCCCCGCGCCGTAGTTAAAAGCGAGCACCGGCTGGATGCCGGAGCCGAAGCCGTGGATGATCTCGGTGAAGATCGTCCGCAGCGAGTTTACGACCGTGATCGCGCCGACATAAAGATCGCCGCCGTACAGCCCGAGCTGGCGGTTCGCCACGGTCTGAATGGCGGAGTTCGTCGCGCCCATCACGAAATCGGCTACGCCGAGAGACATGATGCGTCCCATGATCTTCTTCCGCGGCGCCATCGTCCGCCACGAAAGCTCGAGCGGCGTTTTGCTGCTGCGCAGAAAGAGGAAGCACCACGCGGCGCTCAGCGCCTGCGAGAGCACCGTGGCAGCCGCCGCGCCGCGCACGCCCATGTGAAAAACAAAAATGAACAGCGGGTCGAGCACGATGTTCGCCGCCGCGCCGAGCAGCACCGTGAGCATGCCGCGCGTGGCGAAGCCCTGGGCGTTGATATACACGTTCATGCCGAGGGATACGAACGAGAACGTCGTCCCGATGAGATACACTGCGAGATACTCGCGCGCATAGGAGCTTGCCTCCTTGCCCGCGGCGAACACCGTTATCACCGGATCGAGAAACGCCCATGTGAGCAGCCCGAGCGCAACGGACGAGACGAGCAGCATGGAGAAGGCGTTGCCCATCACGCGGGAGGCCTCGTCGTTATCCCCGCGGCCGCGCGCCATGGAGCAGAGCGGCGCGCCGCCCTGTCCGAACAGGCCCGCGAACGCCGAGAGGATCGAAATGACCGGCAGCGCGATGCCGACGCCCGTGAGCGCCATGCTGCCGACATTGGGAATATGGCCGATGTAGATACGGTCCACCACGTTGTAGAGCACGTTCACGAGCTGCGCGGCAATGAGCGGCAGCGCCATGCGCATGACGACCGCGGGGATATTCCCCTTGGAAAAATCGTTTTGTACGTTTTTTTCCGCCATGGTCACTTCTCCCCGCGCAGCCGGATGATCTGATCGCGCAGCACGGCGGCATATTCGTATTCGAGCATCTGCGCGGCTTTGCGCATTTCTTTTTCCAGCCGGTCGATCTCGGCCTTCCGCTCGCGCTCGGTCATGCGCATGCCGCGCTCGTCCTTTGCCGCGGGGCCGGTGATCTCGAGAAGATCCCGGATGCTCTTTTTGATGGTTTTCGGCACGATGCCGTGCGCCTCGTTGTACGCCGTCTGGATGGCGCGGCGGCGCTCAGTCTCGTCGATGGCGGCGCGCATGGAGGGCGTGACCGTGTCGGCATACATGATGACGGTGCCCTCGGCGTTTCGCGCCGCGCGGCCGATCGTCTGGATGAGCGATGTTTCGCTCCGGAGAAAGCCCTCCTTATCCGCGTCGAGGATCGCAATGAGCGATACCTCGGGAAGGTCAAGACCCTCGCGCAGAAGGTTGATGCCGACGAGCACGTCAAATTCGCCCCGGCGCAGATCGCGGATGATCTCCATGCGCTCCATCGCGCCGACGTCGTGGTGCATATAGCGCGTTTTGATGCCGGCGTTGCCGAGATACGCCGTTAAGTCCTCCGCCATGCGCTTGGTGAGCGTCGTGACGAGCGTGCGCTCGCCGCGCTCGATGCGCGCGTGGATCTCGGCGATGAGATCGTCGATCTGTCCCTCGATGGGGCGCACGTCGATCTTCGGGTCGGTGAGACCCGTCGGGCGGATGATCTGCTCGGCGATCTGGCCCGAGCGCGTGCGCTCGTACTCGCCGGGTGTGGCGGAAACATATATGACCTGATTTACCCGCTGCTGGAATTCCTCAAACTTCAGCGGGCGGTTATCGAACGCCGACGGCAGCCGGAAGCCGTATTCAACGAGCGCCTCCTTGCGCGCGCGGTCGCCGTGGTACATGGCGCGCACCTGCGGCAGCGTGACGTGCGATTCGTCGATGAACAGGAGAAAGTCCTTCGGGAAATAGTCGAGCAGCGTCATCGGCGCGCTCCCGACCGGGCGGCCGGAGATGATGCGCGAATAGTTCTCCACACCGGAGCAGTAGCCCAGCTCCTGGATCATCTCGATATCGAAATTCGTGCGCTGCGCGATGCGCTCGGCCTCGAGCGGCTTATCGTTCTCCTTGAAGAACTTCACCCGCTCGTCGCACTCGCGGCGGATCTCCTGCACGGCGCGCGCCATTTTCTCCGGCGGCGTCACGTAGTGGCTCGCAGGGTAAATGGCCGTGTGGCTGAGCGTGTGCACCGCAGCGCCCGTGAGGGGGTTGATCTCGCTGATGCGCTCGATCTCGTCGCCGAAGTATTCCACGCGGATGGCCTTATCGCGCCAGTAGGCCGGGAAGATCTCCACCGTGTCGCCGCGCACGCGGAACATGTTGCGCTCGAAGGCGATGTCGTTTCGCTCATACCGGCAGTCGATGAGTTTTTTTAAAAGCTCCTCCTGCGGCAGACTGCTGCCGGGGCGGAGAGAGATAGCCATGCGCGCAAAATCGTCCGGCTCGCCGAGACCGTAAATACAGCTTACCGATGCCACGACGATCACGTCCCGCCGCTCCAGCAGCGAAAACGTCGCCGAAAGGCGCAGCCGGTCGATCTCCTCGTTCGTGGAGGCGTCCTTTTCAATGTAGGTATCCGTGTGCGGGATGTACGCCTCCGGCTGGTAGTAGTCGTAATACGATACAAAATACTCCACGGCGTTGTCCGGAAAGAACTCCTTGAACTCGCTGCAAAGCTGCGCGGCGAGCGTTTTGTTGTGCGCGAGCACGAGCGTCGGCTTCTGCACGCGCTCGATGACCTTCGCCATCGTGTACGTTTTGCCGGAGCCCGTGACGCCGAGCAGCGTCTGCTCGTCCAGTCCCGCGGCCACGCCCTCGGCGAGCTTTTCGATCGCCTGCGGCTGATCGCCCGCGGGCGAATATTCGCTTACCACATGAAATTCCGGCATAACGCGCTCCTTTTTAAAATAATTTCTATAACTGATTTATTATACCACGCCGCGCCGCGCCGCACAAGCGATTCGCCCGCCCCGTGCGTAAAAACTCCCTGCCCGGTGGATTTCCGCCGCGGGATATGCTATACTGACAATATAATGATTTTAAAGGGGCGCTTCCCTATGAATAAAATTCTGATCGCGTATTTCTCCGCCAGCGGTGAAACGGGCAAGCTTGCGAAAACGCTCTCCGCCGTGACCGGCGGCGACCTTTTCGAGATCCGTCCCGAGACGGCGTACACCTCCGCCGACCTGAACTGGATGGACAAGAAGAGCCGCAGCACGCTCGAGATGAAGGATGAGCGCAGCCGCCCGGCCATTGCAGGCCGCGTGGAGGATATGGCGCAGTACGGCACCGTGTTCGTCGGCTTCCCGATCTGGTGGTATCAGGCGCCGCGCATCATCGAAACGTTTCTTGAAAGCTACGATTTCACCGGCAAGACCGTGATCCCGTTCGCCACCTCCGGCGGCAGCGGCATGGGAAAGACGGCCGATATTCTGCGCAGTGTCTGCCCCGCGGCCGACATTCTGCCCGGCAAGCGCATGAGCGCGCGGGAGAGCGCCGAGGCCGTGCGCGCGTGGCTCGAAACGCTCGGCAAGTGATCCGTCCCGGCGCGCCGCAGAATATCCATTCCATAAAGAATCTCCGTATAACCCGTTTGACCGGTTATACGGAGATTTTTTATATGCCGCTCTCTTCCTTCTGTATTGGAGCGCTTCGGCAGGTTTTCACGCCGAAAACAAAATAGATCACATGCCCGACCCAGACGCAGGCGAGAATGATGCACAGGATATAGAGCTCCTTTCGCATCATCAGCGCGAAGCCGACGGCCATGAGCGCCGTAACGGTGAGCATGATGCGCCGTTTCGCCGCAGCGGTCATGCCCTCGCCGCGCACATAGCTTTCGAGATTGTTTTTATAAAGCTTCGTGCCGGTGAACCACGTGTGCAGCCGCTCGGAGCTTTTGGCAAAGCCGAGCGCGGCCAGCAGCAGGAACGGGACCGTCGGCAGCAGCGGCAGCACCGCGCCGAGAGCGCCAAGCGCAAGGCCGATGCAGCCGAGGCAGAGCCATAAGATTCTCTTTATCTTCATTTACATTCTCTCCTCTCTCCCCGCGCGCGGCAGGGGGAACATCCGGCCGTTTTTCACGCCGTATACCCGATCGGCGATCGCCATCGTGGACTCGCGGTGCGACACGAGGATGATGCCCTTCTTATTGCGCAGCCGGCGCAGTGCCTGCAATATGATGCCCTCGTTGATGCTGTCAACGTTGCTCGTCGGCTCATCGAGCAATATGAGAGCGCTGCCGCGCAGCAGCGCCCGCGCCAGACCGAGCCGCTGCTTCTCGCCCGTGGAGAGATTGTCGCCGAGCGCGCCGACGCGCGTTTCGTACCCCTCCGGTAGCGAGAGGATGAAGTCATGGATCGACGCGAGCCGGCACGCCTCTTCGATCTCGGCGCGCGCCGCGCCGGGCCGGGCAATGCGGAGATTTTCCTCGATCGTCTCATCAAAGAGATACGTTGTCTGGCTCACCATCGTCACATTGTCGAGAAGGCTGGCCGTTTCGATTGCATCAATGTCCGCGCCGTTATAAAGAATTTCGCCGCCCTGCTTCTGCCAGAAACGGAGAAGCAGCTTGAGGAACGTGGACTTGCCGCAGCCGGATTCGCCGACGATACCGACGATCTCGCCTCTTTCGGCGTACATCCATACATCGCTCAACACATTCGTCACGCCGTCGTAGGAGAATGTGACGCCGTCTGCCGAGAGATGGGCAAAGCCGTCGATCTTCTCTCCCTCTCCCTCTTCCACCTCGCGCACGGCGCTCTCCTCTTCCAGAAGGTCGAGCACCCGCTCGCCCGAGGCGAGTGTCTGCGTGAGATTGCCCGGCAGCGCCGAAATGGCAATGACCGGCCCGAACGATCCGAAGAGCGCCGCGACGCCAAGGAGCATCGCGCCGGGCGTAAGCGCGCCCGTCACGGTGAGCGCCGTCCCCACGGCGAGCCCCGCAAGGATAAAGAGCGACACGCAAAGCTCCGTACCCGCGGCGGCGTGAGCCGTTTCGTGCTTCATTTTCTTCGTCTCAGCGAGAAGCACCTCCGAACGCCGGCCAACTTCCGCGGCGCGCTGCGCGCCCGCATTATGGAGTACAATGTCCCGAATGCCGCGGATACTGTCGAGGAAATACGCGCTGAACGAAGAAAACTCCGCGCGGTAGGCCTGTCCCGCGACGCGCACACGCCGGGAGAATACGAGCGGGACAAGAACGCCGATAGTAACATACCCCGCCGCCGCAGCGAGCGCCAGATACCAGCTCGATACGCAGCCGATGAACACCGTCATTCCCACGCTCAGCAGCACCGCAATGCAGATCGGCGAGATGGTGTGTGCATAGAACACCTCCAGCGTTTCAATGTCCGAGGTGATCATCGCAATAATGGCGCCCTTCTGCCGGGTTTCCAGCTTGGCCGGGCAGAGACGGCGCAGCGCCGTGAAGATCTTGTCGCGCAGCACCGCCAGCAGACGGAAGGCAATGTAGTGGTTGCCGTACTGCTCGGCAAACCGGAGCAGGCCGCGCAGCACGCCGCAACCGACAGCCAGCGCGATGAGCGCGCCGTAGGAAAGGGAGATTTCCTCGCCGAGCGCCTTGGCGATGGCCGCAGCGCCCGAGAGCGTCACGCCCATGGCGCACAGAAAGCCCGCCGTGCCGTTAATTACGGCGAGCAGCATAATGTACACGAGCGAACCGAGCAGAACGATGAGCTGCGCCATGATCTTCGCGCCGCTGCGGCGCGGTTTCGTTGTCGTATTCATTCCTCGTCCTCCCGGTATCCCTCTTCGAGCGCCTTCTGCGCCGCATAGAGCTTTGCATAACCGCCGCCGGAGGCCATGAGCGCGGCGTGCGTGCCGCATTCGGCAACCCCGCCAGATTCCATGGCATAAATTTTCTCCGCCGGAACAACGTTTGCAAGCCGGTGCGAGATGAGAATGACCGCCTTTTCTTTTGCAAGAGCGGCAACGGCCTTCATAATAATCTCTTCGCTTTCGATATCGATGTTGCTCGTTGCCTCGTCCAGAATATAAATGTCCCGCTCCGCCGTGAGATTCACCGCGAGCGCGAGCCGCTGCTTCTGTCCGCCGGAGAGATTGGCGGCATCCTCGGCAATTACCTTGTCCAGCCCGCCGTTTTCCCGGACGAACGACGCGAGATTTACCGTTTCGAGCGCCGCCCAGATCGCCTCGTCCGTTACGGCGGCGTTGGCAAGACGGAAGTTGGCGCGGACGGTGTCGTTAAAAATGTGACTGCCGCAGCTCACCACCGCGAGATGAGCATAGTAGCTCTCTCGGGAAAGGCTCTCCATGCTCGCTCCGCCGAGCGTAACACGCCCGCTCTGCGGCCGGAGTGCGCCGGTCAGAAGATTCACGACCGTGGACTTTCCGCACCCGGACGGCCCGACGATCGCCGTCATACCGGTGCGGGGAAAGGCCATGGATACGTCGTGCATCACATCGCGCTGTCCGTCGTAGGAAAACGAGACGTTCTCCAGCCGCAGTTCGCCCGGCTGTGCCTCCGCTCTGCCCCAGACCGGCTCCGGCTCATCGAGCAGGGAGAGGATCTTTCCGCCCGCGCTCACGCCGTTCATCGCCACATGAAACGCTGCGCCGAACGCGCGCAGCGGCAGGAAAAACTCCACCGCCGTCAAAATCAGAAAGAGCGCGGCGAACGGCGAAAGCCCCCGGCGCAGCACGCTCGTCACCGCCACGGCAATGCCGGCGCCCGCGCCGCCGTAGGCCACAAGATCCATGATCGTTGTGCTCGCAAGCTGCATGGTGAGCACCTTCATCGTGATGCGGCGAAATTCTTCGCTCGTTTCGTTCATCTTTTTCTGCCGCGCGGCGTCGGCGCGGAAAATTTTGAGCTCCCGCATCCCCTGCACGCTGTCGAGAAAGGCGTCGCCCATGGAGGTATATTTGCCCCAGTACTTTGCAAAGATCTTCTTTGCATATTTTGAGACCGCGATGATCGAAAGCGGAATGAGCGGCACGCACGCGAGCAGCACGAGCGCCGTGCGCCAATCCACCGGCGACGTAACGCAGAAGAGGATGACCGGTGCGGCCATCGCATAGAAAAACTGCGGGATATACGAGGAATAATAGAGATCCAGCTGCTCCACGCCCTCCATAGCCACCTGCGTGAGCCCGGCCATGCTCATGCCGTCCGCCGAGCGGACGCCGAGACGGACGATCTTGCCGTACACACGCTCGCGCAGCTCCTTCTTTGCCCGGCGGCCGAGCGTATCGCGCAGTTCCCCCGCGCCGCGGGATGCGGCATACCGCACCGCCGCGCCCGCCGCAGCAATCGCCGCCGGAAGCAGAAAGACGCGCGCAGTTTCGTATTGTTGGAAATTTACCGCCAGCTCAATCGTGCGGCAGATGGCCACCGTGATGCTGAGATTGGCAAAAAGGCCGAGGATCATCAGCGCGACCGTATAATAGATGTACTTCTTGTTTGCGCCCAGAAGGGCGAGGAGCTTTTTGTCGATCATGCGTTTTCTCCGTTTGTTTATTAGTTAGCACGCGCTAACGCTTTAGCAGAAAAGAGCAGCGGCACGCTTTGCGTTACCCGCTGCTTACTATCATATTTATATACCCATTTTTCGCCGCATTGTCAATCCGGTGAAGAGGAAGAAGAAAGAAAACGTCGTCTTTTGGCAGCGGCGGGCACACCTGTGCGCTGCGCGCCGCACATTTTTTCGCGCCGCTCTTTCGCGCCGGGAAAAACTGTGATAAGATTGACCCGTGAAAAATCATCGGGGAGGATCATCCCATGGGAAGAAAAGAAGCGCCGCGCCGTGTCGCCGTGATCGGCGGCGGCGCGGGCGGGCTCTGCGCGGCGATCGCCGCCGGGCAAGCCGGAGCGGACGTTCAGATTTTTGAACAGGCGAACCGCGTCGGCAAAAAACTGCTCAAAACCGGCAACGGGCGGTGCAATCTCTCGAATACGCACGTTTCGCCGGAGCACTATAACCGGCCGGATTTCGTCGGCTCGCTCGGGCTCTGGACGGTCACGGATGAAGAAGGCCGCATCTATCCGCGCAGCGACACCGCCGCCTCCGTGCTCGACGTACTGCGTCTCGGCTGCGAGGCGCTGGGCGTTGCGGAGCGCTGCTCGGCGGAGATCGCCGCCATCGCCCCGCAGGGCCGCGGCTTTACCCTCACCGCCCGCACGGGCGAGAAGTTTTTTGCCGACCGCGTGATCGCTGCGGCCGGCGGCGGAACGAGCCTTCTCCGTCCGCTGGGACACAAGATGATCCCCTTCTCTCCCATCCTCTGCCCGCTCAAGACCGACACGGAATCCATCCGCGGTCTCACGGGGCTGCGCTGCGCCTGCCGCGCAGAGCTTATCCGCCGCGGGAAGAGTGTTTACACCGAAGAGGGCGAAATTCTCTTCCGGGATTTCGGCGTGAGCGGCATCCTCGCGCTGAATCTCTCGCGGTATGCCCTTCCGGGCGACACGCTCTCGCTCGATCTGCTGCCGGAGCTTTCTTTGGAAGCACTCACCGCAAAGCTCTCGGCGCAGAAGGCGCTGCGCGGAGCTGACGCCGATCTCTTTACCGGCATTTTCCACCGGCGGCTCGGCGAGGCGGTAGCGCGCCGCGCCAAAAGCGGCGAGATATCCGAGCTTGCCCGCATCATCAAAAACTACCGTCTTTCGGTCCTCGGCCCGGGCGACACGCAGCACGCGCAGGTGACGCGCGGCGGCGCGGACGTCTCCGAATTTGACAGCAAAACGATGGAGAGCCGCCGCGCGCCGGGGCTCTATGCCGTGGGCGAAGCGCTCGACATTGACGGCGCGTGCGGCGGGTACAACCTGCACTGGGCGTTCGCCTCCGGGCTGCGCGCGGGAAGGAGTGCCGCGCGTGATTGAGGTTCGTGATGTAAAGCTCGCTCTTGACGGCGATCTCAAGACCGCGTGCGCCAAAAAGCTGCGCGTTCCGGTTGGCGACGTACTGGAAGCAGCGCTCCTGCGCCGCAGCGTGGACGCGCGGCGCAAGGACGACGTGCATTTCACCGTGACCGCCGCGGTATCGCTCCGGCGGGGCGAGGAAAAGTTTTCGCCCTATACGCCGTGGACGCCGCCGCGCGTCGAAGTTTTGAAAAAGAAGCCTGCCCTTCGTCCCGTTGTGTGCGGGGCAGGCCCGGCGGGGCTTTTCGCCGCGCTCACGCTCGCGCGCGCGGGCGCGGAGCCGATATTGCTCGAGCGCGGCAGCGCCGTGGACGAGCGAAAGGCCGACGTGGAAAAATTCTATCAGACCCGCGCGCTGGACACCGAATCGAACATCCAGTTCGGCGAGGGCGGCGCGGGCGCGTTCTCGGACGGCAAGCTCAACACCGGCACGCACGATAAGCGCGGCCGGCAGGTGCTGCACGATCTCGTACAGGCCGGAGCGCCGGACGAAATTCTCTGGCAGGCCAAGCCGCACATCGGCACCGACCGTCTGCCGGACGCCGTGAAGGGGCTTCGTGAAATGATTCTCGCCCACGGCGGCGAGGTGCGCTTCCGCACAAAGCTCACGGATATCGAGCTTTCCGGTGAGGCGCTGCGTGCGGTGCGTCTCGCGCACGGCGGCGCGGAGGAAGCGCTTGAGGCCGATTCGCTCATCCTTGCCGCGGGCCACAGCGCCCGCGAGCTGTTCGCGCTCTTGAAAGAGCGCGGCGCGCAGCTCGAACAGAAGGCGTTTTCCATGGGCGTCCGGTGCGAGCACCCGCAGGAGGTCATCTCCCGCGCGCAGTACGGCGCTTTTGCCGCTCACCCGGCGCTGGGCGCTGCCGACTACCGGCTGGCGCTGCATCTGCCGGACGGGCGGGGCGTATATACGTTCTGCATGTGTCCGGGCGGGTACGTCGTCGGCGCGGCGAGCGAAGAGGGCCTTCTCTGCGTGAACGGCATGAGTCCCTTCGCGCGCGACGGACAGAACGCCAACGCCGCCGTGCTCTGTGAGGTACGTCCCTCAGACTTTGGCTCCGCCGACCCGCTCGCCGGTGTGGAGCTGCAAAGAACTTGGGAGCGCGCCGCGTTTCTCGCCGGAGGCGGCGATTACCGCGCCCCGGCGCAGCGGCTCGGCGATTTTCTCGCGGGAAAGCCGTCGGAGAGCGCGGGCAGCGTTGCGCCGACGTATCCGCTCGGCGTGCGCTTCGGCACGCTCGACGGCTGTTTGCCGGAGTTCGTGCTCGCCGCGCTGCACGAGGCGTTCCCGCTCTTTGACAAAAAGCTGCGCGGCTACGCCATGCCGGACGCGGTGCTCACGGGCGTGGAGACGCGCTCGTCCTCGCCGGTGCGCATCGTGCGCGGCGAAACGGGGCAGTCGAATCTCCGCGGGGTCTATCCCTGTGGCGAGGGCGCGGGCTACGCCGGCGGCATTCTCTCCGCCGCCGTGGACGGCATCCGTCAGGCGGAAAACTGGCTTTCGCAGCACATGGAATAAAATAACAGACACCGCCGCGCATACGAGGCTTTTGATAAGCCAAGCTATGCGCGGCGGAACCTTTTCCGGCAGAGCCGGAATCGGCTCTGCTTCAATATAGATGGGCGGGGCAGCTTTCGCTGTCCCGCTTTGCCTTAACAAGTGCTCACCTCGCGGTTTTCTTTCTGTCCTTCATCAGGGGCAAGAATATCTGACGCAATACACCGAATCTCCTCGGGATTATTTTTTCCCGGGTCAAAGCATATCATGAAGTCACCACTGTCAAGGTAGCAAAACAGCATTCCGGCAAGGTTGTCCAATATATAATTCTCCAACCTGTGATCCAGATAATGCCGGTAATACTGTTGAAACGTCGCCCAATCCGTCTTAGGTTTAAACATGATGGTTTCAAGATAATAATCGAAGATTTGTGGAAGCAAATCAAGTCCCTGATCATTCAAAGTGATCCTTGCAACACTTAAGTACTCGCTCAGATTTTGTATATCGCCATCTCCGCGAAAAAAGTCAGGAATCCTTTTTTCAAGTCTCTTACACTGCGCCTTAGTTAAATTCACACCATCTGTTCTATAAAAGCCGAAAAAGACCTCATCGCCAATCAAAAAGTATTCCATTATTCTCCCAACAAACGAGTAAAAACCTTTTTGATATCGAGCGTTGTTTATCAGTATAGTGCATACGCCTGAGGCGTTTTTGCTTTCCTTGATCAGCACTTGTCTTTTCTTCAAAACATGTCCCCCCGATCCTATTATATTTTCCGCAACGGGAGATTGCAATACCGTACCTGCGCAAAAAGCCGCTTCTCTCCCGAATGGGAAAGAAGCGGCTTTTTGCTTATGCCTCCCTCAAAGAGGGAGCCCTATATCAGAACTTGACGCGCTCGGCGATGTAGTCCTTCACTTCCGCGATGGGGATGCGGACCTGCTCCATGCTGTCACGCTCGCGTACCGTGACGCAGCCGTCGGCGGGCGTTTTCTCGTCGCCCACGGTCTGAAAGTCCACGGTGATGCAGTAGGGCGTGCCGATCTCGTCCTCACGGCGGTAGCGCTTGCCGATGGAACCGGCGTCGTCATAGTCCACCATGAATTCCTTCTGCAGCTCGTGATAAAGCTCGGTCGCGGCGGGGGCGAGCTTCTTCGAGAGCGGCAGCACCGCGCACTTGAACGGCGCGAGCGCCGGGTGCAGGTGCAGAACGGTACGCACGTCGTTTTTCGCCTCGTCCACGACCTCTTCGTCGTAAGCGTCGCAGAGGAACGCGAGCGCCACGCGGTCGCAGCCGAGCGACGGCTCGATGACGTACGGCACATAGTGCTCGTTCGCTTCCTGGTCGAAGTACGTAAGATCCTTGCCGGACGCCTCCTGATGGCGCTTGAGATCGTAGTCCGTGCGGTCGGCAATGCCCCACAGCTCGCCCCAGTCGGTGAACGGGAAAGCGTATTCGATGTCGGTCGTAGCGCGGGAATAGAACGCGAGCTCCGCCGGCTCGTGGTCGCGCAGGCGCAGATGCTCTTCCTTGATGCCGAGACTCAGCAGCCAGTTCTTGCAGTAGTCTTTCCAGTAGGCAAACCATTCGAGGTCCGTGCCTGGCTTGCAGAAGAATTCACACTCCATCTGCTCAAACTCGCGCGTGCGGAACGTGAAGTTGCCCGGCGTGATCTCGTTGCGGAACGCCTTGCCGACCTGGCAGACGCCGAACGGGAGCTTCCGGCGCGTCGTGCGCTGGATGTTCGAGAAGTTGACGAAAATGCCCTGCGCGGTCTCCGGGCGGAGATAGCAGGTCGAGGAAGAGTCCTCGGTAACGCCGATGGCGGTTTTGAACATGAGGTTGAACTTGCGGATGGGCGTAAAGTTGTGCTTGCCGCACACCGGGCAGACGATGTCCTCGTGCTCGGCGATGAAAGCGTCCATCTCCTCAAACGTCATGGCGTCCACGTTGACCTCGTGGTGCTCCTCGCCGATGAGCTTGTCGGCGCGGTGACGCGCGCGGCAGGATTTGCAGTCGAGCAGAGGGTCGGAAAAGCTCGAAACGTGGCCGGTCGTGACCCACGTCTGCGGGTTCATGATGATGGCGGCGTCGAGACCGACGTTATAGGGGCTCTCCTGCACGAACTTCTTGAGCCACGCCTTCTTGACGTTGTTCTTGAACTCCACGCCGAGCGGACCGTAGTCCCAGGAGTTGGCAAGGCCGCCGTAAATTTCGCTTCCGGCGTAGACAAAGCCGCGGTTCTTGCAGAACGCTACGATCTTGTCCATGGTTTTCTCGTTATGATCCATATTTCTTTCCTTTCTCCCGCGGCCGGCTGCCGCAGGATAAAAATTATAGCCCAGATAGTGTACCACGCCGCGGCCCGATGTACAAGCCGCGGCGTGGATTTTTCTTTATCGGATAAACCGGTCGTTGCGCGAAACGATCTTCACGCGGCGGCTTGCCGCGAGGAATACGACGATGATGAACACGATAAAGATGAGGCCGCTGTAGTCAAAGTCGAGCGAGGCGAGAAAATCGTACATGCCGTGGATCAGCACAGGCAGCCACAGCGCCCGGCGGCGGCACACGCGCTCACCGATAAAATCGCCCTCGTTCGCGTAGCGCCGCGCCGCGCCGTACCAGATGCCCATGAAAACGCCGAAGCAGGCGTGGCCCGGCACCGCCGTCACCGCGCGCACGAGCGCCGTGCCGAAGCCGTACATGGCAACATACCCGATGTTTTCCCACAGCGCGAAGCCGAGCGAGACGAACACCGCGTACACCACGCCGTCAAACTGGCAGTTGAAATTCGGGCTGCGCCACGTGCGCCAGCGGAGCAGCAGCAGCTTGAAGCCCTCCTCCGAGAGCGCCACAACGATGAAGTTCGATAGGATCAGATAGCCGAGGTCGGTCTCGTCAAAGAGCGAGAGCAGGATTTTCTCGCCGATCGTCTCTGTCACGATGGCGAGCGCCGTGGCGATCACGCCGAAAAGGAGCAGCGAGATCAAAAGCCCCGTCGGTTCCTTTTCCAGTCGGTCGGCACGGTAGACCTGGAGCAGCAATATCACCGCCGGGATCACCGCCGCGGCGATCAGCACGGGATCCATTTCGCTTATGGTAGACAGCATAGCGTTTCCCTCTCTCTTACTTCTCTACTTTTACTCTTTTTCATTTTTATAGCATACGCCGGGGCGGATTGCAAGACAGGCGGCATCGGTGCTATAATAAAATATATCTTATATTTCAAAGGAGGGAGCGCCATGCTGCGGCTGATTTTGGGCCGTGCCGGAACGGGCAAAACCGCGCTTCTGTTTTCCGAGATCGCGGCGCGCTGCGCCCGGAGGCAGTCCGGCAGCTTTCTCATCGTACCCGAGCAGTACAGCCACGAGGCCGAGCGCGAGCTCGCGCAGCGCTGCGGCGATACGGCGAGCCTCTATGCCGAGGTGCTTTCGTTCTCGCGCCTTGCCCACCGCGTCGCCATCGGCTGCGGCGGCAGCGCGCGCGTTTACATCGATAAGCCCGGGCGGTTTTTACAGCTCTCGCTCGCGCTCGAGCAGGTGGGCGGCGCGCTCAGCGTATACGGCGGCAGCGCCCACTCGCCCGAGCGCATGGTACAGCTCCTCTCGGCGCTCGATGAGCTTCGCTTCGGCTGCGCCGCGCCCGACGCGCTGCGCAAAGCCGCCGAAAGCGCCACGCCCTCGCTC
>ERZ857840.2357-NODE-2357-length-18425-cov-5.104899_pt1 | contig 18425 bp, 13 predicted proteins | sample MGYA00519760_ERZ857840 | MGnify/ENA primary metagenome ERZ857840 (study PRJEB31778, sample SAMEA3449371) | human gut metagenome | biome: human gut; feature: human-associated habitat; material: faeces | place: United Kingdom | collected 2010/2012 ... | reverse complement strand
AGCGCCAGCTCGGCAAAGCGCAGGCGGGCCAGCTCACCGCCGGACAGCGACGCACAGTCCTTAAAGACCTCCTCGCCGCGGTAGCCGAAGCGTGCCAGATGGCTGCGGACCTCGAGCTCGGTAAAGCGCGGGTACTGGTTCCAGATGGCGTCAATGACGCGGCCTGCGCGGCGGGCCTGCTGCTGGGTGAATATGCCCGGCTTGGCGCCGCTGCCCAGGCGGACCATACCACCCGACGGGCGGCGCTTGCCGTCCAGCACCTGCAAAAGCGTGGACTTGCCTGCGCCGTTGGGACCTGCAATGACGAGCTTGTCCCCACGGTGAACGACGTAGTCCAGGGCGTCGATGAGGGTGCGTTCACCGATATGGACGCTCAGATTCTTCATGATGACCAGCTCGTCATAGGGCTCAATGTCGTACTCAAAGCGAAAGTTCAGCTCCCACGCCTCGGTGGTCGGGGCCTCGACGATCTCGAGCTTTTCCAGCTGCTTGCGGCGGCTCTGGGCCATCTTCGTCGTGGAGGCGCGCACAAGATTGCGGTCCACGTAGTCCTGCAATTTGGCAGCTTTTTCTACAGCGGCGTCATGCAGCTTCTGCTGGCGCTCGTCAGCGGCCTCGCGCTGGGGCAGATAGGCCGAGTAGTTGCCGCGGTAGGTCTTGATGCTCTTGCCGCGCAGCTCCCAAATGCGGGTGCAGACGGCGTCGAGGAAGTAGCGGTCATGGCTGACAACGAGCACCGCACCGCGATAGGCTTTCAGATAATTTTCGAGCCACTCCATCGTTTCCAGGTCCAGATGGTTCGTCGGCTCGTCCAGGATCAGCAGGTCGGGGCGCTCCAGCAGCAGCCGTGCCAGACGCAGCCGGGTCTGCTCACCGCCCGAAAGCACGCCCGCCAGCTTTGTCCAGGTGTCGGCGGGAAAGCCCATGCCGTTGAGCACCTTTTTGATCTGGGTGTCCATGTTATAAGCGTCCATCGCGTCGATGACAGCGGTGCAGTGGGCGATCTTTTCGGTCAGTTCCGCATTGTGCGGGTCTGCGGCCAGCTGTTTTTGCAGCGCGTCCATCTCCTGCATGGCGTCAAGCGCCGGGGTAAAGACCAGCCGCATTGTGGCATAGATGTCCAGTGACGGGTCCAGCCGGGCGTTCTGCTCAAGGTAGCCGGTGGTCACACCAGTGCCGAACGCGGCATCTCCGGCATCGGGCAGGCTCTCGCCGCAGAGGATCCGCAAAAGCGTCGTCTTGCCGGTGCCGTTGGCACCGATGATGCCGATACGATCCCCGCGCTCGACACCTGCATTTACATCACGCAGTACCTCGTGTTCGCCGAAGCTCTTGCCTAAGTTTTGAAGTTCCAACAACATAGCGGTACATCCTCAATTCCAAAATGATGCCGCCGCCTGACAAACGGGCAGCGGCAGTGCGCCCTTGCCTTACAGCAGGGCTTCGTTGCTGTGGCGGCGGTTGCGCACACCGATATTTTCCAGCTCCTCCGGCTCCATCACGATGCGGTAGAGCTCCTCATAGGAGCTCACCGTATATTTGGGCGTGATGCCGGACTTGTTTTCAAGATTGCCGGGGTTGAACCAGCAGGTATCCACACCGGCGTTCAGGCCGCCCTTGATGTCGGCCAGCAGATCGTCGCCAACCATCAGCACACGGCTCTTGTTCGTGATGCCGAGGTCACGGAAGGCATGCTCAAACAGCTTGGCGCTGGGCTTGGCCGCGCCGACCTTCTCGGAAATATAAATGCCGTCCATGTACCTGTCGATGCCGGAGGCCGCAATGCGGGACTCCTGCACAGCAATGGCACCGTTCGAGACGAGGGCCAGCGTGGCGACCTCGCTCAGCTCCTCCAGCGCGGTCAGTGCGCCGGGCAGCAGGTCGGCATGGGTCGCCAGCAGCTCCTCATAGCGGTCATTCATGGCCTTGCTCTTGCCGTTGTCGGGCAGCTGCATAGTCTGCATGAAGCGGGAGAAGCGGATCTGGAACAGCTTCTGCTTGTTCAGCTGGCCTTTGGCCAGCGAGTCCCACAGCTCGCGGTTGACCTTGTGGTAGGTATCATAAGCGGCCTCGTCGTGGGGCAGCTCGTACTCGGCGAGCATATCGGTCAGGGCCTGGCGCTCTGCGGCGTCAAAGTCCAAAATCGTATTGTCAACGTCCAACAGGACGCAGGTATAAATTGCCATCTTCGTAACCTCGTATGCTTATTGCGGTGTGGAATCGGCGGAGGTCGGCTCCGGCATCGGCGTGGGCACAGCGGTGGGTTCCGGCGTAGCCGCGGCGCTGACAGTCAGCACAAAGACGCTGTCCGCACCGTTGTTGACTGCGTGGATGTGGTAGGTGCCGGGCTCGTTGGCCGTGAAGGTCACCTGCGTGCCCGTTGTGCGCCAGGAGGTCTCCTCGCAGCCCCAGAGCGTGTCGCCGCTGCCGTTTTCCACGGTAGCCGTCAGCGTCGTACTCTGGCCTGCGGTCAGCGTGCCTGTGCCGCTGATGTTGATCGTGGTGGCCTCGGCCTCGACGGTGACGATCAGCTGTGCCGTCGAGAAGGTGCCGTTGATCTCAATGCCTGCCTTGACCGTGTAGGTCCCGGCGGCATCGGGCTTGAAGGTCAGGCTGCTGCCGTTCTTCTCCATCTCATCGTTGATGGACCACTGGACGTTCGCGGCGTCGTAGGCCTTGTTGCCCAGCTTGACCGCGGCATTGACAGTCAGGCTCTCGCCCTGCTTGATCGTCGTATCTCCCTTGTCCAGCGTCAGCTCGACGCGAGCGTCGTTGAACATGGCCTTGACGGAGATGTCCTTGGTAATATTGTCATAGCGGGTCGCGGTGGTGACGCCGTCGCTCCACTTGTAGAACACAAAGCCCTCCGCCGCCACTGCCGTGACGTTGACGCTTGTGCCGGAGTCGGCCTGAATTTCGACGCTGGACACACCGGTCTGGCCGTTGCCGGTCAGCGTGCCCTTGGCGCTGTCCTCGACCTCATAGCTGGCCGTGAACTTCGTCGGCGTCGAGGTCGGCACCGGCGCGTTGCTGCCTGCGGAGGCCGACGCACGCTGCGGGATGTCCGACGTGTCGGGACGGCTGTCCATCGTATTGCAGGCGTGGCTCTTGGCGTACTCCAGCAGGGCGCGTGCGCCGGAGGTGCTGAAACCGTTGGATTCAAAGTAGGTGCCCTCGCCGTAGCCGCGGGTGTTTTTAAGGGCCTCGGCGGTGTTCAGGTACTTGAAGCCCAAATCGCTGCTGGCCGCCGCAATGGCCTGGTTGAACTGGTCAATGCGGGTCTGGGTCTCGGCAGCGTTCGTGCTGTCCTCGGTAACGGGCGGGATGCCCACCGCGATGATGTCGCAGTAGGCGTAGGCCGAGCGGATGCTCTGCAGGAACTGCTTGTAGTCGGCAATGAAGGAGTCCACACTGACCGAGCCGTCCACATCGTTCGCGCCCAGCACCACAAAGACGCGGCGGGCCTTCATCTTGGGGATGGCCTGCGGGATCGTGTAGCTGCTGGCGTCCGATGCAAAGTTTACACAGGAGGTGGACAACGCCTTGGAAATCTGCAATCCCTCCTGCCCGACAAACTGATTCAGCGTGATGCGGGTATCCTTCTGCAGCGTCACGGCGTACTGGTCCCCCGCAAAAACGCTGGCCGTAATGTAGGCGTCATCCGCCGCGCTCTGCGGCAGGATGGAATCCAGCGTCGTATCCAGCGGGTAGGCGTCCGGGTCGTAGGAATCCTTCCCGCCTGCAAACAGGCCCAGCTTCGTCGGCAGCACCCATGCCGCCAGAATGCTCATCACAACGGCCAGCGCGCACAGCGCCAGCACCACACACGCTTTGCGCTGTGTCGGGCTCAGGCCTTTTTTCTCCTCATTACGTTCTCTGCTCATCGGGAACGGCAACCTCCTTAATTATCGAAAGCGGGCGTACCCATGGCCACAACCCACCTAGTATACATAGTATAGATTATATCATATTTGCCGGGCTTTGAACATGGTTTTCAAAAAATTGTCACGTATTACAATTTTATTACAAGCAAAAAGCCCGGGATTTGACATCCCGGGCAAAATTGGGTTCGATTTCAGGAAAGCAGCATTCTGTCGTTGGCAAACTCGCCGTCGCTGACCTGCTCAAAGCGCTGCAGCAGGTCACTGACCTGCAGGTTCTTCTTTTCCTCGCCGCGCACATCGTAGATGACGTGACCCTCGTACATCATGATCAGGCGGTTGCCGTACTTGATGGCATCCTTCATGTTGTGGGTGATCATCAGGGTGGTCAGGTGGTTTTCCTCGACGATCTTCTCGGACAACGTCAGCACCTTGGCCGCGGTCTTGGGGTCAAGGGCGGCGGTGTGCTCGTCCAGCAGCAGGAGCTTGGGCTTTTTGAGGGTCGCCATCAGCAGCGTGACAGCCTGGCGCTGACCGCCGGAGAGCAGACCGACCTTGCTGGTCATACGGTTTTCCAGCCCCAGATCCAGCGTTTTGAGCAGCTCATAGTATTCGTCGTGCTCCTTCTTCGTGATGCCGGTCTTGAGCGTGCGGGCAAGACCCCGGCGGGCCGCCAGGGCCAGGTTCTCGTCGATCTGCATCGTCGCGGCGGTGCCCATCATCGGGTCCTGGAACACGCGGCCAATGTACTTGGCACGCTGGTGCTCGGACAGGCGGGTCACATCCTTCCCGTCAATAATGATTTTGCCCATATCCACCGGCCAGACGCCCGCGACGGCGTTCAGCATCGTGGATTTGCCAGCGCCGTTGCCGCCGATGACCGTGACAAAGTCGCCGTCCTCCAGCGTCAGATCCAGTCCCTTCAAGGCGACCTTCTCATTGACGGTTCCTGCATTGAAGGTCTTGTATACATTCTTGATCTCAAGCATTGTCCTTGCCTCCCTTTTTCACGGGTACTTTGGTGAAGTATTTGCCCTTCCAGTACGGGATGGTCAGGAACACGGCCACGACCAGCGCGGTCAGCAGCTTGAGGTCATCGGTGGACAGACCCATGCGCAGCACGAAGTTCATAACGATGTAGTAGATGATCGCGCCGATGACAGCGGCGGTCAGCTTGAGCGCAAAGTTGCGGAAGATCTTGCCGAAGATGACCTCACCGATGATGACGGCGGCCAGACCGATGACGATGGCGCCGCGGCCCATGTTGATGTCCGAGAAGCCCTGGTACTGGGACAACAGACCGCCCGCCAGCGCCACAAGGCCGTTGGAAACCATAAGGCCGAGCACGATGGTGACGTTCGTGTTGATGCCCTGGGCGCGGGCCATGTGCTGGTTTGCGCCGGTAGCGCGCAGCGAGCAGCCAAGCTCCGTGCCGAAGAACCAGTACAGCACGCCGATCAGGACCGCGCAGAAGATGAGCAGCACGAAGATCGGGTTGTTGAGCGCCAGCGCACGGACATAGCGGGCCGAAACCAGCAGGCTGTACTTGTCCACACTGATGGGCAGGTTTGCCTTGCCGCCGCCCGTGCCGGTGCCCATGATGCGCAGGTTGACAGAATACAGCGCCAGCTGTGTCAAAATACCGGCCAGAATTGCCGGGATGCCGCAGGCCGTGTGGAACAGACCCGTGACAAGGCCCGCCAGCATACCGACCAGCGTGGCTGCCACAAGGGCGACGCCCACAGGCGCACCGTTGAGCACCAGCACCACGCAGACCGCGCCGCCCGTGCCGAGGGAGCCGTCAACGGTCAGATCGGCCACATCCAGAATGCGGTAGGTAATGTACACGCCGATGGCCATGATGCCCCAGATGAGGCCCTGTGCCACAGCGCCGGGCATGGAGTTTACCAAAGAGGTCAGGAAATCCATAAAAACATCCTCATTTCGTAAAGCATCAAAACAGCGGGGAAAGAGAGCAACCTCCCCTTCCTCGCTGTTATGATGATTTTCAGTCGCTGTTCAGATCAATCAGCCGATAGCCACGTAGTCGGACGGCGGGGTGATGCCCAGCGCCTCGCAGTTGGCGGCGTTGTACTTCTTGGTCACGTTCGGAGCAAACTCAACGGGCATCGCAGAGACGTCCGCACCGTCCGCGAGGATCTTGGCAGCCATCTCACCGGTGGCGTAGCCGAGGTCGTAATAGCTGATGGAGAGCGTTGCAACGCCGCAGCCGGAGCAGATGCCTTCCTCACCGGCCACAACGGGGACCTTGGCGGGGATGACAACGTTTGCGATGGCCTCGGTGTTGGAGGCTGCGGTGTTGTCAGTGGGGATGTAGATGACGTCGGAGTTATCGGCGGCAGTCTGGGCCACGGAGGTGACGTCGTTCGTATCGGTGAAGGCATAGCGGGCAACGGTGTAGCCCTCCTCGGTCAGGTAGCCTTCAATGACGTCGCACTGGTAGACGGAGTTCGGCTCTGCACTGCAGTAGAGCAGACCGACGCTCTTGGCATCCGGGAAGAGCTCCTGGATCATGGCTGCCTGCTGGTCCAGCGGAGCCAGGTCAGAGGTGCCGGAAATATTGTTGCCGACAGTGCCGGTCCAGTCGCTGATGTCCAGCGCGGTGGCGTAGTCAGTGATGGAGGTTCCCAGCACCGGAATGTCGGCAGTCGCCTGTGCGGCGGCCTGCAGCGGTGCGGTGGCGTTGGCCAGGATCAGGTCAACGCCGTTGGAGACAAAGCCATTCACAATGGTGGCGCAGTTGGCGGAATCGCCGGATGCGTTCTGCTCGTCGAACTTGACGCTGCCCTCGCCCAGCTTCTCGACCAGAGCATCCTTGAAGCCCTGAGTAGCGGCATCCAGCGCTTCATGCTGGACAAGCTGGCAGATACCGATGTTATAGACCTTGCCATCCGCAGCGGCGGTGCTGTCGGCAGTGCTTGCAGCAGCCTCGGTGCTGGAGGCGGTGTCCGCAGCAGAAGCGGCGGTGTCGGTGGATGCGGTGGAGCCGCAGGCGGCCAGACCCATGGTCATGGCGGCTGCCATCATAAGGGAAACTGCTTTTTTCATGTCTATTCCTCCATAGTACCTGCTGCGCAACCTTTTTGTTTCAGGTGTACACCCGCGTCTCCTCACGCGGGTCCCTCCTGCGCAGCCGGTTTAGTGCTTTAAAGTATAGCACACTTCACCGGTTTAAAGCAAGCGCAAATACGTATAATGCGTCATGCGATTTAAGACTTTTTTTGGCTATATTGACGAATATTCAAATCAATGCCCCGTAGGGGCGGATCCCGTGGCACCCGCCGTAAGCTGCACGGGCGCATATAGAATGCGCCCCTGCGGAGGCAAACAAAAAGCCCCAGCTTGCAAATAAGCTGGGACAACTTTCGGTTTTATTCCGCAAAGCAGGCGTTTTCCGCCTTGGCGATCAACTCCACAAAGCGGTGGGGGTTGCTGGCTGTGCGCAGGCTTTCCACAAGGTCGCTGCGGCTCAGAAGGTTTACGAGCCGCGCCAGGATCTGCAGATGCAGGCTCTCACTGCCCGGCGGAACAGCGATCATGAACACAAGATCCACGGGTTCCCCGTCCGGTGCGCCCCAGTCGACACCGCGGCGCAGCAGCAGCGCCGAGATGCCCGGTGCGGACACGCCCGCGTTGCAGGCGTGGGGCAGCGCAATACCGCCCCCGATGGCCGTTGTGCCGCCGAACGTTTCCCGGTAGCTGACCGCATTGTAGTAGGCATTGCCGTTGGTGATAACGCCGATGCCCTCCTGCAGCTCGACCAGAATGCCGAGCGCGTCGGCAGAGTTATCGATCTTTGCATAGAGCAGTACGCCCTTGGGGTTCATCAGTTCGCTGACCTTCATCGTCAAACCTCACGTCCTTCGGCCCTGCCGATCAGGCTGTACAGATACTCCCCCACTGCGCCCTCGGCGCAGGTGCAGGTCGTCACATGGTCGGCGGCAGCCTTGACCTCTGCCGGTGCGTTGGCGACAGCCACGGCGTAGCCAGCCTCCCGCATGATCTCCAGGTCATTGTAGTAATCACCGATAACGACGGTGTTCTTCATGGATTTGCTCATGAGGGCGCACAGGTCATGCAAACCGCTGGCCTTGCTGACGCCGCTGGGCATGATCTCTAAGTAAATGCTGTTCGTGGCCAGGAAGTAGTTTTCCCGCCCGTAGTACCGCGTCTTGGCGTACTGGCCCAGTTTGCGGATGCTCTCCGGGTCGGAGGCAAAGACGACCTTGACCCAGCCGTCGGGCACACTCTCCACCGGGCAGGCAATGCTGCCGAGGTGCTCGTCCACCTGATGGGCGTGGGTCACCTCATTGGCGTGGATGACGAACATCTCGCCGTTTCCGGCCATGACCTCCACGCCTATATGCGGAAACTTGTTCAGGATGTCAAGGATGGCCGTCGTCGCCTGCTCGCGGTTCAGCGTCGAGCGGTGCAGCACCGACTCGGCGGAGAAATCATACAGCAGCGCCCCGTTGCAGGAGATGGCCGGCAGCGACAGGCGGATGTTCCCCAGCGCCGCGCGGATGGACTCCGGCGGGCGGCCCGTTGCCACCGTGAAAAGCCCCCCCATGCCGGTGTACAGCTGGATGACCGCGCGGTTGCAGGCGGGGATGCCCTCCTTGGCCGTCAGCAGCGTATTATCCATATCACAGATCACAAGGGTATCGCTTAGGGGTGGTTTCATGCGCGATGTTCCTTTCTTAACCGTGTCAGAAACTCTGTAAAATAGGGCGGCAGGGGCGAATCAAACTGCATCCACTCCCCTGTCCGTGGGTGGACAAAGCCCAGCTCCTTGGCGTGCAGGCACTGGCCATTCAGCGATTTGATGCAGTTTTTGGGGCCGTACACAGCATCCCCTGCCAACGGATGCCCCGTCGAGGCCATGTGTACACGAATCTGGTGGGTGCGCCCGGTCTTTAATTTGCACGCAATGTAAGTGAAATTGCCGCAGCGTTCCAGCACCTGCCAGCCCGTGTAGGCATACTTGGCCCCCGCAGCGTTCTCGGCCAGGACGGCCATTTTCTTGCGGTCCCGCGGGTCGCGTCCGAGCCACTTTTCCACAAAGCCCTCGTCCTCCTTGAGGTTACCGTACACCACGGCATGGTAGACGCGGTGGATGCTGTGTACGCTCATCTGGGCGCTGAGCGCCTGATGGGCGGCATCGTTTTTGGCAACGACGAGAAGGCCGCTCGTGTCCTTGTCAATGCGGTGGACGATGCCCGGGCGGATGGCCCCGCCGATGCCCGACAGCTGCCCCGCGCAGTGGTAAAGCAGCGCGTTGACGAGCGTGCCGTCCGGGTTGCCGGGGGCCGGGTGTACAACCATGCCCTTAGGCTTGTTGACAACGAGCAGGTCGTCGTCCTCGTACACAATGTCCAGCGGGATATTCTGGGGCCGGGCCTCGATGGGCTGCGGGTCAGGCAGGTCGATGGCGTAGATTTTGCCGGGCGCCACCTTATCCTTTTTGTTGACGGGCGCGCCGCCGCAGGTCACAAGCCCCTGCTCAATCAGATTTTGCAGCGCACTGCGGGACAGCGTCGGGCACTGCCCGGCCAGCCAGGCGTCCAGGCGTCCGCTGTCGCCGGGGGCTGCGGTAAGCTCAAGCCGCTCCATCTTCGTCCGCCTTTGGCTCTGCGGTCTTATCCTTTTTGAAAGAGTCCAGCAGCACGGCGAGCATCAGCAGGCCGACGCCGACACAGACGCAGATGTCCGCAAAATTGAAGATGGCAAACCGCATGAACAGCACATTGATGTAGTCCACGACCACACCGTTGAGCACGCGGTCAATGAGGTTGCCCACGCCGCCGCCCAGTACCAGCGTCCAAGCTGCGCGCTCTGTCAGCGGCATTTTGCGCACGAACAGCATGATAAGGACAGCCAGCAGCATGACCGACGTCATGCCGATGAGCAGTCCCTGCTTACCGGCCAGCATCGAAAACGCCATGCCGTCATTCAGGCAGTAGCGCAGCTCCACAACGCCGGGCAGCACGTCCATGCTGCCCACCGGCAGCAGCGCCGCCGTGGCCCAGTGCTTGATGAGCTGGTCAATGACGACCAGAATGGCCGCTCCTGCCAGCGATAACAAACCAGAAATCATACAACACCTTATCCGAAAAAATCAGCGGTGCTTAAACGTATAAGCACCGCTGACGGTAGAGTAAATTTACTGCTTCAAGACCTTAGCGCAGCGCGGGCAGAGGCCGTCCTCACCGACGGTGGTCTCGTACTTCCAGCAGCGCAGGCACTTGTTGCCAGCCGCATGGGCAGCGCTGACGCCGAGACCCTCGACCAGGCCCTTGACGCCGCCCTCACCCTCGACAAGGTCAACGTGGGAGACGATGAACAGGTCAGCCAGCTCATCCATCGGGATGGCGTTCAGGAAGTCGTAGACCTCCTTGCTGCAGTACAGCGTCAGACCGGCCTCCAGCGCAGAGCCGATGACCTTATCGGCACGGGCCTGCTCCAGCACCTTCTTGACGTCGTCGCGGATGGCCATGATGCGGTCCCACTTGGCCTCAAACGCCTCATCGGCGGCAGCCTTGGCCTCGGGCATCTGCTCAAAGACAACATAGTCCTTCATGCCGTCCAGCTTCGGGATGTAGCTCCAGATCTCCTGGCTGGTGAAGCACAGGATGGGTGCCAGCAGCTTGGTGAAGTCGACCAGGATGCGGTACAGCGCGGTCTGGGCACAGCGGCGTGCGTGCTCATCTGCGCAGTACAGACGATCCTTGATGACGTCCATGTAGAAGTTGGACATATCAATGACGCAGAAGTTGTACAGCGCGTGGTAGGCACGGCTGAAGTCGTAGTGCTCGTAGGCATCGCGCATGGTGGCGGTCAGCTTGTTGCAGGCCTCGAGTGCCCAGCGGTCGATCTCGAACAGCTGGTCATCATCGACCATATCCTTCGCGGGATCAAAGTCGCTGATATTGCCCAGCATGAAGCGGGCCGTGTTGCGCATCTTGCGGTACGCCTCGGACAGCTGGCGGAAAATTTCCTTACCGGCGCGGACGTCGACGGTGTAATCGCTGGAAGCGACCCACAGACGGATGATGTCAGCACCGTAGTCGCGGATGATCTCACTGGGCTCCATGCCGTTGCCTGCGGACTTGTGCATCTGCTTGCCCTGGGCATCGACGACCCAGCCGTGGCACAGGACTTCGCGGTACGGGGCCACACCCTGGGTGGCGACGCTGGTCAGCAGACTGGACTGGAACCAGCCGCGGAACTGGTCGGCACCCTCCATATACATATCAACGGGCCAGCGCAGCTCGGGGCGCTCACGGCAGACAGCGCTCCAGGTGGAGCCGGAGTCGAACCAGACGTCCATGATGTCGGGGTCCTTCTCCCAGTCGGAGGCACCGCACTCGCAGACCTCGGTCTTGGGCAGGATGTCGTTGGCATCGTACTTGTACCAGGCGTCGCTGCCCTCCTTGCGGAACAGGTCGGACACAGCCTTGATGGAGGCATCGGTGATATGGTACTTGCCGCACTTCTTGCAGTAGAATACCGGGATGGGCACGCCCCAGACGCGCTGGCGGCTGATGCACCAGTCACTGCGGTCACGGACCATACCGGCCATGCGGTCATGGCCCCACGCCGGCTGCCAGTGCACGCTGTCAATGGCCTTGTAGACGTCCTCCTTGAAGGCGTCGATGGAGCAGAACCACTGCTCGGTAGCACGGAAGATGATGGGATGATGGCAGCGCCAGCAATGCGGGTACTGGTGGGTGATGTGCTGCACACCCATCAGATGGCCGCTCTCCTTGATGTGCTCCAGAATGACCTTGTTGGCGTCCCAGACCTTGAGACCGGCAAACTTCTCGCCCGCCTCGGCGGTCAGGCGGCCCGCGTCGTCCACGGGAACGACAACGGGAACCTGCGGATAGTGATTGACGCAGACCTCAAAGTCCTCAACACCATGGCCGGGAGCGGTGTGGACGCAGCCCGTGCCGCCTTCCAGCGTGACGTGGTCACCCAGAATGACCAGACCCTTGCGGTCAAGGAACGGATGCTGATACTGCATGAGCTCGAGCTCACTGCCGAGAACAGTCTCGGGCAGGACCTCGTACTCGTCGATATGGCAGCCCTTCATCGTGGACTCAACGAGCTCGCGGGCCATGATGTGGTAGGCGTCACCGATCTTGACGAAGGCATATTCCAGATTGGGGTTCAGGCAGGTCGCGACGTTGGCGGGCAGCGTCCAGGTGGTGGTCGTCCAGATGACGATCCATGCCTTGTCCAGCGGGATGTTATGCTTGGCCAGCACGCCGTTGGGGTCGTCGGTCAGCTTGAAGCGGACATAGATGGAATCGCATTCGTCCTCGGCGTACTCGATCTCAGCCTCGGCCAGGGCGGTGCGGTCCTCGGGGCACCAGTACACGGCCTTCATGCCCTTGTAGATGTAGCCCTTTTTGGCCATCTCGCCGAAGATCTCGACCTGGCGGGCCTCAAACTCGGGGCGCAGGGTCAGGTAGGGGTTCTCAAAGTCGCCCTGCACGCCCAGACGCTTGAACTGCTCGTTCATGACGCCGATGTGCTCGGTGGCAAACTCCTTGCAGATCTGGCGCAGCTCCAGCTTGGAGACACCGGCCTTCTTGTCGCCGAGGGAGCTCAGCGCCTTCAGCTCGATGGGCAGGCCGTGGGTGTCATAGCCGGGCACGTAGGGTGCCTGGAAGCCGGACATGTTCTTATAGCGGATGATGATGTCCTTGATGATCTTGTTCAAGGCCGTGCCCATGTGGATATTGCCGTTGGCATACGGAGGGCCGTCGTGCAGGATGTACTGCGGCTTGCCCTCGTTGTTCTTAATCATCTGCTCATAGACATGGTTCTGCTCCCAGTCCTCGAGCATTTTGGGTTCCTTCTTCGGCAGACCGGCCCGCATTTCAAACGGGGTCTGCATCTTATGGATGGTGTCGTTGTAGTTCTGCGCCAAAGTTTCCTACTCTCCTCTATTCATTGGATTCTTTAGTTATATCACATCGGGCGTCAGCTGTCAAAGTCAACGCCTTCAAAGTTATCGAACGCCGGGGAATTCAGCTCCTCCTGCGGTTCGTCACTTGCCTTTTTGCGGGTCGTGCGCCTGGTCGTACCGGCCTTGCGGCGGCGGGCAGGCTTGGCCTCCGGCTCGTCATACAGGCCGGAGACATCCTGGAATCGCGTCTCGTCGATGGCGGGCTCCTCCACGGGGATCGGGGCGGGCTCGGCTTCCTCCGGCTCCTCCGGGTGCGGCGCGATGGCAAATTCCACCGTGTCTACCTTTTCGCCCTGAGCCCGGGCACTTTCCGTCGGCTCCGGCACGGGCTGGGCTGTGGGCGGCTCATAGTAGGCCGTCTCCTGCATGGCGGGCATCTGGGCTGCCTGCTGTACCGGGGCCGGCTCCGGCACAGGCTGGGCTGCGGGGGCCGTGTAGACCGGGGCCTGCACAGCGGGCTGCTGCGGCTCTGCCGCAGGGGCAGCGGCCTGCTCCGGGGCCGGGGACGGCGGCGGAACGGGTTCATCCTCAGGCCGTCTGGTATAATCGGGCAGTTTATTGATAAGGTTGATATGCTTGCGGTACATCTCGATCAGCGAACGCTTGAAGCTGTCTGCCTCACCCTTGAGCGTGACGATCTCCTGCTTGGCCAGCTCGACATCATCGCGGGCGCGCTGCTCGCGGTCCTCCGCCTTGATGTTGGCCGAGCGGATGATCTCCGCCGCTTTCTGCTTGGACTCGCGGATAATACTGTCCCCCATGCGCTGGGCGTTGATCATCGACGTACTCAGGGAGTTTTCCATCGTTCGGTATTTTTCAATGCGCTGGGCCAGCATGACGAGCTTTTTCTGCAAATCATCATTCTGGGCAGCCAGGTCGTCCATTGCCTGGGCGACCTGCTTGAGATAATCATCCACATCCTCACGGCGATAGCCCTGGAACGCTTTGTCAAATGTGACGTGGCGGACATCCTCGGAAGAGATCATGACGGCTTTCCTCCTGTATGCGGGGCACACGGCCCCGTTATTCCCTGCCCGCAGCGCTGCGGGCGATCCTGCGCTCAATATTGGTAAAAGGATATGAACAGACGATCCTTGCGGCTTTTGCCGCCGATGGCCGCCAGCTTGAAGCGCCCCACGCCGCGCACTGTGAAAATATCTGCGGCGTAGGCGGTCTCGTGGGCGGCCTTCAACGGCAGGTGGTTGATCTCCACACGGCCCGCGGCGATATATTCTGCCGCGCGGGTGCGGGAGGTGTGCAGCATGGCCGCCAGCACCGCGTCCGCACGCAGGGACGGCACGGTAGCCTCCTGCAGGGTGCGCTCGCGGCTTTCGGCCAGACGGGCGGGCAGTGCGTCGATGCACGCAGTATGCACGGTGCAGTGCCCTGCGCCGGTCAGCTCCGCGTTTATAAATTCCTGCTTGTCGGCGAGGATCACCGCGTAAAATGTGTCCTCACGCTCGGGGTCTGCCAGCAGGTCCCCCATGCAGCTGCGCTCAAGGCCAAGGCCCAGAATCGCACCGAGATAATCCCGGTGGGTCGGCAGCTTATCCCCGTAAGCGGTGCATTGCAGGTAGGCCAGCGGTTCTTCCTGCCAGGCGTCGGGCGGCTCAATACAGAGCACCCGGCGTTCTGCCGCGTCAAAGCCGCCCCAAAAGCGGATGCAGCTGCACCCGGCCTTGTTGCAGGCGGCCTGCGCCAGGCTCTGCTCCCGGTCCGAGAGAAAGCCCGTATAACGCGGGATGCCGCGGCTTACCGCAACGCGGCACAGCTCCTCGACACGGCGCATCAGGCGGCGCTCGTCGTCATTCTGCGGCGGCACAAAGCCGCGCACCGCATTGGCGGTATCAGAAGAAGACGCCATTGTTTTCCAGCTCGTCGAGCAGGTCACCCATAATATCAACGTTGTACGGCGTAATAATGAAGGTGCTGGTCGCCACGCGCTTGATCTGGCCGTTGTTGGCATACGCTACACCGGACAAGAAGTCGATCAGACGGCGGGAGACCTCTTTGCTGGCAGACTCCAGATTCAGCACCACAGTATGCTTGGCGTTGAGCTGGTCCGCAATGCTGGACGCATCGTCAAAGCGTTCCGGTTTGACCAGAACGACCTGCAGCTGGGTCGTCGCGTTGATGTTCACGACCTTATTGCTGTGCTGTTTGATCTCCTGCTGCTGGGTATACTCCTGCGCAGCTGCAGCCCCCTGCCCGCCGGGGAAAACATTCTCTTCAGTGTCATCTACATAGGAATCTGCTTCGGGGTCGATACCGAGCTTGCTTCTCAAACTGTCAAGCATGGACATGGTCGTAAAACTCCTTTGATCAGAAAGCGCCGTTTACGTCGGCGCGTTATTACAGCGATATACATTAAATATTATCTTCTTTTTTGGCAGTCTTGTCAATACAAACGGCGTATTTTCGTTACAATAGTTTGCCATCCTCCAAATTTGTGCCCTGCACGATAATCTCATCATAGAGGCGCACCTCATTTGCACTGCCGAGCTTGCCGTCCTCCGGGACAAGAATGTAGCTGTCATTCTCATACAGCGTTGTAATCTTCAAAAAGCGCTGCAGGTTGCCGTACTTGACATAGACACCGCGCTGGCCGTTCACGATATGCAGCGCCTCCTTGTCGATGCGGATGCCCTCGTAGGTTTTTAAATCGACCTGCACGGTCTCGCAGCCCAGGCCCAAGACCTCGGCGCTGATGGTCTGGCATTGCAGCACGATCTTGGCAATGCCGTTGTCCTTGTCCTCGGTGACTTCCTCCACCGTGGCGGAAAGCGGGGTGTTCTGCTTGCCGGGTACGCTGATTTTCACCGTGGACAGACCGTCGAACCGTGCGGCGGTATCCAAATCGCAGACCGCGTAGAATTTCCAGCTGAAGCCCGTCGCGATCTGTCCGGCGCGGTTTGTATCCGCTGCCGGGAAGCCGTCTGCCAGCATTTTTTGCAGCGTGGCCGGGTCGGCATCGGCCAGCGCCCGGCAGTCCGTCCGGATGGCAGGCGAGGCCTCCGTGCGGCTGAAATAGCCGTTCGTTGTTGCGGTGACGGTCTGCAGCGTGTCGAGCTGTGCCTTGATGCCGTCGTACTCGGTCTGCAGCGCTGCGATGGACTGGGAGAAATCCGCCGTCTGCCCGGTGCTGATCTGCAGACGGTTCTGGGCCAGCAGAAAGCTGTCCTGCGCGTCGGAGATGCCGGTATACTGGGCAGTGTCCAGCTTATCCAGCAGGTTGTACAACGCCTGCTTCGTCTGGTTTGTCAGCACCGAAAGCTCACTGCCGGCAGAATTCTGCGACTTCGTAAGCAGCGTGATGGAGCGTTCGAGCCGGTCCAGACGCTCACGCTGCAGGCCCTGGGTGTCATCGGTGTAGCATTCGGCTACCACCGTGCCGTTCGTCACGCGCTCGCCATCCTGCACAAGATAGCCGAGATTGCCGCTGCCCGGCACATCCACAGCGTCAAATGCCACAACGCCGGTCAGGTTCAGACTTTCGGCCAGCGTGTAGCGGATGGCGGTCTCAGTCTTGTAGGACCGATGGAAGATCAGCACGAACTGGACGGCAACATACAGCAGGAAGAGTGCCAGTGCCAGCAGACCCAGCGCGTGTAAAAGTTTTTTTGCCAGCGGGCGGTCCTGCCGGTTGCTCACGGTGCACCCTCCTTTCCGTTATTCCTCGTTGTGCAAAAAGGCCCGCACCAGCGTGCAGGCGCGCTCGGTGACATCCTCCTCATCCAGATAGAGCCACACCGCATCGTTCTGGCGGCGGAACCAGGTCAGTTGGCGCTTGGCGTAGTTGCGCGTTGCCTGCTTGAGACGCTCGGTGCATTCGGTCAGATTGGCCGTGCTCTCAAAGTACGGGAAGAATTCCTTGTAGCCGATGGCCTGCGCCGCCGTGCGGTAGGCATCGCGGTGGTCGTAGACCTGCCTTGCTTCGTCCAGCACACCGTTTTCGACCATTTCGTCCACGCGGCGGTCAATGCGGCTGTACAGCACCGCGCGGTCCCGGCAGGTCAGACAGAGGCAGAGCGCATGGTAGGGTGCCTCGGCGGGCCTGGCCTCGCGGCGCTGGTCGCTCATGCGGCGGCCTGTGGCTTCAAACAGCTCCAGTGCGCGGATGACGCGCGGCAGGTTGTTGGGGTGGACCTGAGCGGCGTAGTCGGGGTCGATCCTTTGCAGCTCGGCGTAAAGTGCCGCGCCGCCCTCGGTGTCCGCCCATGCCTGTAATCGGGCGCGGATGGCGGGGTCGGTCTTTTCCGGGGCAAACGCCATACCGCTCAAAAGACTGGTGATATACAGCCCCGTGCCGCCCACGACGAGGGGCAGTCTGCCGCGGGCCGTGATGTCCTGTATCAGCGGGTCAGCGGCGGCGGTGAAGTCCGCCACGCTGTAGGGGGTCTCCGGCGACAGAAAGTCCAAAAGATAATGCGGTATCCCCTGCCGCTCCTCCGCGCTCGGCTTCGCCGTACCTACGTCGAGATTTTTGTAAATCTGCATCGAGTCGGCGTTGATGATCTCGCCGTCAAAGGCTCTGGCCAACGTGACCGAAAGTGCGGTCTTGCCGCTGGCCGTCGGCCCGCCGACGGCGACGACGCGGGGTTTAGACAAGTCGGCCAAACTGCTTTTCCAGCTCCTTCCGGGTGATTTTCAATACGCAGGGCCGCCCGTGCGGGCAGAACGGCGGGACCGTGCCGTCCATGATGCGCTGGGCCAGCGCGAGCATCTCGGCTGCGTTCGTGCGGTCCCCCGCTTTGATGGCCGCGCGGCAGGCGATGGAATGCAGCACCCACTCGGTCTTTTCACGCAGGGCGTCGCGTCCGCCGTCGGCGAGCTTTGCCGCCAGCTCCACGATCATATCCTCTACATCGTCCACCGGCACGTCCGCGGGCACAGCGCGCACGACAACAGTCGAGCCGCCGAAGTCCTCGGCCTCGATGCCGGCATCGGTCAGAAGGTCAAGGTTCTGCAAAACGGCCTGCTTTTCCGCAGCGGTCAGATTGACTTGCACAGGGACGAGCAGCATCTGGGACGGCACGTTGCCGTAGTCCCTGGCCAGCTGCTCAAACAGAATGCGCTCATGCGCAGCGTGCTTGTCGATAAGGCAAAGCTCACTGCCGCGCTCGGTGATGATATAGGTCTTGAACACCTCGCCGACAAGGCGCAGCGGCTCGCTTGCAGGCGGCGGGGTCAGCGTCGTCTGCTCGGGACGTGTGCTGACCATGTCGGGCAGGGCGCTTAAAGCATGCGGGTCATTCCGAACGTAATCCGTCTCGGGGTCTGCTGCGGGGGCCTCGTCGGGCAGCTCCGGCAGGATGTCCAGCACCGTGTCATCGCTGACGGCGTGGGGCATCGGCTGCGGGGCGGGAATCGTTACGGGCTCCGACGCGGGCGTTTCAACCGCCGTCACCGGCGTGACCGGGGTCAGCGGTCTCGGTGCGGGCCCCGCCGTGTAGGCAGGCTTCGGGGACTGTGCCTCCAGCATGCCCGGGACAGGCTGTGTGCCCTGTGCATTCTGAACGCCTTGCGCCGTCGGCAGCGGGCGCGCA
>ERZ857840.2349-NODE-2349-length-18482-cov-6.073805_pt1 | contig 18482 bp, 18 predicted proteins | sample MGYA00519760_ERZ857840 | MGnify/ENA primary metagenome ERZ857840 (study PRJEB31778, sample SAMEA3449371) | human gut metagenome | biome: human gut; feature: human-associated habitat; material: faeces | place: United Kingdom | collected 2010/2012 ... | reverse complement strand
CTGAACCGGTCGCTGCTGCTGCTCTCGAAAATCGAGAACGGGCAGTTCCCCGAAACCGGTCCCGTGGACGTGAATGCGCTGGTGCGGCGGACGGCCGGGGAGCTGGAGGAGATCTATGCGTACCGCGGGATGCGGTGCACGGTGAGCGACCGGGGGCGGCTCGTCGTGCGGATGAATCCCTCGCTGGCCGAGAGCGTCGTGGGCAATCTGCTCAAGAACGCCTTCGTGCACGGCGACGTGCCGGGAGAGGTGGCCGTGGAGATCGCGCCGGACGCACTGCGGATTTCGAACGGCGGAGCGGCGGGGCCGCTCGATGCCGGGCATATCTTCGACCGGTTCTACCAGGGGACGAAAAAGGAGGGTTCGACCGGACTGGGACTGGCGATCGTGGATGCCGTCTGCCGCCTCTACGGCCTGCGGGCGGAGTATGCCTATGCGGCGGGAAGGCACTGTTTTTCGATCCTTTTCCCGGAAGGATGCCGTCTGCCGCCGGAATAGCCGCCGCCTTTTCAGATTCCTTTCAGTTTCGGTCCCTACTTTTGTACCGAGAAAAAACATTCAGCCTTAAACCGAAAAAAACGTATGAGAAAATTCCCGATCCTGCCGCTGATCGCATTGCTGGCCGCCGGTCTGACGACGGCCTGCGAGAACAGCCGCCCCCTGACGGAGGCCGAACTCCCGGCAGCCTCGCAGCGATTTCTTTCCGAACATTTCCCCGGGGTGGAGATTTCCTTCGCCAAGGTGGACACGGAGCTTTTCGACAAGGAGTACAAGGTGGTATTCGTCACCGGCTCGAAGGTCGAGTTCGACCGCCGGGGCGCATGGAAGGAGATCGACTGCAAATACGGCGAGGTTCCGTCCGGCATCGTGCCGCAGCCGATCCGCGCCTATGTGGAGAAGCATTTCCCGGGGCGCCGCATCGCGTGCCTCGAGCGCGACCGCCGCGACTACGAGATCGAGCTGGACAACGGCTTCGAGCTGAAGTTCGACCTCGATTTCCGGCTCGTCGATTTCGACGACTGACGCCTCTGCGCGGCCCGGAATTCCGGCATGGCGTGTCGGAGCGGCGTGCGGATGCATACCCGGCGGCGCCGGATCGTTCCGGAAAGGCCGCATTACGGTCATCCGGAACCGCAGGAACCGTGTTCCCGCTGCGGACTTCGGTGCGCCGGCCGGATGTGCGGGACTCGGTCGGCGGACCGGTCGGCCGCGGAGGCTCCGGTGCGGTTTCGTGCGATAAAATAGCCGGATTTTCCGATACGATTTTCCGAAAACTTGTGTACCTTTGTCCTAAGAAAGGAAAGTGCAAGACTTAAAATCCGTAATAGCTATGTTGAGTAAAAAACTGCACGAGGCGCTCAATGCGCAGATCAATGCCGAGCTGTGGTCGGCGTACCTCTATCTTTCGATGTCGATGGACGCCGAGGCCAAAGGACTCAAGGGCGTCGCCAACTGGTTCTACATTCAGTTCCAGGAGGAGCAGGATCACGCCCGGATCTTCATGAACTACATTCTTTCGCGCGATGCCGAGGTGACGCTTCGGCCCATCGCCGAGGTCCGCACGTCGTGGGCTTCGCCGCTGGAGATGTTCCGGGATACGCTCGAGCACGAAAAGAAGGTGACGGCCCTGATCAACGACCTCGCGGCCATCGCCGCCGAGGACAAGGACTACGCTTCGTCGAACATGCTCGTATGGTTCATCGACGAGCAGGTCGAGGAGGAGGAGTCCGCACGCGGGATGATTACCGCCTGCGAGGCTGTCGAGGGCAACAAGTTCGGGATGTACATGCTCGACAAGGAGCTGGCCGCCCGCACCTATTCGCAGGCCGCACCGCTGGCTTCGTCGAACGACTGATAACGGTTGCCATAGCCGTTAAGCTTCCGGCTCTTCCGCTTTTTCGGGCGGAGGGCCGGATTTTTCTGTTGCCGTGCGCTGCCCGGAGGCGGCTTCTTTCGGGCGGTTCTCTCCGTGCGGTTCCCGTTGCGGCCGCATTCCGGTTCCGGACACCGCTTCGGGGCTATCGTTCCGGGCGGTAGTCGATACCCGCCTTGCGGGCCTGGGCGTGCTGGTGCTCCCGGCGAATGCGGTAGAGGCGCCCCTCCTTGACGAACCGGGCGCCGGTCTGGTGGAAGGTGAAGGAAACTCCGGCGGCCGCGCACTGCCCGCGGAGCGCGAGGACCCATGCGAAGTCGCACGGCCGTGCGTCGTTGCCCGACTCGCCGCCTGCGGAGACCTCCCCGACCGCGGGTCCGAGCCAGGGCGTGAGGTCGATCCGTTCGAGCAGCGGCGCACAGACGATCACCCGGTGGCGCAAGGGCGTTTCGAGGAAAAGCGGCAGCCGCAGGTCGGCAGCCGCTTGGTTCTCCACCGTGCAGCCGATCAGCACATTGTCATAGCCCTCGCCCCAGTCTGGGGGCAGGCACTCTTCGAGCCTGTCGATGCGCTTGGTAAAGAAATAAAACCAGCAGTCCCGCCGCTCGCGCATCATCTTCCAGCACTCTCCGCGCCACTCGTCCGCGTCCTTCAGCAGGAAATCCGAGGTGAAGCAGGTGAACACTATCCGCCCCGGCGGTATCTTATAGCTCCCGCCGCGCTTTCTCTTTACCGGCAGATCAAAATTCCCCGTCCTGCGGCAGACGCTGCTCGCCTCCGCTGCGCCGTACATCTCATCCTGCCTGTATACATAGCAGTACTTGCAGCCGGGGCTGGTCTTCGTGCAGCCGTGCCACGGGTTCCAGTCAGCATATATTTCGTTCTCCGCCATCATGCTGCTGCCCCCCTGCCGTTTTCTTACTTGACCATATAATATAGTCCATCCTAACTTCTGTCAATGACCGTATGCGCCCTCTCACGGCAACGGCATTCACGGCACAATACTCATTTTCCCTGCAAATTCAGCACGTTCAATGCAAAGCGCCGCCCACCCGGGCGGCGCTTATTAATTATTCTTCAGTTTTTATTTCGCCGTGTTTCTTTTCAAACTCCTCAATATACTTGCGGATCAGGTAAATAACCTCGCCGTTCGCGGAACGTCCGTCATACTGAGAAATATAATGCAGCTTGTAATGCAGTTCGCTGTCTATCCGAAGTCCAAGATGCTTGCTTTTATCGTTTTTTATTCTGTCCATAAACTCTCCGCGTCCTTCACGAATAAAAGTCTTCGGCTTTCATCCCTCTGCTCTCCTGTTCTCATTGTCCCTCAGATACCTGTTCAGGTAATCCGAAGCCTGGCCGTGGATCATCAGCATGCAGCAGTCTGCCTCCATGGCATCGCGCCGCGCTATCGCTTCAGTCATCTGCCCAAGCTTCGGCAGGCTGCCGCGCAGCTCGGCTGGGTCTTTGTAATACTCTTTTATGAGATTGCGTATCAGCTTCTCAAAGCTCTGGAACACGATAGCATAGGCCGCGTTCCCGGATATCTCGGTGATGCACTTGTGGAAGAGATACACCTCCTCCGCTGCGTCCTCGTCGCTGGCCGCAAGCACCGCCGCCAAGCGCTTCTGCAGCGTCTCCAGCGACTCCGGTGTGAGGTTTGCGCAGGCAAGGCGCGTACACTCCCGCTCGACCAAGATGCGCAGCTCCATCAGGTCTTTGAACAGCGCGCTGTCAACCAGCGCGGAGTCATAGCTCATGATCGCCGCCAGCGTCTCGGGCGTCGCGTTGCGGACATAATCCGCCACAAACGTACCCCGGCGCGGTACGCTGCGCAGAAAGCCCATGCGCGCCATATCAAGTATCCCCTGATTGACCGAGCCTCGGCTTATCCCGAGCTGCAAAGCAAGCTCGCGCTCCGGCGGCAGTCTGTCCCCCGGCTTCAGCTCGCCCGAGAATATCTTCGCCTCCATGATCTCGACAAATCCGGCCTTCAGGCTCTTGCTGTCGTCTGTGCGCATCTCGCTTTATCCTCCGTGTTTGTATATATGATATCATATTTTATAATACATTCGTCATAAAATCAAGTGTAGTCTGCAAATAAATGCCACCCAGTGCTTTTGTGTCTCTACTTTGCACAAAAGTACGCGCCGTATTTTTGTCAAGCAATTATCAATGTTCTCTTGTGTTTCGCTTTTGAAATTAAGAAATTCGGCTGGATCCATCCCTGCTGCTCCTTCCCCCTCAGCGACATCGAGCTTGAAATATTCCCAACTAAGTAAACACGCATCAAAAAAGGCCGCGGCAGTAACCAGACTGCCTCGGCCTTTTCAAGCTTAATTGATCATTTCCCCGCCCGGTTCACGAGCTTCACTATCGCGATCACCGCGCCGTAGAGCACGCCGGCAATAGCCCAGATGAACCAGCTGTACCGTGCCTGACCGTTCCCGTTCGGGCCAAAGGTGTAGAACAGGAATATCGCCGTCACCGCCAGCCAGTATATCGTGCTGACCTTGCCGGTGATATGGCTGCGCGCCTTGCTGCTGCGTGTGTAGTCGCCCTCCTCAAGCAGGCGGTCCATGCCCGCGGCGTACGTGCCTATGTACACGAACATGATGCAGGCAATACCCACGAGCAGGAGCAGCGCACACATAGCCGCAACGCATATGATGTCCGTCGGATTAATGAACAGCGCCGCAAACAGCGGTATGACCGAGAGGATGCAGAGCACCGTACCGATCATGTTGAGCCTTGTGCGGCTGTCCTCGATCTCTTTCCTGCGCTCCTTCACCATGCCGCTGACGCCGTATTCCGTCTCGAACGGCTCACTTTCAAGAAACTCATAAGCGCTCTCCTTCGCGGCGCAGGACATGAAAAGCGTGACCGCGACAGCCACAAGCACGATAAGCACGCACAGGCCTATCCCCGCCGCGGCGTTCTCGCTTATGCCGAAGCTCGATACCTCGCTCAGCGCCGCAAGCATGATGAGCGTGATAGGCGAAATGACGCACAGAAAAGTCGCAATCGCTCTCTTCGGCGCGGCTTCCTTTCTAAGCCTGAGGTACTCTGACGCCTCCGCCAGCGTGACGCGGCGCAGCGCCTGCGCATCCTCCTCTGCCGTCGCAGCAAGTTCCGGCTCCTCTAATTCATCCTTGAGAAGATAGTCGGTCGATACACCGAACAGCCGGCTCATCTGGAGTATCTTATCTATATCCGGTACGGACTGCGCGCCCTCCCATTTTGATACGGACTGCCGCGTCACATTGAGCTGCTGCGCAAGCTCCTCCTGTGACCAGCCCGATTTTTTTCTGAGTGCAACTATCTTGTCTGCCAATATCATTTTTCAAATCCTCCGTTTCTGAGCGCCTCACCGCGCTTTCGATGTCCGGATACTATCATTTTCGGCGGTTGCACGCCAGAAAGTCCACTGTCAAATTTGTCAGCCACCGGTTGCATTGGCAATTTTTTTGCATTGAAATACGCCTCAAGGGGCTGTATTCTCTCCTTGAGGTGTTTTTCTTGAAGCTTTTATCGGTTATACGGCGGATGCTGCGCATGTGTCCGCCCGCGTGGTACATATTCCTCCGTTCCGTCCAGCTCACGGGCTTTCTCCTGCTGTGCGCGTTCGTTCTCCTGCTCGGCTGGAACGGCAGCATGCTGAACGGCTACAGCAGCTATATGACCGCCGTCACGCTTTATGAGACGGGTCAGGCCGTGCTGCTGATCGGCGGGCTGTTTTCAGTGCTTATCGAGGATGTTCAGGTTTGAATCGACAAGAACTCTTCCCTGCTCATTGTCGCGTTCAGCACATCGAGTAAGCCGTCAGCCGTCAGGCGCTCCGGGAGGCCAAGCTGCTTTATCAGCTGCGCCCGTTTCTCCGCGCTCCCCTCACGCCCGCTCAGTCCGCGCGCGTACATATCCGCCTTGCTTATCCGCGGGGCGGTTTTTTTATTCTCTTCATCGTCAAACGTCGCCCCGGCTCTTATGAGCGCGTCGAGCAGCACCTGCGGCTTCATCCCCTCGACTCCGAGCTTTCCCTCGCGCGAGGGCGCGCTCTTGCGGCGCTCCTTGCCGTAGATATCCGGGATGTACGCATGCTTCACAAGCTTTGGGTCAACGCAGCCTTTGATGTAATTTCTTATCACGAAGCCTGCGCCGTCGGAGTCCGTCAGCACGATAAGCCCCCGCGCTTCGGCCATCGTCTGCAAAAGCTTCCGCTTTTCAGCGTCGTTGAATATCCCGAAGCCCGAGGTCTCTATGATGACCGCGTCCACCACCTGGCTGAGCGTGTTTTTATCATAGCGCCCCTCGACGACTATTATTTCCCTTATGCTGTGCATTTGCTCTCACCCGCGGCGATGCGCGCTACCGCTTCCTTGAGAAGCTCCCGCGCGTCCTGTCCGCTGCTCTTCATTCTGTAATCCGCCTCGCCGCACAGCTCCACCGCACGGATGAGCTGCGGCAGCGTGAAGCCCCTCGCCGCTGTCATGAGCTTCGAGGCAATGTAATCGTACTTTATCGCGCAGACCTCCATCACGTACTTGCTGCCGAGCTCCTGCTCTATCGCAAGGCGAGCGGCATAGAGCTTGCGCATCTGCAAGCCGAGCATCGCCGTCATAGCTATCGGCTCATTGTTTTTGTCTGACAGCAGCTCTGCCAGCACGCTCATCGCGGAGTTATACTTCTTCTGCGAGATAAGCTCCATCATTTCAAATATAACGGCTTCCGGAATGTGGCTAGCCACAGCGTCGACATCCTTTACCGTGACCCTCTCGCCCTTCGCATAGGCCGCGATCTTGTCTATCTCCGGAATGAGCCTGCTCATAAGGTCGCCGCTTATGAATATGAGCCGCTGCGCCGCGTCAAGCTCAATGCTCTTCCCGGCGGCTGCAAAGCGGCGGACTATCCAGTCCGTCAGCATTCCCTGAGACTGCTGCGTGAACTTCAGCTCTTTCGCCTCGCCGCGCAGCGCCTTGACGAATTTCAGCCGCCCGTCCGGTTCAAACTGCGTGCTCTGCACGAAGGCCACCGTGCAGTAATCCGGTATATCCTCCAGCAGCTTCATGCACTCGTCGGCATTCGCAAGCTTGTTGATATCGACATTGCGCAGCTCCACAAAGCTGCGCTCGCTCATAAACGGTATCGCGTCCAGCGCCTCGCGCAGCCGTATCGGGTCAAGCCCCGGGCCGTCCATGCGCTTATAGCTGAAGTCGTCCTCCCCCTCGGGCAGGCAGATTTTTTTCAACTGCGTAAGATACTGCTCGCGCAGGTAGTCCTCCGGCCCCCAGAGCAGGTACAGTCGCTCCGGGCCGTCCGCCTTGAGTTCCCGCACCGCCGCGGAATAATTCAGTTTTTCCTCGTCTTTGCCGCGTTTCTTAGCCATTATCCTGTCCTACCCGTATCTCTATCGTTCCGTCCTCGTCGGTTCTGAGAACATTATACCCGTAAGCCGCCAGACGTTCAAGTGTTTCCTGCGCGGGCTGGCCGTAGCTGTTGTAGCCCACGCTTATGACGGCAAGTGAGCCGTCCACCGCGCCGAGAAGCTCTTCCCCGCTTGAATACTTCGATCCATGGTGCCCGACGATGAGCGTCTCTATCCCGTCGGTTTCATGCTCATTCACGAGCCTTTTCTCAAGCTTCTCCGGTGCATCCGCCGTGATGAGCACATCATAGCTGCCGATGGTGAGTCTTGACATTAAGCACCGTTCATTCTCCCCGCCGTTTAAGTATGTGTAAATCTCCATGCCTATCCCGCCGCACGTGACCGTCATGTCGCCCTTTGCGGTGATGACCTCCGTCCCGTGTTTTGCAGCGCTGGCAACTATCTCCTCATATAGCGCATCTCCGCGCTCCTCAGGCATTATCAGCGTTTCGATATCGTACATTTCCATCAGCCGCGGCACACCGTCGGCGTGATCCTCATGCAGATGCGTAAGCACCAGCAGGTCTATCCTGTCCCTGCCGCAGCTGTGCAGATAAGCCGCCGCGAGGTCGCCCGCGTCGGAGAGGTTATAGGTGTTGCCGCAGTCTATCATTACCGTTGCGTCTCCGGCAAAGGCCGTGATGCACTGCCCCTGACCGACGTCCAGCACGCTTACCGTGTCGGTGTTCCTGTAAAACTGCCGGTTCAGAATAAGCAGCGCCGCCAGTGCTGATACCGAGATGATACCTGCCGCGCTCACCCAGAGGGCGCGGCGCTTTCTTATCATGCAGGCGGTAAATACCAGCACATAGCTGCCGATCATCCACGCCTCCGCACCCGTGCTGCCCATGTAGAGCACCGCAAAAGGCACGTCCGATATGAGCTTTGCGACGAGCACGATGTACCTCGCAAGCCATGAGCACAGCCACGCCGCGGCCTTGCCCAGCACCGGCACGACCGACAGCGCGCAGGACAGCCAGCCCCCGCCGAAGCAGAGCGACACCGCCCACAGTCCCAGAACGTTCGTCAGAAATGACAGCAGCGATACATAGCCGAAGTGCAGCGCCGTGACCGGCAGGGTAAACACCGTCACCCCGGCGGACATTGTCACCGAGGCGAGCACATATCTCACCGGCCGGCACTTCATGCGCTCCGGAAGCTTATTCATCGCCGCCTCGAAGAGCTTCCCGGAAAAGCATATTATCCCGGCCATCGCGCCGAAGCTCAGTTGGAGACTGATACTCGCCGCGGCAAAGGGATTTGAAAGCAGGATAAGCGCAAGAATAGCCGACAGCGAGGTTACCGCGTCGTTCTCCCGGCGCAGTACCGGCGCCATCAGCAGCATCGACTGCATGAAGCCCGCCCTCACCGCCGATGGGCTTGCACCTGTCACCAGCACAAAAAGCCACACCAGTGCGATGCAGATAACAGCGCTCCTTCTTCCCCTGCCAAGGATGAATTGCAGCAGCCCGACAAGAAACGAAACGTGCATCCCGGAAACCGCGACGATGTGCATAAACCCGGCGCGCGACATTGCGCAGTAGAGCGCATCGTCATTATAGAAGTCTGACTTATCGCCGAGCATCAGTGACTTCATAAACACTGCCGTGTCCGCCGGAAAAATTTTCTCCACCCTTTCGCTCAAAAAACGGCTCAGCCGCGCCGATACACTGCGCAGGTCAAAGCCTGTGTTTTCAACGCTTACGGCGCTCTTTGCGCTTATCTTGAAGAAGATACCTTTGGCGTGATAATTGTCGTAGCTCTCGCCGAAAAGAGTGTCGGCAGCATTTATCTTTCCGGTAAAGCTGATATAGTCTCCGGGTTCGGCATCCATAAGTCCCTCATCGGCATAGACTATCGCCTTGAGCTTTGGCAGCCCGTCGCAGTCGAGTTTTATCTCAGTGCGGCAGTATGTACCGTAATCAACGGGGTAGGTCAGCACGTGGCCGCCGACCACAGCAGTTTCACCGGAATGGAACTGCGCCTGCGCCGCGGTGCGCTCATTATAGGCGGCGTAATAGACCAGCCCGAGCGCCAGAAACACAAGGGCGAGCGCCGCTTGACGCAGCCGAGGCATACGCGACGCGGCAAGAGCCGCACCGAGTACCGCCGCGATAACGGCAATGGTGGTCAGCCGGCCAAGGGGCAATATGTAATTTGCCGCAAATATCGCCGCGCAAAAGGCAGTCGCCGCCGTCGCAAGCTTCCTCATTGCCGCCTCCATAGCAAAATACCGCGGAGGCAAAATGTCTCCGCGGTATTCAGAATCAAATCATCTTATCGCTGAACTTCTCTCCGCCGAGGATGTGGAAGTGCAGGTGCATGACGGTCTGGCCGCCGTCCGCGCCGCAGTTGTTGATGACGCGGTAGCCGCTGCCGAGGCCTTCCGCCTTGGCGATCTTGGCGATGGCTTCAAAGCAGCGTGCGACCCACACGCTGTTCTCCGCTGTTATCTCGTCAGCGCAGGCGATATGAGCCTTGGGAACAACGAGGATGTGCACCGGAGCCTGAGGATTGATGTCGCGGAAAGCATAGACATACTCATCCTCATAGACCTTTGCGCTGGGGATATCCCCGGCGATTATCTTGCAAAACAGGCAATCGTCCATTTCAATATCTCCTTTTTGAAATTTAATCAGTCCTTGGCGTTTGCATTGACGAAATCGTCGACAGCCGCCATGGCGTCGTCAAGCTTGAGGATTTCCTTGCAGCCGCCCATTGCGGAATCGGGCTTGCCGCCGCCGGAACCGCCGCAGAGCTTGGTGATGTTCTTTATGAGGTCACCGGCCTTGATACCGCGGGCAACGGCGTTCTTGCCGCAGACGGCAAGCATGGTAGCCTTGTCCTCAGCGGTCGCCGCGAGGACTGCGACGATGTTCGGGAATCGATCCTTGAGCTGGTCGCCCATCTTGCGGATATCGGCAGCGTTGACCGGGCCGTTCGTGATGGTGATGACCTTGAGACCCTTGATGTCCTTTGCGCCGTAGAGCATGCGCTCCGCCTCACCGGACATGAGCTGATCCTTCATCTTATCGAGCTTCTGCTTCAGGTCGTGGATCTCGCTGAGGTTGTTCTCAACCTTGGCCATTATCTCGACAGGTCTGGTCTTGAGCTTATCCGCGACGCGGCTGAGCATGCCGGACATTGCGGCATAGCGCTCGATGACCTCCTTGCCGGTGATGGCCTCAATGCGGCGCACACCGGAGGCGACGGAACCTTCGGAGATAATGGCAAACATGCCGACCTTGGCGGTATTGTCAAGATGCGTGCCGCCGCAGAACTCCGTGGAATAGTCGCCCATCTTCACGACTCTGACGGTATCGCCGTACTTTTCGCCGAAGAGCGCGGTCGCGCCGAGCTTCTTGGCCTCGTCGTAAGGCATGACCTTGGTCTCGATATCAGCGCCGTCAAGGATCATATCGGCCATGAGAGCCGTGACCTTGCCGATCTCCTCCGCGGTGAGAGCGGAGAAATGCGTGAAGTCAAAGCGCAGGCGGTCAGGCTCGACAAGGGAGCCCGCCTGATGGACATGGTCGCCGAGCACCTGCACCAGAGCCGCCTGGAGCAGATGGGTCGCGCTGTGGGCGCGGCGGATGGCGCGGCGGCGCTCCTCGCAGTAGCTTGCGGTAACATGGTCGCCGACCGCAAAATGACCCGATTTGACCACGCCGTAATGCATGAACTTGCCGCCCTTGTTTTTCTGGACGTTGTTGACCTCAAACACGCAGTCGCCGCAGACGATTTTGCCGTGGTCGGCGACCTGGCCGCCCATCTCGGCGTACATGACAGTCTTATCGAGAACGATTATTGCTTCGGCACCGGAGGCGACCTCCTGCTGCATCTCGTCCTCGGAGACGATGGCGAGTATCTCTGCATCGGTTTCTTTCTGATCATAGCCGACGAACTGGGTCTCCGGCATTTCCTGACCGAAGTTTATACCCGTCCAGCCAAGATCGCCGAGAGCTTCTCTCGCCTTTCTCGCTCTGACGCGCTGCTCCTCCATAAGGGTCTTGAAAGCGTCCTCATCAACGGTCATGCCCTCATCGGAGCACATCTCTATCGTCAGGTCAAGCGGGAAGCCATAGGTGTCATAGAGCTTGAAAGCGTCGGCACCGGAGAAAACGGTCTCGCCCTTTGCCTTGTGCTCAGCAAGAAGATCAGAGAAGATAGCCATACCGGCGTCGATAGTGCGGGCAAAGTTCTCCTCCTCGGTCTTGATGACGCGGGTGATGTACGCCTGCTTCTCGCGAAGCTCCGGGTACTGGCACTCGTTCTCATGGATGACGGTATCGATGACCTTGTAAAGGAGCGGCTCATTGACGCCAAGGAGCTTGCCGTGGCGCGCAGCGCGGCGGAGCAGACGGCGCAGGACATAGCCGCGGCCCTCGTTGGAGGGCAGGACGCCGTCGCAGATCATAAAGGTGGCGCTTCTGATATGGTCGGTGATGACACGCAGGGAGACGTCCATCTTATGGCTCTTGCCGTAGTAAGCGCCGGTCATCTCGCTGACCTTGTGGGTGATGTTCATAACGGTATCGACATCAAAGAGGGAGTCAACGCCCTGGCAGACGACTGCCAGACGCTCAAGACCCATGCCGGTGTCGATATTCTTCTGCTTGAGCTCGGTATAGTGACCCTCGCCGTCATTATCAAACTGGGAGAAGACGTTGTTCCAGACTTCCATGTAACGGTCGCAGTCACAGCCGACGGTGCAGCCGGGCTTGCCGCAGCCGTACTCCGGGCCGCGGTCATAGTATATCTCAGAGCAGGGGCCGCAGGGACCTGCGCCGTGCTCCCAGAAGTTATCCTCCTTGCCGAAGCGGAAGATACGCTCGGCGGGGATGCCGATCTCCTTGTTCCAGATTTCAAAAGCCTCATCGTCATCAACGTAGATGGAGGGATAGAGACGGTCGGGATCGATGCCGACCCAGTCGGGAGAAGTCAGGAACTCCCAGCTCCATGCGATGGCCTCACGCTTGAAGTAATCGCCGAAAGAGAAGTTGCCAAGCATTTCAAAATAAGTGCCGTGGCGGGCGGTCTTGCCGATATTCTCGATATCGCCGGTGCGGATGCACTTCTGGCAGGTGCAGACGCGGCGGCGCGGCGGCTCCTGCTCGCCCTTGAAATAGGGTTTCATGGGCGCCATGCCGGAGTTAATGAGCAGAAGGCTTGCGTCATTCTGCGGGATGAGAGAGAAGCTGGGCAGACGAAGATGACCCTTGGACTCAAAAAAGCTCAGGAACATTTCACGCAGTTGGTTAAGACCGAATTTTTCCATTTCATTTATCCTCCATATTATTGTTTTTCATTCTCTCGGAGAAGCTTTCTTCCTCCTCGTCGGCGGAGAAAAGCTCTATCTTTTTACAGTTCGGACAGCGGAGTATCCTCACGCTGAGGGAACCGGAAAGCATATTTGACAGGTGCCCGGTAAAGAAACCGTACTGGCCGAGCTGGATGTCCTCACAGCCCAAGTCCTCCATACCGGCGCCGCAGCGCAGACAGTTCATATAAAAACCATCAACCCCTCACATAAAAAATATACCTCCGCCCCTGTACAGGGGCGAAGGTCAAATCGCGGTACCACCCTGATTGCCGGAAAGCTCCGGCATCTCGTGCGCCCTTAACGCGGGCATACGTCCCGGTCATCCCGGGAAGGCTCGGAAGCGGCTGTCAACTCCGGACATAGAGCCTCGCAGCGAACGGCTCCTCTCTGCAATGTCCTCGGCTGACTCTCTTCGTCACAGCCAGATCACACATATAACTTTTGTGATTTTACCATAAGCGCCGGATTTGTCAAGTGTTCAGCGGCATTTTCTGACGATAGACAGGCGCGGAGCATACTTCGGCAGGCGCATATGTATCTCCATCATGGCATGACGCGTGTCGACTATCTCCTCGCCCTCGGCGTTATACATGTGCTCGGGCGTGAATTTCACAGGCGCACCGTCCGGCGTGAGCAGCTCAAGCTCATCGCCGAGGGAGAATTTATTGCGCTGGCAGAGCACCGCTTCCCCGTTATCATCGCAGCTTTCGACCACGGCGGCAACGTCCGCGCCGGTGGTGTAGCTGGCCTCGGCGTAGTGCTGGCCGGGGTAGCCGTAATAAAAGCCGGTGGTATACGGGCGGTGGCTCACCTTCTCCGTCTCTTCTATCCATAGCGGATCGAGCGGCCGTCCGGCCAGAGCATCATCTATCGCGTGGCGGTAGGCATTCGTGACGACGGCGGCATAGTAGGCGGACTTCATGCGCCCCTCTATCTTGAAGCTCGTGACACCGGCGTCGATAAGCTCGGGCAGGTGCTCGATCATGTTCATGTCGCGGGAGTTCAGGATATACGTCCCGCCGTCCTCGGTGATCTCGAAATACTCACCGGGGCGCTTTTCCTCGACGAGGTGATACTTCCAGCGGCAGGGCTGGGCGCACTGGCCGCGGTTTGCGTCCCTGCCGGTCAAATAATTCGACAGCAGGCAGCGCCCGGAGAAAGACACGCACATCGCCCCGTGGACAAAGGCTTCAAGCCGCAGCTCCTTCGGGGTGTTTGCGCGTATCTTGCGGATATCCTCAAGCGGAGTCTCGCGCGCGAGCACGACGGTGTCCGCCCCAAGGTCATAGAGCGCGTTTGCCGCGGCGCTGTTTATAACGCCGAACTGTGTGCTGACATGCAGCTTCACGCGCGGGGCGTATTTCTTAGCCATGGCGATGACGCCCATGTCGGCAACGATGACCGCGTCGACGCCTGAAGCATCGAGCATCTCTAAATACTCCGGTAGGCGCACGAGCTCGTCCTCCCTCGGGAGGGTGTTGCAGGTGACGTACACACGACGTCCCATCGAGTGCGCAAGCGCGACAGCCTTTTGGAGCTGATCGCTGTCAAAATTCCCGGCGGAGGCTCTCATGCCGAACTCGGTGCCCGCGAGGTACACGGCATCCGCGCCGTAGCAGAGAGCCATTTCAAGCCGCTCCATATCCCCCGCCGGGGAAAGGAGCTCGAGTTTATCATTCATAATTCTGCGTCGCAACAAAGTTATTGAAGTCCGTCTCGTTGGTGAAGAACTGGTGCGTTCCAGTGGCGGTGTCGAGGGCATAGTAGAAGTAATCCGTCGCATCCGGCCAGAGCGCGGCATTGATGGAGGCGATGCCGGGGTTGCTGATAGGTGTCGGCGGCAGACCGAGCTTGATACGGGTGTTATAAGGATCGTCCTTGGCAAGCATTTCCGCCGTCGGCGCGCCCTCATGCTCGGGGTACGGATAGAGCACAGCGGCGTCTATGCCGAGGGGCATGTCATAGTTGAGGCGGTTATAAATGACGGAGGCAATGACAGGGCGCTCGGAATCGTTCGCGGCCTCTTTCTCGATAAGCGAGGCGGCGTTGACGATCTCGCCAAGGCTCATGCCGAGCTCATCGAGACGCGCCTGCATATCCTCGGTTATCTTGCGGTTGAAGTTATCGAGCATCTTGTTGATGGCGCTCGACGCCTGCATACCGACATAGAACTCATAGGTATCCGGGAAGAGGTATCCCTCGAGCCTGTACGCGCCGAGGCTTTCGGTGCCCTCAAGGAAGCTGTAATTAAAGACTTCGTTCTCCGCGGCGTCCATCAGGTCGTTATAATCCGCGACGCCGTTCTCCTCAAGGCGCAGGAATATCTGGTGCATGGTAAAGCCCTCGGGGATCGTGACCTTGACAGTTGCGGCAGAAGTCGAACCCGCACGCATATTGGCCACAAGTGCGTGATAGTCAAAGGTCGAGCGCAGCTTATATTCGCCGGGGCTGACCTTGGTATCGGCATGGGTGAATTTGCAGTAGGTCTCAAATAGCCATTTATACTGGATGAGTCCCGCATCCTTCAGGGTATTGGCGACATACTCAATATTGGCATGGGTCTCACGCTTGGTGCCGACCTTATTGCCGTTATCGTCCAGCTTATCGACGGTCTCGGACTGGAAGATCGTGCTCGGCAGGGTGACGACGGCTTCAAACTCCTCCTTGTTGAGAGCGAGCATATCGCTTGCCGCCATCCATGCCATGCAGGCAAGGACGATGCTGATGCACACGATGAAGCCGAAATACATGAGCCCGCCGAGGCAGCCGCTGCGGTATTCGTGGCTCTGGCGCACGGGACGGTAGTCCCGCTCGGACTCGGCATCGCCCGTATAATTGCGCTGCTCCTTGCCGTCGGAATCGGTAAGGAAACGGTCGACCTTCTTTATCGGGTCCTCTTTATTTTTAGAGCCGGACTTCGCGCCGGCGCTTTTCCCCTTGGCGCTCTTCGACGCCGGGGCGGGCTCCGCCGCCGCGTCCGTGCTGCTTATCTGCTCATCATGGATGCGGAATATCTCATTGATTCTTTCGATATCGTCGGACATGGTAATCTCCTCTTAAGTATGCGCTGAATTAATACCGGGCAGTAGCACCCTGCGGGCAGGGCGCATATTATGGCACGAGCGATGCGGTTAAGAGCCGCGCCGCACGGCACACGTACAGACGGCTGACTGCCGGAAACCCGCACTACCCGGCAGAACGGACATATTCCAAGTGCGGAGAAAGGGATCAACTATGTTCTGCAACGGTTGTAACAACAGCGGCCTCTGGCTCATTATCCTTATCATCATACTCTTCGGCTGCGGCGGGAACGGCTGCGGCTGCAATAATGACTGCGGATGCAGCAATAACAACAGCTGCGGCTGCGGCTGCTGAGAGCACGCACTCACAAGGGGGCTGATGCCCCCTTTTATTATTTCCTGATTACTTTCCCAATGCCTTTAATACGACCGAGTATATCTCGGCGTTCTTCTCGTCCGCGTCGCGCTCGACTCCGTCCTTCATATACGGGATGCGTACCCAGCCGTAGTGTTCGGCTGCCATGCCCGCGGTGCGCAGACAACGCTCAAGATAGGCGGTGTCCTTCTCGTGTATGTCCGCCTGGGTGTTGTTCTTGGCCTCGCGCCGGCGCATGCGGCGGGTGGCGGTCTCAATATCCACGTCAAGGTAAATGACGAGGTCGGGGCGCGGCAGCCCCATCTTTACATATTCAAGGTCGGCAAGCCAGTTGAAGAAATCCGGAAGCTCATCATCCGGGAGCTTGCATCCCTGATGCACGGCGTTGGAGGTCGTGTACCGGTCGGAGAGGATGAGCCCGCCGTTTTCATATATCTTGCCCCAATCGTCACGGTAGGAGGCGAAGCGGTCGACAGCATAAAAGGTCGACGCGGTATAGGCGTTGACATCTCCCGGATCGGTACCGAATGCGCCGCCGAGGTACAGGCGCAGCAGCGCGCTGCTCTCTTTATCATAGCGCGGGAACACGATGTGATTATAGTCTATTTTATCATTTTCCATTCTCTGGCACAGGCGGCGGTACTGCGTGGATTTGCCGCTGCCGTCGATGCCTTCGAGAACGATAAGCTTTCCTTTACCCATTTCTTTCCCTCAGACGCGGCTGAACACTTCGCCGAGCTTCTCATGTATAACAAGGTCGGCTTCGTCGTCATAAGGCGTTGCACTCAGGTTGACGAGCACAAGCTTATTGCCGCGGTAATAATTGATGAGCCCCGCCGCGGGGTAGACGTTCAGAGACGTGCCGCCGACGATGAGCACATCCGCATTGCGGATATAGTCGATGGACTTACGCAGAACGTCCTCATCAAGCTGCTCCTCATAAAGGACGATATCCGGGCGGATGACGCCGCCGCAGTCACAGCGCGGCACACCCGTGCCTTTGTTGATTACGTCCGCAGGGTATGGCTTGCGGCAGCGGGAGCAGTATGCGCGCAGGATGCTGCCGTGCAGCTCAAGAACGTTTTTGCTCCCGGCGGCCTGATGCAGCCCGTCGATATTCTGCGTGATGACCGCGCGCAGCTTCCCCTCGCGCTCAAGCTCGGCAAGGCGGAGATGTACGCGGTTCGGCTTCACGCCGTCGATAACGAGCTTATCCCGGTGGAAGCGGTAATACTCCTCGGGGTTCCGGTCAAAGAAGCTGCGGCTCAGAATAGTCTCGGGCGGGTACTTCCACTTCTGGTTATACAGGCCGTCGACGCTCCTGAAGTCGGGTATGCCGCTCTCGGTGCTGACGCCTGCGCCGCCGAAGAAAACGATATTATCGCTCTGCGCGACCATATCGCGCAGCAATTCTATTTTATCTTCCATGTCTCCACCGCTCCTCTGACTCATTATAGCAAATTATGACAGCTTAATCATGTACTGTCTGCAAACTCTCCTCGGCCTTTGCCGTGACTTCGGCTGCCGCGGCGGAGCAGGCTTCAAGCGTAAGCTCATTCTCGCGGCGCGTCACGTAGCGGTAGGTCTCATCCGGGGACTGGGCCGCGACGGAGACGATGTACATCCGCGTGATCTTCACCGCGGTAAGGGCAAGCTCCACGCCCTCGGCGGCGTAGCACAGCGCGTCCGCCGGGCAGACGGCGGAGAGCTCCTTCGCCATGTCGATGAGCTGGCTCATCATGTTGATGATCTCGGTGCATATGCTCAGAGACGTCTGGCGGCAGGCTTCGATCTTGCGCGCGTCGCCCTCTTTCTTTGCCATACGCAGCGGGCCGCGGCACTTCACATCCTCGTCAATGAGGTGCACCATGTAACTGCGGATAATGTCACTGTTGCGGGCAATGTAGTCGACGCGGTCATTATTCTCGACGGTCTTTGCCGTGAGCTTCGCCGCGCGGCAGACGAGCGCCGCCGCGATTGCCGCCGCATCCGCCGCGGCGCTGCCGGTCTCAAGCTTACCGTCGGGGTCGGCAATTGCCTTGGTGAAATCGTCGGCTGTTTTGGTTCTGAAAATGTCAATGACAAGCTTTTTCTCGTCCATGTTCGTCGCTCCTTCAGTCTCTGTTAAATTCTCTCAGGCTCAGGCCCTCGTTTTTCTGCAATGCCCAGTTGATGCACCACTCCGAGGTGAAGAGCAGGAGGTTGTTGCCCTTGAAGTCCTGCACCCATTTGGTGTCGCTCGTGAGGTTGAGGTTTGCGATGTTGATATCCTCGTTCTCGACCCAGCGGACAAACTCATAGGGCATAGACCGGCGGCGGATATCCACGCCGTACTCGGTCTTGAGGCGGTACTCCAGAACCTCGAACTGCAGCACGCCGACAACGCCGACGATGACCTCCTCGACGCCGGTATACGGCTCGTGGAAGATCTGTATCGCGCCCTCCTGCGCGATCTGCGTGATGCCCTT
>ERZ857840.2342-NODE-2342-length-18526-cov-3.334633_pt1 | contig 18526 bp, 15 predicted proteins | sample MGYA00519760_ERZ857840 | MGnify/ENA primary metagenome ERZ857840 (study PRJEB31778, sample SAMEA3449371) | human gut metagenome | biome: human gut; feature: human-associated habitat; material: faeces | place: United Kingdom | collected 2010/2012 ... | reverse complement strand
TCAAGAACGACAGAAAGGTATTTTCTTTGCGGATGATCTTATGCAGATTCAGGAGTTGCTTTTTTGAGGTAGAAATATGGTATATACTTGTAAATATAAATCATCGATTGGCGACATTCTTTTAGCAACGGATGAAATTGGGCTTATCGGCTTATGGTTTGAAGGACAGAAATATTTTGCAAATACGCTTCCGGATGAGCATATTCCACAGGAAACGGAAATTCTTACAGAGACAATAAAATGGCTGGATATGTATTTTTCCGGTGAAGAACCGAAATTTACTCCGCCGCTTCATCCTTCCGGCTCGTCATTCAGACAGGCAGTGTGGCAGATTTTATTACAGATTCCCTATGGGCAGACGATCACGTATGGAGAAATCGCACGTAAAATAGCTGAAACGAAAAACACTTCCCGCATGTCTGCTCAGGCAGTTGGCGGTGCCGTAGGACATAATGAAATTTCCATTATCATTCCCTGCCATCGAGTCGTAGGAACAAATGGAAGCTTGACGGGCTATGCCGGAGGAATTGACAAAAAAATTTCACTTCTCAAGCTGGAATATACAGATATGAGCCGTTTGTTTATTCCAAAGAAGCTTAGAGATGAAACTAAGGTTTGGCTAATTGCTATTAATCGTGAAAGTGGTTATCTCTTTCTTAATCGTTTTGGTGAACGAATTACAACAAGAGGGATTTCTCAACAATTAAAGAACTATGCCTAGAAGTATGAACTTAATACTAAAGTTGTTTATCCTCATTCATTTCGACATCGTTTTGCAAAGAATTTTTTAGAAAAATTTAATGATATTTCTTTGTTGGCTGATTTGATGGGGCATGAAAGTATTGAAACTACTCGTATATATTTAAGAAGGACTGCCTTAGAACAGCAGGAAATTGTGGATAAAGTTATTACTTGGTAATAGTTGTGGTTTAGTTAATATTAGCAGTTTACAAATCGTTGGTTGCAACTATTGATTTGTAAACTCTATTATTTAAGGGAAATATGGTGTTAGTGTGATTTTAGTATCTCAATAAGTTTATCTCCAATAATTTTCTTCTCATTACTACCAATAGTAGACAATCTCACCAATGGAATTCCGTATAACTCTAAAATACGATCCTTTTTAATATCATGTTCTGACTGACTTGTCCCCGATTTATGGAATGTATATCCATCTGTTTCAATAGCCAATGTCGGTTGCTTGCTCACACGATTATAAATTAGAAAATCAATATGAGTATTTATATTTGCAGCATATTTGCTTTCCTCTTCATTCAATAGAGAATAATCCTGAATCAACATATAGAGTGGTAAATGGCAAATGATATTCAAATGACGCATATTGATATTTTCTTTCAGGATATCTTCGAGTAAGGCAAATGTAAGATTTTCGGAATCGTATTCGGATATTTTCTTGTGTTTCTTCAAATAGGCAATTCGGGCATCTGTATATTGCTCATATAGATAATCGAATATAGAATGAATCTTACTGGTGGAAACAGTGCCATTGTTATATTCGATATAAGCGATCAAATCGCTGATATTGCAGTCTTTGGGTTGTTCGTTTCCCGATACGACTAAATAGAATTGTGACTTAGCCCGCGAAACAGCAACATTGAGCAGGTTTGGATCGTCAGAAAAGGAAGTGATGACATCGTCGACAGTGGTCATAATGATAGCATCCTTTTCTCTTCCCTGAAACTTATGGACTGTTGCGACATCAATATCTTCTTCAAGTGCGGATTTTACTGCATCTACTTGTTTGTTATATGGAGCTATGACGCCAATTTCATCTGTTTCATAAGATAGATTCGGTAGTACTTCCTCTTTGATAACATCTATTTCCCGTTGATTCATGTGGCTGCGGGAGTGGTAACCTTTGGCTGTCCGTATGGCACAAATGACATCCTCTTCTCCTTTATCACGTGTCATGATGACAAGATCTCCACCATAAAATTTCTGATTACAGAAATTGATGATTCGGGGATGGCATCGATAATGTTCCCGTAACAAGGTCTGCGGTACAAATGACCAATCGGGGATAAAGTTTAGATGACTTCGATGGATGGCGCTTTCTCGTCCAAAATTGGCATATGTTTTTTAAGCGCTTCTATAATTCTTTCTTTTTTATCCGTTTTCATCATTCTCAGAATCAATTTAGGATATTCATTTGATGATAACTTTAGAATACTTGAAATTTGGAGGTGTAAGCTTTTCTGATTATAGATTTTCAGTAGGTTATCATAATCTTGCGATGTAACTATGGCATCAATTCTCTGTTTAGATTGGTTATATATTTGCGGAATATCAATAGAATTCACAATCTTTTGTGCTTGCGCCTCTAAAGCTTCCATTGTATTTTCACTAGGTTTTGTGTAACATTGAAGTTTATGGCGGATTTCTCTAGAACAAATTGAACATAGTTGTAAATCATATTCTCTTTTAAACTTGTTGAATAAAAACTGTTTTACCTGATTAAATGTTTCATTAGGTTCTAATGCTTGGTTCTCTGCCACTAGTTTTATTATATCCTCGATTAGGTATAAATTTTCGACTTCAGCCACATCTAGCGTGTAAATATTCGATTCCTTATAGCATGAAATCTCCGCTTCCGTCATATAATCACGATCTATTAGCCCTTTTATGCTATAATTATGCATGTTTTTTATTCGCTCATTATTGAATGATTTTGTCATTTCTATGACTTTAGAGCAATCATGGCATGGAATTATGTTATAGTTACTGTAAACGAAAGGGTATAATTGATTATCGTAACTTCCTCTTTCTCCTTCGACAAATAGAACAGGTTTTCTATTGCCTAATACCTCAAACATTAAACTATCAGGAATATTTTCATCGGGATCTAATATTTTAATATCCCATCGGTTATTGCCAAAATATGACTTAACCCATATTTTAGTTGCTTCTTTTCTTGAAGCAGCAAAGTCTAAATCATGAGTTATATATATGAATGTTTTGTTTGGACAGAATTCTTCAATTTTATCCCATAAACGATACATAATAGATTTGTGCAAATGTATTTCAGGTTCATCTATTATGATTGTCATATCATTCGGCGCAATAAGGCATTGACCTAATAGATAAATTGTTACTCTTTCTCCATCAGACATTTCTTTGGCATGATATTCCTCTGATGAAGTAGTTTTGGCTTTTATCTTTGCATCCTCAAGAATAATTTGTCTATGAGGATATATAGCATTCCATATAGAAGTAATTTTGTCTATAATCATTTGTGGAACATCGGCTTTCGTTTCACCTCTTTTTTCTTTATCCTTACAGTCTATAACATAAGCTCTATCCTCTTTATTTAAACGAGCAAAGATAGCAGATAAAACGCTGTCATAATCATCTATTAGTTTAGTAGTTAATCCATTCCCCCAATTCCATTTGTAATTTTTATCATGGTGAAGTTCTTCACCATAATATATTTTATTCCATGCCGCTTCTTCGCTTTTGATAGTGATACTATCCGGGATTGACAATGCTCTTTGAGCTGAAATTCTAAGGACTTCTCCATTTGCTGATTGCTGTTCAATCCAAGCACCTAGATGGCTTTTTCCACTTCCATTTGCGCCTACAATAACAAAATTTTGTACACTCTCAATTTTTGTAGGTTTATTGTTCACAGGTATGATTATAGACTTGTTACTCATTGTTTTTTTCTGATAAATTATTGTATTTGATGTTTGGTTCAGCAGTTATGGTGTATGAACTGCTTTCAGGAAACTCATATTTCTTCGGGGCTTTCTGATAAAGAGGTTCTGAATCATCATTATCCGTTCATTGTTTGCATTGACGAATGACTGTTTCCAATGCATTAGCAGCTTCCTCGGGCGGATATTTATATTTCTTCAGCAACCGCTTTATCATTTTGCGCATTCCGGCTCTGGCAGATTCTTTTTTCTGCCAGTCAATGTTAGTTATCTCTTAATTTAGCTTCTATCTCTTCAATGGTAGGCATGGTACCTTCCACTTTTTCGGGATAGAACTTCTCCAGATCATATTCGGAAATACCCAAAGGTTGGCTGCTCGACTCCAAAGCATACTGAGCTTGTATGCGGTCTTTCTCTTTGCAAATCAGTAAGCCGATGGTTGGGTTATCCCGTCCTTCCTTACGCAGCAAATGATTGCAAGCTACCACATATCCACCTAATTGACCGATGTCGGCAAAAGCAAATTTACCGATCTTTACCTCTACCACTACATAGCAGGAAAGCGAAAGATTATAAAAGAGTAAGTCGATAAAGTTTTCCGTTTCGCCTATTTCCAAACGATATTCTTTGCCCACATAAGCGAAACCTGTACCCAGTTCAATCAGGAATCGGGTAATGTTATTCAGTAGAGCATTTTTGAGCAATCGTTCATTGTAACGCCCAGTTATACCCGTGAAAGCAAAATTGTAGGGGTCTTTGGTCAACTCCTGTGCAAGGTCGCTCATCGCATCAGGCAATGTTTTTGTAAAGTTAGTCAGTGCCTTGCCCTGCCGCTCATAAAGGTCGGTGCTAATGAAATTGAGCAGCATACTACGACTCCAGCCGTTCTCCACCGTCTGGTGAACATAGAACAGAGCTTTGTCTATATCGTCTTTCACTTTATCCATTATCAAACAATGGTGTCTCCATGGGACTTCAAATATTCCACCAACTTGGTGGAATAATTCCGTTTCATTTTTTCCACCAAGTTGGTGGAAAGTTTTCAGAGCATCCTTGTATAACAAATAAAACTTCCTACAATAGTAAATATTGCTCTTTGACAAACCAGCCGCATTGGGTATAGCTTCACGTAAATCTTTGCTCAATCGAGTGATAACACTTTCGCCCCAGCGTTCTTCTACGTGCAATTCAACAATGTCACGACCTAAAAGCCAGTTGAATTTCAACTGTTCCACATTTACTTTCACCGCTGCCTTTATTTGGCTTTGACGATAGCGACCGCAAAGGTCTTTCACCCATTGCAGATATTCTTTATCAAGTATGTTTATTGACTTGTTCATCGTAATCTATAATACTTCAGTTGCGTTAATTTTTAGTTCTCCTGACATCAGCTTCGGGAGAAGTGTGTCGCGTAGAATTGTTAACCTAATACTTTCCTGATCATTTCTTAGTATTTGGTCGAAATACGGTTTATTTATCTGCCTATTTTGGTAAAACAGATGATTCTTATTGTTATGTGTATTGTATCTTATCTGCATTTTAATTAATGTATTAAAAGTAGAAAATAATTTCCATAGTGCTGTCGTACTTTAAATGAGAAGTAAATGTAGGCATTATTATTGATGTGATTGTTATAGTTGGAGTAAAATTTATTCTTTTGGTTGTTAGAATATGCAGAAACTCCTATTCTAACAAAAAAAATATGATTTGCAATGAACATTCTAATGCAAGTTTAATACTTCACTTAACTTATCTCCAATAACTTTCTTCTCATTACTACCAATAGTAGACAATCTCACTAACGGAATTCCGTACAACTCTAAAATATGATTCTTTTTAATATCACGTTCTGACTGACTCGTCCCCGATTTGTGGAATGCATAACCATCCGTCTCAATAGCCAATACCGGTTGTTTACTCACACGATTATAAATTAGAAAATCAATATGAGTATTTATATTTGCAGCATATTTGCTTTCCTCTTCATTCAATAGAGAATAATCCTGAATCAACATATAGAGTGGTAAATGGCAAATGATATTCAAATGACGCATATTGATATTTTCTTTCAGGATATCTTCGAGTAAGGCAAATGTAAGATTTTCGGAATCGTATTCGGATATTTTCTTGTGTTTCTTCAAATAGGCAATTCGGGCATCTGTATATTGCTCATATAGATAATCGAATATAGAATGAATCTTACTGGTGGAAACAGTGCCATTGTTATATTCGATATAAGCGATCAAATCGCTGATATTGCAGTCTTTGGGTTGTTCGTTTCCCGATACGACTAAATAGAATTGTGACTTAGCCCGCGAAACAGCAACATTGAGCAGGTTTGGATCGTCAGAAAAGGAAGTGATGACATCGTCGACAGTGGTCATAATGATAGCATCCTTTTCTCTTCCCTGAAACTTATGGACTGTTGCGACATCAATATCTTCTTCAAGTGCGGATTTTACTGCATCTACTTGTTTGTTATATGGAGCTATGACGCCAATTTCATCTGTTTCATAAGATAGATTCGGTAGTACTTCCTCTTTGATAACATCTATTTCCCGTTGATTCATGTGGCTGCGGGAGTGGTAACCTTTGGCTGTCCGTATGGCACAAATGACATCCTCTTCTCCTTTATCACGTGTCATGATGACAAGATCTCCACCATAAAATTTCTGATTACAGAAATTGATGATTCGGGGATGGCATCGATAATGTTCCCGTAACAAGGTCTGTGGTACATTCGGAATAACTTTGCAGACAGATTGCAAAAAACTCATATTGGCACAATCATATTCCGGCTTAATCAGGCAGGCATTAGCGATAAAGTTTAGCTTTTCCTTATCTTCTTCTGTGACTACATTGGGGAGTTGCATGGTGTCGCCGACAATGATTGCATTTTTAGCACATGACAAGGCTAAAGCTCCGGTCTCAACGGAAACCTGCGACGCTTCGTCCATAATGATATAATCATATACAGCATCTCGTTGCAGACTGCTTAATGATGAAAAGGTCGTACTTAATATAATAGGGTATTCTTTTTGTACCTCTCGCCAATTATTTCTTAGATCAGGGAGCGTAAAGATGGGCTTGTCATGGTTATTGCCATAGGTATGAAATAACTGATTCTTTAGATATTTCATTGATGTATCGGCCATTTGTCTAGCCATTTCTGTTGCATCTTTGTTGGCAAGTTCCTTTTCTAATGTATCTATTTCTACTTCTAGTTCTGCATACTTTGTTTGGTAGAATAAGATTTGGAAGTCGGCGATAATCAAACTCATCTCCCGTTTATAGAAATTTTTATCGGGGATTTTACAAATCGCTTTGCTCCTGAATTTAAAGAAGAACCATTTCAACCGTTGAATAAAAGCAGCTATTCCCCGAAAACTTGATGATTGTTCTTTTTCTGCAAATTGCTGACATTCATTCCATAAATTGAGAAGGTCTGCCGAACTGGAACTCTTTCGTTGTTTGAGAGTAATTTCTTTTGTTCCGAACTCTTGCAGATAATGTTGCCACTCTATTTTTAAAGCTTGTATTTCCTGTCTTGCCATGGCAAGGCGTTCCTGTTTGGAAAATATGCTTTTTAGTTCTTCTGTCTGATGATGTATCTGATTGAGAAATTGAGGTTGGTTGGCATCCGCATCATGCCATGACTCAAAGTTCTCCGGATATTGTTTTTCCTCTTCTTGAGTCTCGATGAATTTCTCTTTGTTAGCTGTGCTGCCAAGCAATGCAACAATGAAACCCATATCGTATTTGGATAACTTCTCAAGTACATTGACGATGGCGGAGTTATTATTAGATACTACCTGAACAGTCTTACCACGCACAAGGATATTGGCAATGATGTTCAGAATCGTTTGTGTCTTTCCGGTTCCCGGAGGTCCTTGCACAACGCTGATTTGATTTTCAAAAGCTGCCTGGACTGCTTTTTGCTGGCTTGCATTACAACCAAAAGGAAAAATCAAGGTTGAGGCAGTCTGGGTCTGCATTTTATATTTTTGAGGATTCAGATATACAGCAATAGCTCTGTTGTTTGCGATGAAATGAATCTTTTCATATTGTTTTGCTAATAGCTTCGTTCCGTCATCAGCTTTCAATTCATTCGCATCGGCAACTTTCTTCAAATATTCGAATATGCTTTTCGAACGACTCTCTCCCAAGCATGATTCGATAATTTCTAAGTCCTTTTCTCTGTAATCATACTCTTTACCATTCTGAAAACGAATGTGCCAATAGTTGTGTGATCTGGCCTTAAAAATAGATAAGGCTTTAATGTTTGATAAAGTTCTCCCTTTACTGATTATTTGATAATTATTGGGGTCCGGTTTGTCCGGATCAGTCAGCCAAAGAACATTTTCTTCTTTGTAGGTATACGCACTGGGAACATTCCGGAATATTACCTTATAGTTGCCATTATGATTTTGGCAGCTTTCTATTTCGGGAGTCTTGATTTGACCTTTTATAATAATCAGATTTTCGGAAGTATCTATCATAGGCTTGTGTGTAAATATAATAAGTCGTGCTGCTGTTTTTATTTATTATTTTGGATATAAAAGTAAGAATATTTTCCAGAATATCAAAACCGAAGTAGAAAAACTGTGAATGACTTTATTCAGCTTTGTATTGTTATAAATATAGAGTGAGATTCGGTTTGGGAGTATTGAACGTGATAAAAGAGATTTGTTTTGCCAATGAAATCATTATCTTTGCAAGGTATATATTAATGAACGAGGAGGATATTATGCTTGCATACACATATATTGAACACGGAAAGTTTGAATTGCAGGAGAAAGCGAGACCGGAAATAAAGGATTCACGGGATGCAATCGTACGTGTAACACTTGGTAGCATTTGTACCAGTGATCTTCATATTAAACATGGCAGTGTGCCGCGTGCTGTGCCCGGAATAACTGTCGGGCATGAAATGGTAGGTGTGGTAGAACAAGTAGGGGCTGATGTCACTTCGGTGAAGCCTGGTGACAGGGTGACTGTGAATGTCGAAACTTTCTGCGGTGAGTGTTTTTTCTGTAAGCATGGATATGTGAATAACTGTACTGATCCTAATGGCGGTTGGGCTTTAGGTTGTCGAATTGATGGCGGTCAGGCGGAATATGTCAGAGTTCCTTATGCGGATCAGGGTTTGAACCGTATTCCGGATACAGTGAGTGATGAACAAGCTTTGTTTGTCGGTGATGTGCTTGCAACAGGTTTTTGGGCAGCACGCATCTCAGAAATTACCGAGAAAGATACTGTTCTTATCATCGGTGCCGGACCTACCGGGATTTGTACTTTGTTGTGTGTGATGCTGAAGAAACCCAAACGCATTATTGTCTGTGAAAAGTCTCCTGAAAGAATTCGGTTTGTCTGTGAGCATTATCCTGATGTGTTGGTGACTGAACCGGAAAACTGCAAAGATTTTGTTCTCAAGAATAGTGACCATGGTGGTGCAGATGTCGTTTTGGAAGTGGCAGGGAGTGACGATTCCTTCCATTTGGCTTGGGATTGTGCCCGTCCTAATGCTATTGTCACGATTGTAGCCCTCTATGATAAACCACAACTTCTTCCTTTACCTGATATGTATGGCAAGAATTTGGTTTTTAAAACAGGTGGAGTGGATGGCTGCGATTGTAACGAGATTCTCAAGCTGATTGAGGAAGGTAAAATTGATACTACTCCTCTTATTACACATCGATTTCCGTTGAATGAGATTGAGGAGGCCTATCGTATCTTTGAAAACAAATTAGATGGAGTTATTAAAGTAGCTATATCAGGAAATAAATAAAAATAGAATTTGTGTATGAAGAATATACTGATAGTAAGTAATAATGATATGTGCCGCAGTCGTATGGCACAGGAAATTTTGAACTCCTTCGGTAGAGGGATGAAGATTAGTACTGCCGGTATTTTGGCTGGAAATTCTGTTCCTGACGTTGTTTGCCAAGTGATGGAACAAAATGGATATGACTTTTCGCGTAGAAAGCCCTGTGACGTTGCGACATATGCCCAACAGACGTGGGATTATGTCATTACCCTTTGTCCGGAAGCGGAGGAAGTGCAAAAGGAAATGCAGAGTGTAGTGAGAAAATACGTTTCTTTCAACTTTACAGATCCCTTTCAGGGAGGAATTCATGTAGAAGATGAGCAGGAAGAACGGGTTAGGGCACTATATGACATCATGCATAAAGAACTGTATGAGTTCTTTCGAAGTGAATTGATGGAAAAGTTGTTACCTCGCTGTTCCTGTGGCGCAAATACGTATTGTAGGTGTGAGTAGGAATATAAGTAAAATCATATATGTACATCATCCGGTGATGGTGGCAGATCTGTGTCATTTTGAACGCGAAGTTGCCAGAAAGCAATAGCGGATGCGGCGGCTACATTGAGAGAATCGACACCGTTTGCCATAGGAATGCGGACTACATAGTCCGCCTCATTGATTGTTTCGTTTTGAAGACCATCCCCCTCTGTTCCCATTACGATGGCTAACTTGGGTTCGGTTGCTAAGATAGGATTATCGATAGAGATTGATTTCTCCGTGAGTGCCATAGCGACTGTACGGAAACCCAGTTTGCGCAACTCATTGGGAGAACCGTCCAACCAAGTCCATGGTATCAGGAAGACAGAACCCATCGAAACCCTGACTGCACGTCGGTTTAACGGATCACAAGAATTGCGTGTTAATAATATAGCATCTATCCCCAAGGCGGCTGCGGAACGGAAGATGGCTCCGATATTAGTAGCGTCTACCACGCCCTCAATGACTACGATCCGTCGAGCTTTCCGACACACCTCCTCTACACTTGGTAGTGCCCGACGACGCATGGCACAGAGGACACCGCGCGTCAGTGTATATCCGGTCAATGTGGCAAGTAACTTTCTTTCACCGGTATAGACAGGTATATCACCACAACGTTCAATGATGCCAGCGGCATCACCAGTGATATGCTTCTGTTCACACAAGAGGGCTAAAGGCTCATAACCAGCATTCAGAGCTACATGGATAACTTTGGGGCTTTCTGCAATAAGCAATCCCTTATCAGGCTCGATACGATTCCGTAATTGAGCTTCGGTGAGGGTACTGAATATTTCTACTCCGGAGTCTGCTAAGGATGATATTTCTATAATGGGCATAGTGATTTCTTTAAACGATCTATTTTATTGCAGCAATGATAGTATGCGCTTCTTACTTACCAATACAAAAATGTTGAAAGATATTTTGAAGCACCATATCATTCGTAACCTCCCCCGCTATGTCCGAAATAAAGAAGATACACTCTCGTATGTCTTGCGAAAGAAAATCCCCGGAAATCTGCGAATCAAGTCCGTTTTGTACTCTATGAATAGCTTCCAAAGCTTTGTTTAAAGCTTCGTAATGTCTTACGTTTGTCACAATAATATCATTCTGTGTCACTGTAGGCAAGTGTGCGGCATCAATAAGCATTTTTTGTAACTCACTTGTATTCTCCCGTTGTTTGGCCGAGATGAAAATAGATTCCGTAGATTCTTTGGGGAAGTCTTTTAATAAAGATAATAAATCCTCTTTCTGTTTATCTTCAATCAAATCAGCCTTATTGAATACAACAATCAAATGTTTTCCTTCGCAACGTGGAATTATTTTCTCCGATAACTGTTCAATTTGAGAAGCGGCATTCACAGCATCTACCATCCAAAGAACAATCTCCGCCTGATCCAACTTCTGAAAAGTACGTTCAATACCCAAACTTTCAATCGTGTCATTGGTTTCCCGGATTCCGGCGGTATCAATGAACCGGAAAGTGATTCCTCCGATATTGACAGTATCTTCGATTACATCACGTGTTGTCCCGTGAATATCACTGACAATGGCTTTATCCTCATTCAATAATACATTCAGTAAAGTCGATTTTCCGGCATTTGTTTCACCGATGATAGCTACGGGAACACCATTCTTAATGGCGTTGCCGACACTAAATGAATGAGCCAACCGCGAAATGACCTGTTCAATTTCATCTGCCAGTTTCCTTAATGCCGAACGATCGGCAAATTCCACATCCTCTTCGCTGAAATCCAACTCCAATTCAATCATGGAAGTGAAATTCAACAACTTGTTGCGTAGATCTGTCAGCTCTTTACTGAATCCACCCCGCATCTGGCTCATAGCCAATCGGTGAGTGGCAGCAGATGAAGAAGCAATCAAGTCCGCCACAGCTTCTGCCTGACTTAAATCCATCTTTCCATTGAGGAAAGCACGTTGCGTATATTCTCCTGGCTTGGCCATGCGGCAACCGTTCTTAATAAGCAGCTGCATCACCTGTTGAAGAATATAAGTAGAACCATGACACGTGATTTCCGTGCTGTCTTCTCCCGTATATGAATGAGGAGCACGGAAAAGGCTGACGAGTACTTCATCAATCATCTCGTCTCCGTCATAAATACGCCCGAATGTCAAAGTATATGGTTTCTGTTCGCTCAATAATTTGCTAGCTTTGGCTGGCTTGAAGATGCTGCCGGTAATAGAAATAGCTTCCGGACCGGAAACGCGGATGCTTCCGATAGCACCGCCTTGAGCGGTAGCGATGGCGCAGATAGTATCTTGAATCATTATTTTTTCTTTTTGGATGAGCAAAGATAATTGTTTCTAAGTAAAAAACAGAAAATTGAGCACAACTTGTGTTTTATTTGTTTATATTTGCTGCCGTGCAGTAGTGGTACACCAAACAAAATAAAACAATAATGCTTATGGAACCAGCGATTAATTTATATTCTTCCAATGAAAAGAGTGAACTCATACGAGAGAACTCACAAGAAATACTTTCTGTCCTTGCAGCTCATCAAATAGCTTTGTGGGAATATGATATCATTACGGGCAAATGCTCCTTTTCAAGCGATTATTTTTCTACACTGGGATTAAAGGATGCCGGGATCATTTTTGAAGATATAGATGATTTCTATCGGTTTGTTCATCCGGAAGATATTGAATTCTATAAACAAGCCTTTGTAGAAATGCTTTCATCAGACTCTAAGACCTCACAAATTGGAGTTCGTTGTATAAGTGAACAAGGGAAAGTAATTTGGCTGGAAGATCATTTTCTGTCTTACAAAGAGAGTTGCGAAAGTCATCCGGGTAAACTGCTGGCATATACGGTGAACGTCACTTCACAATGCGAAAAGGAGCAACATATCAAATATCTGGAAGAATTGCCGGAATTCATTTTTATTTTTGATGATAATTTCTTTATTACCGATGTCCTGATGGCACCGGGAACGATATTGCTTCACCCTGTGGAAGTGCTACGCGGAGCAGATGGACGATCTATTTATTCACCGGAGGTTAGCGACTTGTTTATTTGTAACATTCGCGAGTGCCTGCAAGACGGACAGTTGAAAGAAATAGAATATCCGGTTGAAGTGGATGGCGGTGTACATTATTTTCAGGCGCGTATCGCCCCCTTTGAAGGAAACAGGGTACTTGCGTTGATACATGATATCGGAGACCGGATTCAGCGTTCGCAGGAATTGATCGAAGCTAAACGTCGTGCGGAAGATGCTGATAAAATGAAGTCGGTCTTTTTAGCTAATATGAGCCATGAAATTCGTACTCCGTTGAATGCTATTGTCGGTTTTTCGGAGATTATCGCAGTGACAGAAAGTGAAGAAGAGAAAATGGAGTATCTGGAAATTATTCAGAGAAATAGCAACCTGTTACTGCAGTTGATTAATGATATTTTAGACCTTTCCCGTATTGAATCCGGCAAATCGGAAATGCATTTCCAGCAGGTTGAGATCGCAGGACTAGTGGAAGAAGTGGAAAAAGTGCACCAGCTGAAGATGAAGTCGAATGTAGAATTGAAAGTGATTCGTCCCGAAGGAGAATACTGGACTTCTACTGATCGTAACCGTGTGATGCAGGTATTGTTCAATTTCTTGTCGAACGCAATTAAAAATACGGAAAAGGGAAGTATAACTTTAGGCTTGAAACATGAAGGATCCTGGCTGAAACTGTATGTCAGCGATACGGGTTGCGGTATATCCAAAGAGAAACTCCCTCAAATTTTCACCCGGTTTGAGAAACTGAATGATTTTGTGCAAGGCACCGGATTAGGGCTTTCAATTTGTAAAAGCATTGTAGAACGACTGGGCGGCCGTATCGAAGTAACTTCAGAATTAGGGCAGGGGAGGATGTTTGCACTCTATTTACCCTATCAGGAAATACCGAAGGAGGTTGTCGAAAGAAGACTTCCGCATAAGAAGAATGTCGATGAGGATAAACGTAAAAAGATATTGGTGGTAGAAGATATTGAGTCGAACTTTGCCCAACTTAATATTCTTCTGAATAAGGAATATATTATTTCATGGGTACGCAACGGACAGGAAGCCATCAATAGTTTTATCCGCGAAAAGCCGGATTTGATTCTGATGGATATTCGTATGCCGATCATGGACGGTATTCAAGCTACTGAAAAGATCCGTACTATTTCCCTGACTGTGCCTATTATTGCAGTGACCGCGTATGCTTTCTATACTGAACAGCAACAGGCTATTCAGGCAGGATGCAATGCTGTTATCTCAAAGCCCTATTCTTTGGAAAGGTTGAAAGAGACAATAGAATCTAATATCGGATAATTAATTTTCTAAAAGAGAACTAACATTCTGAATGTTGTAGTGTTATTTATTATATAGTAGTAACATTATAATATATTAGAATATGGAGAAAGTGAAAAAGATAGTCCTTATCGGGGCAAGCGGCTTTGTGGGCTCTGCCCTTCTGAATGAAGCATTGAATCGTGGTTTCGAGGTTACGGCAGTGGTTCGTCATCCGGAAAAGATAAAGATAGAGAATGAAAATCTGAAAGTGGTGAAAGCCGATGTCTCCGCGCTTGATGAAGTGGCTGCCGTTTGTAAAGGTGCAGATGCTGTTATTAGTGCATTCAATCCGGGATGGAATAATCCTGATATATACGATGAAACAATCAAAGTTTATCTGACCATTATTGATGGAGTGAAGAAAGCGGGTGTTAATCGCTTTTTGATGGTGGGCGGTGCCGGTTCTTTGTTTATCGCTCCGGGCTTGCGTCTGATGGATTCCGGTGAGGTACCCGAAAATATATTGCCGGGAGTGAAAGCTCTAGGAGAGTTTTATCTGAACTTTTTAAAGAAAGAAAAGGAAATAGACTGGGTGTTTTTCTCTCCGGCAGCGGATATGCGTCCGGGAGTACGTACAGGACGTTATCGGTTGGGAAAAGATGATATGATTGTAGATATTGTAGGAAACAGCCATATCTCTGTTGAAGATTATGCCGCCGCCATGATTGATGAACTGGAATATCCGAAACACCACCAGGAGAGATTTACGATTGGTTATTAATAAAAAAACAATGGCTTGAATCCACACATATTATCAGTGAAAGATTCAAGCCATTATACATTCTTTTAATTGCAATTTTATTCTTTCGATTACAATTTAACTCTCCTGAATATAGATTTATATCCTGTCAAGTACTGTCTTAATTAGCGTATCGATTGTATTCTTATATCCGGTGTTGGCCTCTTTGATAAGTCGGTTGGCTATCACCATGCAAACGGTCATTGCCTTGTGTCCCATCAACCGGCTAAGTCCTGCCAGAGCCGAACTTTCCATTTCGAAGTTGGTAATTTTGTAACCTTTATATTCGAACGCTTCAATCTTATCATTCTGTTTCGGGTCTGCTAACGGGATACGAAGTTCACGTCCTTGAGGACCGAAGAAACCTCCGGCAGCGATTGTCACTCCACGTACCATGTCGTCTTTGGCGATCCGGTCGATCAATTCTTCACTGGCATCAATGACGTAAGGAGCAGGAGCGCACATATTTCCCGACCAACCCATGTGATTGAGGAAAGCACGTTCGAAAGGCAAATCGCATACGGCATTACGTCCGGCATAGAAATTCAGTAACCCGTCGAAACCGATGGACTTTTGCGAACAGACAAAAGTTCCGACAGGTGTATTGGGTTGCAGACCGCCACATGTGCCGATACGCACTAATTCCAGTTGGCGGAACTGATCCTTTTCTTCACGGGTGACAAAGTCGATATTGGCGAGTGCATCTAATTCATTCATTACGATGTCGATGTTATCGCAACCGATTCCTGTAGAGACTACCGTAATCCGTTTACCTTTATAAGTACCCGTGATGGTTTTGAATTCGCGGCTTTCCACTTCACATTCTCTGTTTTCGAAATGAGAAGCTACGAGTGCTACACGTCCGGGGTCACCTACCAGGATTACTTTATCTGCCAACCATTCGGGTTTTACGTGAAGATGGAATACTGAACCGTCTTCATTGATTATCAATTCAGAGGATGGAAAGTACTTTTTCATGTCATTGAAAGGTTTTAGTTTTATAATAGGATTGTATCTATAAATAGAAACGCCGGAACCGGATTTAAGTTCAGAAGAAGTCTCTTTCTTTTTCCATAGGAAAGGAGAGAACGTCTTGCGACTGAAATGAAATCGGATTCCGGCGTTTGTGATAGATTATTTGCTCAATGGCTGATTGCCAGCATTGCCTGTTGTAGGCTTGGCGATATTCTCACGCATGGAAGTATCAGCTTCGATATTCTTCATACGGTAATAATCCATGATGCCTAAGTTTCCACTGCGGAAAGCTTCAGCCATTGCTTTAGGTACTTCAGCTTCTGCCTCAATCACTTTTGCACGAGCTTCCTGTGCTTTTGCTTTCATTTCCTGTTCGGAAGCTACTGCCATAGCACGGCGCTCTTCAGCTTTTGCCTGTGCAATATTCTTATCTGCATTAGCCTGATCGATTTGCAGAGCCGCACCGATGTTCTTACCTATGTCGATGTCCGCAATATCAATAGACAGGATCTCGAAAGCAGTTCCTGCGTCCAGACCTTTACGAAGTACAAGTTTAGAGATAGAATCCGGATTCTCCAATACCGATTTATGGTTTTCAGAAGAACCGATAGACGAAACGATACCTTCACCTACACGGGCAAGGATCGTATCTTCACCTGCACCACCAACCAATTGTTTGATACTGGCACGTACTGTTACTCTGGCTTTAGCTATCAGCTGAATACCATCTTTGGCAACGGCTGTAACAGGAGGGGTGTCAATAACTTTAGGATTTACAGACATCTGCACTGCTTCGAATACATCACGTCCTGCAAGGTCGATAGCAGTTGCCATTTGAAATGACAATTCGATATTCGCCTTCGATGCAGATACTAAGGCATGGACTACTTTTTCCACATGTCCTCCCGCCAGATAATGGGCCTCCAGTTCATCACGGGTTATGTTTTTTAATCCAGCTTTGTGGGCCTCGATCATTCCCGGCACAATGATATATGGCGGAACATTACGTATACGCATCAGAAATAGTTGTATCAACGAGATGTTGACACCTGATACTTTGGCCGACAACCATAAAAAGAACGGCACATAATGGAAAAATAGTATTAGGAAAATAATACCTCCAACAATCAGAAGTATAGGTAAGTACAAGGATGTTTCCATTGATAATTTGTATTAAGTGAATATTATTCTTTGTGTTTCTCAACCATGATTGTACCGTCAGTGATGCGGCTTACGATTATCGAAGTCTTCTCATTGAGGAATCCGTCTATAGACTTTACCTCTACAATTTTTCCGTTAATCTCGGCATAACCGATTTGTGCCAGGCGGGTAGTACTGATTCCTGTATCACCCACTTTAACGCTATCTTCTGCGCTACGGTCTACTTTTGAATTGATATCTTTTTTCAACGCCAGTTTGTCCAGCATCTTCGATCGCATAAACCAAATCAGTGATCCGATACAGGCAACCGCTGATATGCCAAGAGTGACAAATCCTCCTGCCATACCTAAATTGGTGAATGCATAGTAGTTGGCATACAGGATGCAAACCAATGCAGAAATTCCGGCCAGACTAATGCCCGGGATGACGAACAGTTCTACCAGAAACAGTATGACTGCGGCAATAATGAGAACGGCGATAATGAGTATATCCATAGTTCAGAGTTATTATTTATTTTGTTTTTTCTGCATTACGTACATTCACTTCGAGAGCATCGAGTTCTTCGGACATTTGCAGTATCCGCTTTTCGAGGTCGAGAATGGCAGGAGCCATTTTGGCTTTTCCCTGTTGGTTGGCACCGGCATATTGTTGACGAAGGCCGTTCAGCTTTTCTTCTTGTTGATAATAGTCTTTTTCCATCTGCTGATAGCGTTGGAAAAGTGTCTTGGCTTTTGCGGATTTAAAGTCGCTCATCAGATAGTAAGTCGTATGGTCGTCAATGACAAACTCAAAGTCCATGGCACGGCGTTCTTTGGGCTTATGACTGATAGCAGCTTTCAATCGTTGCAGTGCTTCGGTAACCGCTTGTTTATCCGTCCAGGTTTCTTTCAGCGAATGAATCTGTGCCAGACGAATGATCTCTTGCTGCTCCATTGCTTCATAATTATAAGTCTGTTTGGAAGTGTTAGGGATGAATACATAAATACATACCTTTCCTTCCGGTTGGAAACGGTCGGAAGCAAACCATCCGAGGTTGTTGTATTCATCGATGACGTACATATAATCGTTGTACGGCGAGTTGAACGGCATACCCACATTTTCCGGAACAAGATAAGTGTCGGTATTCGTGTTGTAGCGAGTGACAAAAATATCATAGCCACCCAATCCCTCGCCATCGCTGGCGTAATAAACGGTGACTCCATCCGATAGAACAAACGGATAATTCGCATTCCCGGAAGCATTGATACTACCCGGTAACGGACGTCCGTCACTCCATTCATTCAACAACTTGTTCTTTGAAAAGATATCAAGATTACCTTTCTCGCCCTTTTCGCTATAATAAATTTTA
>ERZ857840.2333-NODE-2333-length-18574-cov-10.011556_pt1 | contig 18574 bp, 9 predicted proteins | sample MGYA00519760_ERZ857840 | MGnify/ENA primary metagenome ERZ857840 (study PRJEB31778, sample SAMEA3449371) | human gut metagenome | biome: human gut; feature: human-associated habitat; material: faeces | place: United Kingdom | collected 2010/2012 ... | reverse complement strand
ATAACCTAAAGTCTCCCCCTTCCCATTGGGAAGGGGGTAGGGGGGATGGGGGCGGAATCAGAGCGAAAGGCAGGGTTAGCAGACGCCATAGAAGGCAAGCCCGCACCGGGGCTAACCATCAGAGAAACAGAAAAGAGCCGCGCACGCACGGCTCCTTCCTGCTCGAATCAGCAAACAAAAAGTTTACAAGTAAACGGGAGGTTTCAAACCCCGGACGAAACCGCCCGTTTTCCGCTCAAACTATCTGAAAAATCCCGAAAACAAGATAGTCCGTTTCCGGCACGTTCCAGAGAATAGGATGATCGGGAGCCTGCTTGCGAAGCTCAATCTGCCGCAGACTGACACCCGCATCCTCGGCGGAATTGTGCAGCATCTGCAGAAAATTGGTGTCGGTCATGAAATGCGAGCAGGAGCAGGTCGCAAGATACCCGCCGCGCGGCAGAGCCCGCATGGCTGCCGTGTTGATGTCCCGGTAGCCGCGGATGGCGTTTTTCAGCGTGTCGCGCGTCTTGGTCAGCGCGGGCGGATCCAGGATAATGAAATCAAACGGGCAGGCGCGCCGCCCCCGCTCCCCCAACGCCCGGAGGTAATCAAACGCATCGGCTTCCGTATAGCGGATGCGGTCGGAAAGCCCGTTGCGCCGCGCGTTGGCGGCGGCGACCTCCAGCGCGGCGGCGGAAATGTCCACCGATTCGACCTCCAACGCGCCCGCAGCGGCGGCATTCAGCCCGAAGGAGCCGGTGTGCGTGAAGCAGTCCAGCACGCGCCGCCCTCGCGCGATGCTGCGTATGGCGCGGCGATTGTATTTCTGGTCAAGGAAAAATCCGGTTTTCTGACCCTCGCGGTAGTCCACCGTGTAGCGAATGCCGTTCTCGGTGATCTCCACCGTCCCGGGATCCTCCGCCTCGCTCCGCAGGGAAAGTCCGGGATACGTGTAACAGCCGGTGAAGCGCGTAAGCCCTTCCCGCTCCCGCACGGCGCCGTCACAGCGCAGGTACACGGTGCGGATGACCTGCCCCCAGTCCTCCCGCAGGATCGTGACAAGCGCGGGCAGCAGTCTGTCCAGCCGACGTTCGGCGCCCAGTGACAGAACCTGCACCGACAGCACGTCCTCGAACCGATCCGCGATCAGCCCCGGCAGCCCGTCCGCCTCCGAGAAAATCAGGCGGCAGGCGGCGAGATCTTCTTCTCCCATCACGCTTTTCCGGTAGTCCAGCGCGTAGCGCAGACGGCGGTTCCAGAAGGCGTCGGTAAAGGTGTCGTTGGCGTTGCGCGAAACCAGACGCACCCGCATCCGGGAGCGACTGTTCCAGAAGCCGGTGCCGAGAAAGCGCCCCTTCGCGTCGCGCACCGTGACCAGGTCGCCGTCCTGCGGGGAGTCCTCCCCCGCGTCGGGCGCAGGCTCAACGGCTGTTACATCGCCGTCAAAAACAAACACGTACCCGCCCCGCAGAGCGCGCTCGCCCTTCTCGCTGACACGGACTGTTCCGGTCGGGCGTTCGGTCGTGCCGGGCTGTATCGGTTCTGCCGCGGCGGGATTTGCAGTTATTCCCATATTTTCTATCCTTTCGGTTTCGGTTTTTCCTGTGGTAGTATAGCACAATCCGGCGAATTTTGCAAGAGGGAGAACAAAAGAGTCCTCCGGCGCGGTACCTTCGCCCTCCTTGCGCGGTTCCGGCGCCCGCAAGCCGGCGCCGGAACCGCGCTGGCTGGTCGCTTGATGACAGCAAAAAGCGTTATACACCAATGCAAAATACTGCTATCCTCCGCACCCTGCCGCCCGCCCCGCCCCGCCTTACCGGGGTGCCGTGGCGCAATTTGTTCAAATTGCCGGAACGTAGAAAAAAGTGCTTCGTTTTTGTGTACATTGACGAACGCCGGCAAGCCCCGCCGAACCCCCGAATCGGCGCGCCGGAAATCCCCGCGACGCGCGCCGCGGGAGATTGTAAACAAAGCCGCACGTATTTGTAAAAAAATCGGCAGCATTCCGCAAACGAACTGTAAATAAACCGCGATTTTCCCGGTAGCGGAACCCGTACAGCCGGTGACGGGATGTGTAAACATGGTGAGCAGACCGTGTACATAAAAGCAGTGACCGTGAGCGGGAAGTTGTGTACATACCATGAACGGCAAAACGGGTGGCAGAATTGCCCTTCCGATGCCGCCCTTATAAGGTAGGCGCCGGATTTCCCACTTGACAATCCGGCGGTTTTGTGGTATCATGTTAGGGTCAAATTGGGGTGTTTTGCAACTGTCCCAATGGGATTCTGGCGGATGTGCGGAGGCGCAGGCGCTCCCCCTGGCCCGGGGATGCGCGGCGCAGTCCGGACCTTGGCGGCTCATGACCGTCGGGGTCTTTTACTGCCCCGCCATCCGCCAGCCGCCGGAATCCCTGCCTGACCTGCCGCATTTCCTCTCGCCTCCGGGTGCGACCCGGTTTCGGTATACGGCGCAATGCGTTTTCGCACCGCGCCGGCGATCGGAGAGCCCGGATGGGCGGACGGGAAGGGAACGGACGCGACGCACTCCCGTGCGCGGGAGACGCGGCGGCAGAATGCTCCATGGGCGCAGCCCTCCCTTGGCTGCGTGTCGAAAATCGAAACAGGAGGAAACATGAATGAAGGGAACAAGATTTCTTAAGCCGGCGTGCTGGCTGCTCTGCGCGATGATGCTGATCGGGCAGCTGACGGTGCTTGCGTCGGCGGCAGACGGCTCGACCGGCAGCAGTACGACCTCGTCGTCCCTGGCGGACATCAAGGAGATGCTCAACGCCGCCTCGTACGAGGAATACCGCGCAAAGCACGCGGACGCGAAGCGCGCGACTCAGACCGTCGAGGTGGATGTCTGCGGCGAGGGCGCGTATACCGTGAAGGGCGATGGCTTCAAGACGGTGGAGCATGACGGCGTCACCGGTCTGTATACGCCCAACACCGGCAGCGTGACCTGGACGGTGGAGGTTCCGGAGGACGGGCTCTACGCCATCCGGATCCTGTACTACCCCGAGGAGGGCAGAACCACCTCCATCGAGCGCGTACTCATGGTCAATGAAGAGGTTCCCTTCTCCGAGGCACGCTCCCTGACCCTGATGAAGAACTGGGAAAACCAGTATCAGAAGGCAAAGGTTCAGCCGGGCAAGAAGGAGACCGCCGAGCAGCTGAAGGCGGCGGCTGTTGCTGCCGGATTCACCGACGCTGCGGTGGAGGACGGCGAGGTCGTGTTCGCGGCGCCCGCCTGCATGACGGCGGCGATGACGGCGTTCTGCGACGAGCATCTTGTCCGTTACTTCCAGCTCGATATCAAGAACAACGAGCTGCGCCCGGTTTCCAAGCAGGCTCCCAAGTGGATGACCTACTACCTGCGCGATTCCAGCGGCAGCATCGCGGAAAACTTTGAATTCTTCCTGAAGAAGGGCGAGAATAAGATTACGCTGGAGAGCAAGAACGAGCCGATGACCATCGGTTCCATCACGCTCTACCCGCTTGCGGATACGATTACATACGAGCAGTACAGCCAGAAGTATGCGGGCAAGCCCGCCGGACAGGACACCGTCCGGCTGGAGGCGGAGTTCTTCACCGCCGCGTCCAACATCACCCTGTACCCGCTGGAGGATCGCTCCAACGCGCTCAACTCCCCCGCGGACGTCACCCGCACGGTGCTGAACACCGTCGGCGGCGATAAGTGGCAGACGGCAGGTCAGTGGATTGAGCTGACCTTCTCGGTCGGCTCCGCCGGTATGTACGACATCGTGTCCCGCTTCAAGCAGGACGTGCTGGACGGTATCTCGGTCTGCCGCGCCATGTATATTTACAGCGACGGGCTGAAGGCTGGCGACGAGGGCTACTATGACGGCGTTCCCTTTGCCGAGGCGCGGGAACTGATGTTCACCTATAACTCCTCCTGGCAGGTCAGCAAGCTGAACAGCGGCTCCGACAAGACCTACGAGGTCTACCTTGCCGCCGACACCGTGTATACCGTCCGGCTGGAAGTCACGCTGGGCGCTATGGGTGAGGTGGTCTCCGAGGTCAGCGACGTCCTGACTCACATCAACAACGACTACCTGAACATCATCAAGCTGACCGGCGCATCCCCCGATAAGTATCAGGACTACGGCTTCTCCGACACCATGCCCGACACCATGATTGACATGGTCAAGCAGGCACGCCGGCTGGAGACGCTTGCCAAGCAGCTGACCGCAATCGCCGGGGAAAAGTCCTCCAACGTTGCCACGCTGGAGAAGATTGCCCGCCTGCTGAAGGAAATGGGCACCGATGACGATGACGTGGTCAAGAACCTGTCCTCGCTCAAGACCAATATCGGTACGCTGGGTACCTTCCTCTCGGACGCGCAGACACAGCCGCTCCAGCTGGACTACATCCAGATCCAGCCCGCCGGCTCCAAGATGCCCCGCGCGAACCCGAACTTCCTTCAGGCATTTGCCCACGAGATGAAGGGCTTCTGGCAGTCCTTCTTCCGGGACTACAACAGCATGGGCGCACTGGAGGAGAGCAGCTCCGAGTCGGTCGAGGTGTGGCTTGCATCCGCACGCGACCAGTCGCAGGTTCTGCGTAACCTCATCAACAATGACTACACCCCCAACACCAACATCGCCGTTGACCTGAAGCTGGTCGCGGGCGGTACGCTCCTGCCTTCCATCCTGGCGGAGTCCGGACCTGATGTGTATCTGGGACTGGGACACGGTGATGTCATCAACTACGCTATCCGCTCGGCACTTATAAATATTGAAGGCTTCGATGACTTCAAGGAGACCGCCTCCCACTTCACCAACGCCGCCATGACGGTGCTGGGTATGGAGGACGCCGACGAGATCATGCACTACTACGGTCTGCCGGAGACGCAGTCCTTCCCCATGATGTTCGTGCGGCTGGACGTGCTGGCTGACCTGGACCTGGAGGTTCCCAAGACGTGGGACGAGCTGATGGCTTGCATCCCCACGCTGCAGGCGAACAATATGCAGATCGGTCTGACCACCGACTACAAGATATTCCTGTACCAGAAGGGCGGCGACCTGTTCGCCGATAACGGTATGCGCATCAATCTGGATTCGCAGGTCGGACTTGCATCCTTCGAGAAGATGTGCAACCTGTTCACCATGTACTCCTTCCCCTACCAGTATGACGCGGCGAACCGGTTCCGTACCGGCGAGATGCCCATCATCCTGGGTGACTACACCGGCGTTTACAACCAGCTCAAGGTCTTCGCAACCGAGATCGAGGGCAAGTGGCAGTTCCTGCCGCTGCCCGGTGAGACCGACGCCGAGGGCAACATCAATAACGTGTCCATTTCCGGCGTTGCCGCGACCGTCATGGTCAAGGGCTGCTCCGACCGCGACCGCGCATGGAGCTTCATGAAGTGGTACACCGGCGAGAGCTGCCAGGTCAGCTTCGCCAATGAGATGGTTGCCATTCTGGGTCCCTCCGCCAAGCAGGCGACCGCAAACCGCGACGCGCTGGCGAGCCTGCCCTGGACGGTCGAGGAGTTCGCACAGGTGTCGGCTCAGTTCGAGAACCTGGCATCCGTGCCCAACTACCCCGGTTCCTACATTATTGACCGTTATACCAACTTCGCGTTCCTGAGCGCCTTCAACGACAAGGCGAACCCCTCCGAGGCGCTGCTGCAGTACATCAGCACCATCAATAAGGAGATCGAGCGGAAGCGCGATGAGTTCAACCTGGAGACCCTGACGGACGGCAAGGACGAGTACAAGAACCTGCTGACCAAGCGCAAGGCGCAGATGGACTTCATCCAGACTGCCATTAAGCAAAACAAGGATTACTCCGCCTCCTACGATGCCCTGCTGGATCAGATCGCGTCTGCGGTCAAGTCGGACAACGCAGCCAAGCTGATGGCGGCGCGCGACGCGGTCCGGGAGGCATATGCGGCTCTTGATCCCGACGGTTCCCTGTTCAAGGCGGATCGCATCAAGACCATGGGCTACGATATGGAGGACACGACACTGACCAAAGAGGACAAGAAGAAGCAGCGCAAGTGCTTCTCCTATGAGGTGTACAAGAACACCTCCGAGCTGTACACGCAGCTCAAGTGCTGCGCTGACTTCCTGGATGACATCATTGAACTGTCTGCTGCCCAGAAGTAATCGGCAGGTGCGGACGGCTCCCGGAGGCACCCCCCTCCGGAGCCGACCGGATCCGAGAGAGTATCTATGTCCTTGAAACTATGTAAGGAGAGAGAGTAAATGGCTACGAAAACAGCTATGGCTAAGGCTGAAAAGCCGGCTGCATCGCGGGAACTAACCAAGGCGCAGTGGAAGTGGAAGGAAGCCAAGCAGAACTGGGTTGCCTATGTTATGGTTGCCCCGTATATGATTATCTTCGCCATGTTCACCATTGTGCCCGTGTTCCTGTCCATCTTTATGAGCTTCACAGACTTCAATATGCTGGAGATGCCCAACATGGTCTGGATGAAGAACTACGTCACCCTGTTCTTCGACGACGACATCTTCCTCATCGCAATCAAGAATACCTTTATCTTCGCTGTCATCGTGGGACCCTCGTCCTACCTGATGTCCTTCCTGGTCGCGTGGTTCATCAATGAGCTGCCGCCCAAGATCCGCTCGCTTGTCACACTGGTCTTCTATGCACCGTCCATTTCCGGTCAGGTCTACCTGATTTGGGGTACCCTGTTCTCCTCGGACTCCTACGGCTGGGCGAACGCATGGCTGAGCAAGCTGGGCTTCATCGACGAACCGGTCAACTGGTTCAAGGATGAGAAGTACGTCATGCCCCTGTGTATCGTCGTCTCGCTGTGGATGTCGCTCGGTACCTCCTTCCTGGCGTTTATCGCCGGTCTGCAGGGTATCGACTCCGCCCAGTACGAGGCGGGCGCCGTGGACGGCGTCCGGAACCGGTGGCAGGAGCTGTACTACATCACCCTGCCGAACATGAAACCGCAGCTGATGTTCGGTGCCATCATGTCCATCACGGGCTCCTTCGGCTTCGGTGCCGTCGTGGATGCGCTGGCAGGCTTCCCCTCCGTCAACTACTGCGCGCATACCATCGTGCACCATCTGTCCGACTACGGTGGACAACGGTATGAGATAGGTTACTCGTCCGCCATCGCGGTGGTGCTGTTCCTCATCATGGTCGGCGCCAATATGCTGGTCAAGAAGATTATAGCAAGGTTGGGTACGTGATATGGCAAAGTTAAGAACAAGAAATCACAAGGTTGTCCTTGCCCGTTCCGCGGGCGGCGACGCAGGCATCACAGTCCTGCTGGTCATCTTGGGCGTATTCATGTTCCTGCCCATGCTGTACGTCATCATGCAGTCGCTCAAGCCGCTGGATGAGCTGTGGATGTATCCCCCCCGCTTCATCGTGACCAGCCCCACGTTCAAGAACTTCCGCGACCTGTTCACCCTGATGAACATCTCGTGGGTGCCCTTCTCCCGGTACATCTTCAACACCGTGCTGGTGTCTGTTGCCGGTACCTTCGGGCACCTCCTGCTGGCGTCCATGGCTGCCTACGCGCTGGCAAAGATCAAGTTCCCCGGCAAGAACGGAATGTTCCAGCTGGTTCAGCTGTCCCTGATGTTCAACGCCACCGTCACCACCATCACCTCCTTCATCCTGATGTCCGAGCTGCACTGGCTGGATACCTACTGGGCACTCATCGTTCCCGCATGGGGTTCGACGCTGGGTCTGTACCTGATGAAGCAGTTCATGGATACCAACGTCAATGACTCGGTGCTGGAATCCGCCCGTCTGGACGGCGCACGCGAGTTCCGCATCTTCTGGACCATCGCCATGCCCATGGTCAAGCCCGCGTGGCTGACTCTGATCATTTACAGCTTCCAGGGACTGTGGAACGCCGGTGCTTCCATGTACATTTACTCCGAGCAGTATAAGTCCTTCAACTACGCCATCGGACAGATCACGGCAGGCGGTATCAAGCGTGCCGGTGCGTCCGCCGCGTCGCAGGTCATTATGATGCTGGTTCCGATTACGGTCTTCGTCATATCGCAGTCCAACATCATCGAAACAATGGGCTCCAGCGGTATGAAGGATTAACGGGGAGGTGCCGAAAATATGAAGAAAATGAATCTGAAGAAGCTCCTCTGCCTTACTGCCGCAGTCCTGCTGCTTGCCGGGGCGCTTGTCGTGCCGACCGGCGCAAGCTCGGCGTACCAGACATACACCTACAGTATCGGCGGAACCGCGCTCTACTCCCCCGATGCCTATACCGCCACCAAGGCGGTCGGCGCGTCGGAGATGGGACTTGAGTCCCTGCTGCCGGAGGACGCCGCCGCGGACAGCACGCTGGGCAAGCTGAACAACCCCAGCGACCTTGTCACGGACAAAGCCAAGAACGTCTACATCGCGGATACCGGCAACAACCGGATCCTGGTGCTGGACCGCTACTATAAGCTGAAGCGTGTCATCAACACCTTCACCAACAGCGAGGGTGTGCCGGATGCGCTGGCGGCGCCGCAGGGCGTGTTCGTCAGCGAGCCGAACAAGACCTACCCCGAGCGCCTGATCTGGGTTTGCGATACCGCCAACTACCGTATCGTGGTGTTCAACGAGCAGGGCGAGTTCCAGCGCATCATCGAGGAGCCGGAATCCACGCTGTTCGACCGCAGCTCGGTCTATAAGCCGATCGCCATCGCCGTGGATGAGTACAACCGACTGTACGTCGTCTCCTCCACCACCTATCAGGGTATCATCGTCATGACCGATGACGGCACCTTCACCGGCTTCATCGGAGCGCAGGTGCAGTCGCTGTCCGCATGGCAGATCATCTGGCGCCGCTTCCAGACCAAGGAGCAGCGCGAGAACTCCGAGAAGGTCATCACGACCGAGTTCAACAATATCTCCATCAACCCCAACAAGAATCTCGTCTATGCCACCACGTCCTCCATCAAGGATGCCGACGTGGAGAGCAGTATCAGAGGCAGCGACAAGAGCGGTAAGTACTCCCCCGTCAAGCTGCTCAACGCCAACGGTACCGAGATCATGCGCCGCAACGGCTTCTGGATCCCCGCCGGTGAAGTGGATTACTCCTCCAAGTCCACCGACGATATCACGGGTCCTTCCACCATCGTGGACGTGGCGGTCGGTCCGGAGGATACCTGGTCGATGATCGACTCCAAGCGTAACCGCGTGTATACCTACGACTTCGACGGTAACCTGCTGTTCGCCTTCGGCGACAACGGAACCATGCTGGGCAACCTGGGTGAGAACGGTATCAAGGCGATCGCGTATCAGGGCGACGTCATGCTGCTGCTGGATAAGACCAACAACAACATCACCGTGTTCCGCCGCACCGAGTACGGCGACCTGCTCCTGTCTGCCATCGCGGCGGAGAGCACGCAGGAGTACGACAAGGCGATCAACCTGTGGACCAAGGTGCTGCAGCGTAACTCCAACTTTGATACCGCCTATGTCGGTATCGGGCAGGCAATGTACCGGAACAAGGACTACGTCAACTCGCTGTCCTACTTTGAGTCCGCGTATGATACCACCAACTGGTCCAACTCCTACCGTGAGATCCGGAAGGAGTGGATGTCCACGTACTTCCTGGTTCTGTTACTGATCGTCGTTGCGATTATCGTGGGCGTGGTGCTGTTCTTCCGCACCATGGGCAAGATCAACCGCAAGGTCGCGGTGTCCGGCAAGAAGCGCACCTTCTGGCAGGAGGTCGCTTACGGCTTCCATGTCATCTTCCACCCGTTCGACGGCTTCTGGGATCTGAAGCACGAGAAGCGCGGATCGGTCCGTGCCTCGCTGTTCTTCATCGCACTGGCGATTGCCACCTTCTACTACCAGGCAATCGGACAGGGCTACCTGCTCAACCCGCGCAACCGGTATAGCAGCCTGTGGGCACAGCTGATCGGTGTTGCGGTGCCGCTGTTCCTGTTCGTGCTGGCAAACTGGTGCCTGACCACCCTGTTCGACGGCGAAGGCTCCTTCAAGGATGTCTTCATCGCCTGCTCGTACAGCTTGACACCCATCCCGCTGCTGGTCATTCCCGCGACCATTTACTCCAACTTCTGCGTGTCCGCCGAGACGGATATCATCGGCTTCATCGGAACGCTCGCCTTCATCTGGCTGGGTATTCTCGTCTTCTTCGGAACCATGGTCACGCATGACTATTCGTTGGGTAAGAACTTTGTCACTATCCTGGGTACGCTGATCGCCATGGTGTTCATCATGTTCATCGCAGTCCTGTTCACCACGCTGATCGGCAAGATCGTCAGCCTTATCACCAACATCGTAACAGAAATTCAATACAGAATGTAACGAAACATAGGAGAGAGCCCGAATGAAGAAAAGTAAGAAGATCTTATCTCTGTTTTTGGCTGTTTTGATGCTGTGCGGTGTTCTGACCGGATTTTCGGTCACGGTTTCGGCAGACGAGACCACGGCGGAGACCGGCACGGGAACAGGAACAGCCGAAGAGGATAAGCAGATCAATTACCTGACCGATGTGTACGAAACGCCGGAAGCCAAGCTCGCCACCATGAAGCGCAAGCTCAAGAAGGGCGACTATGAGCTGTACAGCGACGAGACCAGCGGTGAGGTGGCGGTGCGGAATGTGACGACAGGTCAGATTCTGTTCACCAACCCCTACGACATCGGCGCCAGCAACGCGACCGATTCCATCAAGTACCAGCTGCTGTCTCAGATCATCATCAAGTACACGGACAACGGCAAGGAAAGAGAATTCAACAGCTATGAGTACGCCTCCATGCGTGACCAGATCACCGTCAAGAACATCAAGAACGGTATCCGCGTGGAGTACATCATCGGACGTGAGGAGGCAAGACACCTTGTCCCCCGCGTCATCGAGAACACCCGCTTCCGTGAGAAGCTGCTGGGCCCCATGCTGGAGTACTACGGTCTGGATAAGAACCTGGACATCAGCAGTGAGGGCGGCATGACCGAGACGGAGTATGCCGCGACCGTGCCCTTCGCGCTCCGCCAGCTGATCGCCTACTACGGCGGTCGGGACGGCATGAAGAGCATCGCCCGCCAGAAGACCGACTCCCTGAAGGAAAAGCTCATCCAGACCTACCCGGTTCTGAAGAAGAAGCCCGATATGGAGTTCTGGGTGTTCGACGGCACCGCGTCCTCCACGCAGATTGAGAAGCAGGAGAACATGATCCGCACGGCGGCTCCCGATTACTCCTACGAGGAGATGGACTATGACCATCAGCTCACCGAGTACGAGAGCACCGAGACCAATCCGCCCGTCTTCAAGATGGCGCTGGAGTACACGCTGGGCGAGGACGGCTTTACCGTCCGCCTGCCCGTCAACGGTCTGTCCTTCAACGAGACGCTGTACCAGCTGACCAGCATCAGCGTCCTGCCCTACATGGGTTGCGGCAACAATACCTATGACGGCTATGTTTTCTACCCCGACGGCTCCGGCACGCTGTTTGCCATGCAGGATATGCCCAACACCACGACCTCCGTGTCGAGCAAGGTGTACGGCGTGGACTACGCGTACCACAAGCTGACCGGTACCTACCAGCAGACCGTGCGCTATCCCGCGTTCGGTATCGTGGAGGATACCCGGTACTATGACTGCCTTGAGTACGACGACGAGCTGGGCCAGCAGACCGTGACGCGCATCTCCGGTGTGGTGTATGATGCCATCACCAAGGCGCAGAAGGAAGGCAAGTCCACGCCCGCCGGCATGAGCAGCTTCGCAACGCTCATCGGCAAGGCTACCGAGATTCAGGAGGTCGTCTCCAAGCGCGGCTTCACCGCCGTTATCGAGGAGGGCGACGCCCTGACCAACGTCATGTACTATCACGCCGGCGTGCTCTCGGAGTACGACACCGTGATGATGAACTTCAACCCCCGCCCGCAGGACTCCTACAACCTGGCGGACTCCATCTCGGTCGGTACCAACACCGAGTGGACGGTCATCACCGACCGGAAGTATACCGGTAACTTCAAGGTTCACTACATCCTGCTGACCGACTCCACGGTCGCAAAGGAAAAGGGACTGGAGAACGGCAAGTGGTATGACACGACCTGGCTCGGCATGGCGTTCGCCTACCGGGATTACCTGGTCGGTAAGGGGCTGCTGAGCGAGCTGCCCGCCTCCGATACGTCCGGCGATATCCCCCTGTACATCGAGTCCTTCGGCGCCGTGCAGACCACCGAGAAGATCGCCTCTATCCCGGTCACGGTCAAGCGTGCCATGACCTCGGCGGCAGACGTCATCACCATGTATGAGGATCTTGCCAAGCAGGGCATCACCAACGTCAACTTCAAGCTGACCGGCTTTGCCAACGGCGGTATGTACGCCAAGATGCCGTACAATCTCAAGTGGGAGAAAGCAGTGTCCAAGGATACCTCCATGCAGGAGCTGCTGGACTATGCCGCCAAGCGGGAGAGCGGCAATCTGGGCATTTTCCCGGACTTCGACTTCTCGTATGTCAACGAGACCGGTATGTTTGACGGTCTGTCTCTGCGCAAGCACGTGGTCAAGACCATCGACGACCGGTACTCCAGCAAGCGCGAGTACAGCCCGACCATGCAGAAGTATGTCGGCTACTACCAGCTTGCCATCTCGCCCGCATACCTCAGCCACTTCTATGAGAAGTTCATGAAGAAGTACCACAAGCTGGACAACGTGACCGGCATCTCGGTCGGCACGCTGGGAACCGCGCTCAACTCCGACTTCGATGACGACGAGCCGTACAACCGCGAGGATTCCCGGACCTTCGTCAAGCGTGCACTGGAGTATATCGCGGGCAGCGGCGACCAGGCGCTGGATGTCATGGTGGACGGCGGTAACGTCTACACCTGGAAGTACGTCCGGCATATCCTGAACGCACCGCTGGATTCCAGCCGCTATATCCGTTCCAGCTACAGCGTGCCGTTCCTCGGCGTCGTGCTGCACGGCTACATGAATTTTGCCGGCACCCCGCTGAATATGGAAGGCGACGTGGAGTACGCCAAGCTGAAGGCGATTGAGAACGGCGCATCCCCCTACTTCATCCTGTCCTACAAGAACACCGAAATTCTGAAGGACTACTACCAGCTCAGCCATTACTACTCCATCCGCTATGACATCTGGCAGGAGGATGTGGTCGAGCTGTACAACGAGCTGAACTCCGTCCTGAAGGACGTCCAGAGCAAGCCCATCGTAGCCCATTCGTTCCTCAGCGGTATGCGCGTCCCCGACGCCGACGAGCTGGAGAGCGACATGAACGAGGAGTTCAACAAGGTTCTGGATTACCAGAACAACCAGGCGGAATACGACAGAAAGCAGCAGAACCAGGCTATCTCCGATGCACGTAAGACCATTTCCACGGTTGAGGATATGGCGGTCGCATTTGTCAAGACCTGTATTTCCAGCTACTCCGGTATCAGCGGCTCCGCGTATATGTACGTGACCGGTGACCGTTCGCTGGAGATGCGACTGATGAATTTCGTCGAGGCGGACAACGCCCACAAGGCAGTGAAGGCGCAGTATGACGCCGCCGTTGCCGCCGGCAAGTCCGACGAGGAGCTGAAGACGATTGCCACGACGCTGGCAGCCGCGGAATCTACCCGCAAGTCCACGCTGGCACAGCTCCGTACCTACGTGCGCAACATCTCCCGCGCCATCAAGTCGCTGGAGACCGAGCATGAGACACTGCAGAAGTTGCTCGCCGATGCCGAGGCTGGTAAGCTGCTCATCGAGAGCACCAGCGGCGTGCATGAGAGCATCAAGCAGGAGATCAATGAGCGGCTTGCCACGACCGAAGCCCTGATGAAACAGCAGCTGGGTATTCAGTTCAAGGATTCGGTGGATAAGGCGGAGATGGATACCTTCTTCCGCACGCATATCGCACTGCTGATGTGCTCTGCTTACGGCGAGAACCTGCGCAGTCAGCCCGGTATCGTCGGCAAGGCGGAGAACCTGTATGAGATGGTTGTCTCCGGCTCGTTCGGACTGCTGAACACCGATGTGGAGAAGACGATCCTCCGCTACCTGGATGCCAACCGCAACCTGACCGACGCCGAGCTGGAAGCCAAGTACGGTCTGTCCGACGGCAAGACCTCCGTGGCAGGACTTGTCCTGTACGCGCGGGAGCTGTTCGGTACGCAGTTCCGCTTTGACCCCACGCTGTCCGATGAGAAGGGCGCGGACGGTCTGAGCGAGGTGGATAAGCACATTCTGGGCTACTTCACCAGCATGCTGTACACCGCCGTGACCGGTCTGGCAGACGACAATGTTCTGCCGAAACTCAACTTCATCATGACCCGTAAGCTGGACAACGGCAAGGAAGGCTCCAACCAGACCAACGTGTCCAACACGACCAAGAAGATCGGCACTGCCATTGATACGATCCTCAACCCGCGTCTCAAGGGCGTCACCGACGGGAACTACAAGCTGACCGCCGCCGACAAGGAGATGCTGGACAAGGCGGTCGAGGCTGCCGTCAAGGTGGTTGAGAGTGCCATCAACGACTCCGACACCACCAAGCGCGTGGAGTACGCAACGCCCGATACACTGCAGGCTGACCTGCGTGCCTACATCGAGTCCTACTACTACCGCGCGGCACTCAAGCTGGTCGCCCCCGACGGCATGGTCGAGTCGCTGGCTATCCGTACCGTGACCTACAAGACCGCCTCCTCGCTGGCTACCCTGGCGGCATCCCGCCTGACGGCGCTGGAGCAGGCTGGCTCTTACAAGCAGACGCTTGCCAACTTCAAGGGCGATGCAGTCACCGACGCCAAGCTGGCAGTTATCCTGAGCGAGATTCAGGGCGTGTACGGCGATGTTTCCTCCGAGCTGGAGAAGGCGATGCTGAAGGCGTATGCCGCGGCAGCCGTCAAGTCTCTCGGTGAGGTGAGCATCACCTTCAAGACCAACAGCAAGAACATCAATGCGGCACTGCTGACCGAGTATACCGAGAAGATCGCCGCAGCGGGCGAGGCGGGACTGCCGGCTCTCATCGAGGAGCTTGCTGCCCGACTGGGCACCGAGGGCTACGTGCTGAAGGACGAGGAGGCAGACAAGAACGCGCTGGCTTCCGACTTCATCTACTACGCATATGCGGTGAGCCTGTCCGAAACCACGGTGACGGACTACTACTACGATGTGCAGATGGCAACCATGGACAGAAAGGTCCGGGAGGCCGTCCAGCGCAAGCATGACGAGATCGCCACCAAGATCACGGCAGACACCACGCCCAACCAGCTGTACAATATGCTGCTGGCGGCGCTGGGTAACGCGGAGGATTCCGTGGCGCAGCTGACCAAGGAGATCTCCACCGGCATCACCTACTACATCGAGAGCAAGTATTCCATCTCCTCCGATGTGCAGAAGTACTACGTCTACCTGCTGTTCCAGAGCTTCTCTGAGCAGCTTTCCGGCAACGAGGAGCCTGTGCTGACCATCTACGTGTCGGGCAAGCCCGCCAAGCCGTCTGACGGTACGTACAAGAACGCCATCAAGTATTTCAAGAAGGACTACCTGGATGCGCGGATCTCCGACCTGCAGGATAAGGCGCGCAAGGCGTCGCCCCGCGGCGAGATTGTCAACTACGCGCTGGACAGCGTGCTGACTGCCGAGGAAATGACCGCATGGGTCGATCGTATCTATGCCCGCCTGGTGGACGGCAAGTTCCTGACCGATGAGATGAACCAGACCGCTGAGGCAAAGGCGCAGCTGCGTGCCGACATTGAGGCATACATCCGCTACCAGTACTGCGAGGAGGCGCTGACCAAGGTCAATGCCAACACGACGCCTAAGTTCAATGTCTCGGAGGTGTACGGCGATGACCTGTACACGTCCAGCGAGCAGATCAAGGCGCTGCTGCGGTACTTCGTGACCAACCTGTCCGAGATCACCGAGAAGGACATTGAGGAGATGATCAAGACCGGAACCAAGACGGAAGAGGAGGAGATCGAGGATCCTTCCAAGTATCTGTCTGCGGACGGACGGATCGTATCCGTGACCTACGGCAGCAAGAAGAGTGACGGCAGCTACGAAAACTACAAGACGTTCCTCCTGAACTACAACAACTTCGCGGTCAGCGTCCGGTATGACGACGTCACCTATACCATTCCCGCGTATGGGTATGTGGTCGTCATGCACTGACGGCGCCGGGACGCAAAGAGAAAGAGAGGTAACATAGAATGACCAATGAAGTCAAGCTGCAGTCAACGGTCAGCGCCCCGAAGGCGAAGCGACGTAAAGTCGCTTCGCTGGATAAGCGGAAGGCGCGCGCCGGCTGGGTCTTCGTTCTCCCCTTCGTGATAGGCTTTGCCATCGTGTACCTGCCTATCATCTGGAATTCCCTGAAAATGAGCTTCTATGAGCTGACCATTCTCAACGGAGGCGGATTCTCGCTGGAGTGGGTCGGACTGGAGAACTACCAGTACGCCCTCTTCAAGGATTCCTCCTTCACCGAGACGCTGGTCAAAGGTATGAAGGAGCTGGCGTTCGACGTGCCGGCAATCCTGCTGTTCTCGCTGTTCATGGCAGTCCTGCTGAACCAGAAAATGGCTGGACGTGCCCTGTTCCGTGCCATCTTCTTCATCCCCGTCATCCTGTCCACCGGTATCATGGAGTCGGTCGAGGGTCAGAACATCCTCGGCTCCTACATGGAGGATGCCAGCGGCGTGAATGACGGCTCCGGCTCCAGCACGGCGAACGAGATCGTGTCCACCATGGATATAGAACGATTGTTCTCCTCCATGAAGGTCGGACAGGGACTTGTGGATTTCGTCAAGGACATGATCAACAACATCTATGACATCGTGAACCGTTCCGGTGTCCAGATGCTGATCTTCCTGGCGGGACTGCAGTCCATCTCCCCCGCTATCTACGAGGCGTGCCGGATCGACGGTGCCACGGCATGGGAAACCTTCTGGAAGATCACCTTCCCGATGATCAGCCCCATGATTCTTGTCAATGCCGTGTATACCATCATCGACTCGTTCACAACAGATTCCAACTCGGTCATGAAGTACATTCAGACCGTGTACACGTCTTCCGGCGGTATGGTGCGATCCTCTGCTATGGCGTGGATGTACTTCCTGCTGGTCATGCTGATTCTGGCGCTCCTGGGCGGTATCTTCTCCGCCTTCGTGTTCTACCAGAAGCGTGACGCGTAAGGAAAGGAGGAAGCACCGTAATGGATAACATTCAGTCTACCCCAAAGGTAATGAAGGAGTCCAAGAACAAGATCAAGGTTGAATTCGACCGCACGCCCCTGAAGGAGCGTATGAAGGCGAAGTTCCTGAATCTGTACTTCTTCCAGCAGGTGGCATGGTATATCTTCCGGTTGGTTCTGCTGATCGGTATTTCGTACATCGTGCTGTACCCCTTCTTTACCAAAATCGCAGGCTCCTTCATGTCCCCGGAGGACTTCGTGGACGTGACCGTGCGCCTGATTCCCAAGCACTTCACGCTGGATATCTACAAAGCAGTCCTGACCGAGCTGAAGTATGCCGAGGCGTTCCGCAACACGTTCATCATCTCGATGCTGTGCGGCGTGCTGCAGACCTTTGTCTGCTGCCTCATCGCCTACGGTCTTGCCAAGTTCCGCTTCCGCGGCAACAAGCTGATCATGCTGCTGGTCATCCTGACCATGATCGTGCCTCACCAGACACTGCAGCTCTCCATGTTTATGCAGTTCCGGTACTTTGACATCTGGGGCATCCTGTCGTTGCTGAGCGGGCACGCATCGACCGGTATCGCGTCACTGGACGCGGCGCTGGCGAATATCCACGTGCTCCCGATGAAGGATGCGGGCATTACCCTGACCAACACCTACTGGCCGCTGGTGATCCTGTCCATGACCGGATTGGCGTTCAAGAACGGACTGTATATCTTCATGCTTCGTCAGTTCTTTAACGGCGTGCCGGATGCTTTGGAGGAGTCGGCATACATCGACGGTTCCGGCACCTTCCGGACCTTCCTCACCATCATTCTGCCGCTTTCCATTCCCATGATGGTCACGGTGTTCCTGTTCGCCTTCTGCTGGCAGTGGACGGATGACTTCTATACGGAGATGTTCTTCACCTCCAGTAAGATCGTCCTGATGCCGGATATCGTGGATATCCCGTCCTCGCTGAAGACCGACTACGCCGGACAGAATATGTACTACGCCGCAATCCGGAATACCTGCGGCCTGTGTATCATCCTGCCGCTGGTCATCCTGTATGCCTTCTGCCAGAACTTCCTGGTGTGCTGCTTCCATTTCGGTCAGTGGCAGACGAAGCGGTCCTACTTCTTTACCCATCAGATTCAGGGCTGTCTTGACCGGAATCGGATTCACCTCACAGAACAGCGCATCGATCAGTTCGATCGCCTGCAGCTGCAGCTCGCAGCTCTTCTTCACATCGCCCTCCAGATAGGTCGTCGCGATGTCATGTGACAGCTCCGGCGCCACATTGGACAGGACGGAAATCACACCGCTGCCGCCAAGCGCCATGACCGGAACGATCTGGTCATCGTTTCCGGAATAGAGCTCTACTTTTCCCTTTGCAAGGCTCATCAGCTTTGCCACCTGAGAAATATTGCCGGATGCTTCCTTGACACCGACGATATTTTCCACATGCTCCGCAAGCCATACGATTGT
>ERZ857840.2324-NODE-2324-length-18638-cov-20.304849_pt1 | contig 18638 bp, 13 predicted proteins | sample MGYA00519760_ERZ857840 | MGnify/ENA primary metagenome ERZ857840 (study PRJEB31778, sample SAMEA3449371) | human gut metagenome | biome: human gut; feature: human-associated habitat; material: faeces | place: United Kingdom | collected 2010/2012 ... | reverse complement strand
GGAAATGGGGGAAGCCGTTATCCATGCCTGCCGGGACCGGGCCTTCGTCCGCCGGATCGGCGAAAATGCGCAGGCCCAGCTGTACTGCTCCTGGGAGGATTCCGTGCAGCGGGCTCAGGAACGGTATGGGGAGGTGCTTAAACGCAAGGCCGCCGGGGCATATGAAAACCGCCGCCGGACCCCGCTGGGGGAGATGATCGCCGGGGCCGCCAGATTCACTGAGGATATGGAAAAGGCCATGCGCTCCCTGTTCGTAAAGGAGCATCAGGCGGAATACCGGCACATCGAGGCCGAGACCCGCCGGCAGGCCAAGGCCGAAGCCTTTGAAAACGACGCCAAAGCCACCCTCAATCGCCTGGAGCACAATATAGACAAGGCCCGGGCCCAGTTCAGCGAAAAGCTGGAGCGGTACCTCTGATCCATGCGCACCCTTTGCTATACCGCCCCGGAGAAGGATGCCGGGCGAACGGTAAAAAGCGTGCTGGAGGAGGAGCTGCATATCTCCTCCTCCCTTATCTCCCGGCTCAAGCGCCGGGAAGGAGGCATTGCGGTCAACGGCGAAAAGGCCTATACCACCCGCCGCCTCCTGCCCGGCGACCGGGTCACCGCCCGGGTGGGGGATCCGCCCCCCGCCCGCCCTCTGCCGGGCTGCTCCATGGCCCTTTCCATCGTATATGAGGACGAGGATCTGCTCATCCTCAACAAGCCCGCCGGGCTGGCGGTGCAGCCCACCCGTGACCCGGAAGAAATGACACTGGAAAACGGCCTGCTGGGCTACCTGCCCCCGGGGGAATACCCCCACCCCGTCAGCAGGCTGGACCGGGGCACCTCCGGCCTTATGGCCGTGGCCAAAAGCGGCTATGCCCACGAGCTGTTCAAGCGTCTGCTCCATACCCCCGACTATGTGCGGGAATACCGGGCCCTGATCCCCGGCAGGATAGAGCCTGCCGCCGGGCGGATAGAGGCTCCCATTGCCACGGAGCCCGGCTCCTCCTATAAGCGCTGCGTTTGCCCGGAGGGAGCCCCCTCCCTGACGGAGTACGAAGCCCTGGGCTGCCGGAACGGTCTGACCCTGCTGAAGCTCCTCCCCCGCACGGGCCGCACCCACCAGCTGCGGCTGCACCTGTCGGCTATCGGCCACCCCCTGCTGGGGGACTGGCTTTACGGCACCGAGGACCGAACCCTGATCCCCCGCCCGGCCCTGCACTCCCACCGGCTGGAGCTGACCCACCCCGTCACCCGCCGCCGCCTGACGGTAACAGCCCCGCTGCCGGAGGATATGGCCCGGCTCCTGCCGGAAGATATGAACAAATCTTGAAAAATGCAAAAAAAGGGTGGAAATTTTGACAGTGTATAGTATAATAGCTTATACACTGTCAAAACGCCGCGCCCCGGCGCGGGATCTATTTTTGGAAGCGGGAGGAACATATGCGGAACATCTGGCGCATCATCAGAGCGGACGCCCGTTCGCTGTTTACGCATTTCTTTGCCCTGGCGGTGGCCCTGGCCATCGCGGTGCTGCCCAGCCTGTATGCCTGGCTGAACATCTACTCCAACTGGGACCCCTACGGCAACACCGGCAACATCAGCATCGCCGTGGCGTCCCTGGATAAGGGCTGGACGGAGGAGGACGGCACCCAGGTCAACAAGGGCCGGGAGGTGGTGGAGGACCTGCGCACCAGCACCAGCATCAACTGGGTGGCGGTGGACACCAAGGAGGAGGCCGAGCGCGGCGTCTATGCCGGGGATTACTACGCCGCCGTGGTCATTGACGAGGACTTCTCCTATAACATGTACCATATGCTGACGGAGTGGACCGACAAGCCCACCATTACTTATTACGAGAACTACAAAAAGAACGCCGTGGCCACCAAGATCACCGACACGGCGGTGTCGTCCCTGAAAACCACCATCAGCAAGAGCTATCTGGACGTGGTGGTGGACGCCATCTTCCGGGGGGCCAACGACCTGTCCCAGCAACTGAGTCAGGAGGACCCGGTGGGCTCCGTCCAGGGCCTGCTGGGCCAGACCCGCAGTCTGCTGCGCTCCTGTGCCAAAACCATCGACGCCTTCCAGGCCGCCGGTGAGGACAACAGCGGCTATCGCCAGGACCTGTCGGACCTGATCTCCAACATCAACCAGAACCGGCCCGACGGCCAGCAGATTCTCGACACCGTGGCCCAGCTGAACCGGAAGGTCCACGAGGCCCTGGACAAGGCTCAGACCGCCCTGGACAAGGCCTTTGACGCGGCGGAGAAGTTCCTCAACGGCATCGACGTGGACGCCCAGCTGCCGGAGATTCAGGAAAACCTCCGGGATGCCGCCCAGACCATGGGCGACATGGGTGACAAGCTCATGGAGTGGGCCAAGTCCGTGGCGGTGGAGGCCGGGCCCGTGGGGGCCGAGGCCGCAGCCGCCGCCCAGCGCCTGGCCGACGGCTGCTATCAGCTGCGGGACCGGCTGAACACCCTGGCCGATGGGCTGAAGGAAAATTCCGCCGTGCTGCAGGATACCATTGCCCTGGCGGCCCAGCTGGAAAAGCTGGCGGATACCCTGCTGACCCCGGTGTTTGACGACGTGGTCAACGACGTGAAGAACGTGCTGGATAAATCCGAGGACCTGCTTCAGGGCTTCCACGGCACCGCGGCGGACACCCGGGACCTGCTGGCGGCGGCCTCCGCTGCGGCAGGGACCTTAGACGGGCTCATGTCCCAGGGGCGCACCGCCATGGGCCAGGCCATCGACAAGCTGGGCTCCCTGTTAGGCGGCCTGGAGGACAGCGACAGCCCCGATTATCTGGATACCCTCCTGGACATTCTGGGGGGCAACCCCGAGGATTACGGCACCTATTTCTCCCAGATGGTGCAGACCTCCGTGGAGCCGGTGTACCCCATTGATAACTACGGCAGCGCCATGGCCCCCTTTTATTCCGTGCTGGCCATCTGGGTGGGCGGCGTCATTCTGGTGGCCATCCTCAAGCCCCACGCCCGGCGGGAGGGTCTGGTGGCTCCCAAGCCCTATCAGCTGTTTTTCGGCCGGTATTTCCTGTTCTTTATCCTGAGCCAGATTCAGGCCGCCATCATCGTGGCCGGTGACCTGCTGGTGCTGAAGATTCAGTGCGTGGAGCCTGCCCTGCTGTTTGCCACCGGGGCCATCACCTCCCTGGTGTTCAGCCTGCTGATCTATTCCCTGACGGTTTCCTTCGGCGACGTGGGCAAAGCCATCGTGGTGGTGATCATGGTGCTCCAGATTGCCGGGTCCAGCGGCACCTTCCCCATCGAGCTGCTACCGGACGTGTATCAGAAGATCTATCACATCTTCCCCTTCCCCTATGCCATCGATGCCATGCGGGAGTGCATCTGCGGCCTGTATGGCCTGACCTGGCTGAAGAACATCGGCTGTCTGCTGATTTTCGGCGCGGCGGCCCTGCTCATCGGCCTGTGGGTGCGCAAGCCCTTTATGGGCCTGAACCACTTCATGGAGGAAAAGCTGGAAGAAACCGAAATGCTCTGAGAAAGGAGGACTTCCCATGGACGAAAAGAAATACAGCCAATTATATCAGGCCCTTTTGCAGGAGGTCCTTCAGTTCCACAACGGCAACCAGCGCCGCATCCGCAAGGGGATGCTGAGCCTGCTGCTGGTGCCGCTGGTGTTCCTGGTGCTGCTGTTCCTGTCGGAAGGCTCCCGGGTGATCTTCCTGCTTCTGTGGATCGTGTCCATGTTCGGCATCGCGGCCTACCTCATTGCTGTGGAGTACATCGACTATGAAATGCAGAACAAGGTCAAGAAGATCACCAAAAAAGAGGTGGAGCTGGACCAGCTGACGCCGCTGCCCAGCGCCATGCCCCAGCTGCTGCCCATGCTGCTGGGCCGGGGCCAGAAGCCGGACCTGCCCCCCGACCCGCCCCAGGAGGAGCAGGAGAGCTTTGCCCAGTCCGCCGCCCAGGCGGAGGAGGATCTGGACCAGCTGCTCCAGGGTCTGCGGGGCGCCGAGGCCGCGCCTGCCGCACCGGAGCCTGCGCCCGTCTCCGTCCCGGAAAATCCTGCCCCCGTCTCGCCGGTGTCCACCCCTGTCCCGCCGGCATCCCAGGCCGCCCCGCAGCCTGTTTCCCCTGACCTGAACCAGACGCTGGCCGGGCTTCAGACGGACATGCAGCAGCTGGCCCGGGGTCTGGAGTCGCTGTCCCACCAGCTGGGACGCATCTTCCAATATATGGAGCAGCAGGGGAACGGCTCAAAGGAGGAACGGAAATGAGAAATATCTGGAAAATCTTCCGGTCCGACTGGCAGCGCCTTACCGCCAGTGTGGTGGCTGTGGTGGTGGTCATGGGCCTGTGCCTGATCCCGTGCCTGTACGCCTGGTTCAACATTTTCTCCAACTGGGATCCCTATGGTCCGGACTCCACCTCCAACATCCGGGTGGCCGTTACCAGCGAGGACGAGGGCTATGAGCTTCTTGGCCTGAAGCTGAACATCGGCTCCATGGTGCTGGACGGTCTGAAAAGCAACGACCAGATGGGCTGGGACTTTGTGGATTCCCGGGAGGAGGCCCTGGAGGGCGTCCGCTCCGGCAAGTACTATGCCGCCCTGATCGTGCCCTCGGACTTCACCGGGGACTTTGTCAGCATTCTGGACACGGACCTGCGGCATCCCCAGATCCAGTATTACGAAAACCAGAAGAAGAACGCCATTGCCCCCAAAATTACCAACAAGGCCAAAACCGCCGTGCAGGACGAGATCAACGCCACGGTGGTGGAAACCGTGACCGACGCCGTTACCACCGTCAGCTCCGTGTGCAAGGCCCTGGGCCTGGACGCCGACGACGTGTCCCAGGGCATCATCGAGAAGCTCGGGAGCGCCCAGCAGAGCCTGCTGGCCCTGGAGAACACCCTGTCGGCCATGCAGACCCTGGTGGATCAGACGGACAGCATCCTGGCCTGCGCCGGGGTGGTGTCCGACGACCTGAACAACATCGTCAAAACCGGCGACCTGTCCGGCGTGCAGGACGCCCTGAACCGGGGCGTGGGCCGCCTGAACGAGGCCGAGGCCGAGATCGCCCGGCAGTTAGAGGACATCGACAAACAGCTGGACGTCATCGCCGCCGACCTGGCCGCCGCCATGGGAACGGCGGAGGACGTGGCGGACTTTCTGGCAGGCCCCGCCCAGCTGATGGACCAGCGCCTGGAGGCGCTGCAGCAGCAGCTGGAGAAGCTGCGGGACTATGCCGACAACTATCCCGCCATCCAGGAGCGGCTGGGCAACGCCATTTACCACATCGGCGAGCTTCGGGACCTGCTGAAAAAACTGGAGGACCCCAGCCAGCTGGAGTCCTGGAACCAGGAGGTTCAGGCCAAGATCGCCCAGATCCGCCAGGACCTGCGGGAGACGGCTCTGCGCATCAGCGAAAGCGTCAACCAGCGGGTGGAGGAGCTGAACCGGAACGTGCAGGAGAAGCTCCAGGCCGTGCAGAACGTGTTCGACAACGTGTCCGGCGGACTGACGGCCCTGGGGGATAAGCTGGGCCGGTATCAGGACGCCATCCGGTCCACGGATACCACTCTGGGCGGGGCTATCCAGCTGTCGTCCACCCTGCGGGGGGATCTGGGGAAGCTGTCGGACGATGTGGAGCGCATTGTCACCAGTGACGGCTTCCGCCGCTTTCTGGACGTGCTGGAAAACAACCCCGAGGAGCTGGCCGGATACCTGTCCGACCCCATCGCCATGGAGACGGTGCCCGTGTATGAAATCACCACCTACGGCAGCGCCATGGCCCCGTATTACATCATGCTGGCCCTGTTTGTGGGCTCCCTGCTGACGGCCACCATGATCCATGTGAACGCCCCCATTCCGCCGCTGCCCCTGCTGCGGCCCTGGCAGCGGTTCTTCGGACGGTATCAGCTGTTCTTCCTGGTGGGCATGGTCCAGGCGCTGGTAACGGGGCTTGGCTGCGTGTACTATATCGGGATGCAGTGCCTGCACCCGGGATTATTCCTGCTGGCCTGCTGCGTGTGCAGCCTGAACTTCACCATGATGAACTTCGCCCTGGTGTACGCCCTGGACAACATCGGCATGGCCCTGTCCGTGATCATCATGGTCATCCAGGTGGCCGGTTCCGGCGGCTCCTATCCCATCGACGTGCTGCCGGAGGTGTTCCAGAAGCTGTATGTCCTGATGCCGTTCCATTACGGCATGGATATGATCCGGGAGACCATCGCCGGGCGGTATGAAAACGTATATTGGACGAATCTGGCTGTGATGGCGGGGATGTGCGTGCTGTTTGCGGTGCTGGGTATGCTGCTGTACTACCCGGCCAGGCCGCTGAACCGCATGATCGCCCACAGCAAGGAAAAATCCGGCATCATGTAAAAAGGAGGACTGCTGCCGATGAACGCAAAGCACGACCTGGCAGAGGCCCTGTGCCAGCTGCTGGAAGCCAAAACCCTGGAAAAAATCACCGTCAAGGACATTGTGGCCCGGTGCGGCGTGAACCGCCAGACGTTTTATTATCACTTCCACGACGTATACGACCTGATGCGCTGGATCTTTGAACGGGAGGCCGCCAACCTGGCCCAGACCGTCCGGGATGCCGGAGGCGACTGGCGGCAGGAGCTGCACACCATCACCGACGTCCTGCGCAGCAAGCGCCACCTGGTGATAAACGCCTATCGCTCCGTGAACCGCCGGGACCTGGAGCGCTATCTGATGCAGGGCTACGGCCCGGTGATCCGCCGGATCGTGGATCAGGCGGCGGTGGGCCTGGATGTGGGGCAGGAGGACCTGGAGTTCGTGTCCCGGTTCTATGCCCGGGGCCTGCTGAGCGGCGTGTTCGACTGGATCGAGTCCGGTATGCCGGAGAACATCGGCGACGATCTGCGCCGGTGCATCCTGCTGCTGGACGGCAGCCTGCCCACCGCCCTGTTGAGCGTCAGCGGGAAATAAGGGCAAAAACAGATAAAAAACGGACGCGCCTCCCTTTCGGGAGGTGCGTCCTCTTTTTCGTGCTGATTTACTTTTTATAGGGGACGTGCCAGATGGTGTCGGCATAGTCGGCGATGGAGCGGTCGGCGGAGAAAATGCCGCTGCGGGCGATGTTGTGCAGGCTCATGCGGTTCCACTTCTCCCGGTCGGCATAGGTATCCACCACCCGGTGGGAGGCGGCGCAGTAGGACGCAAAGTCCGCCAGCAGCAGATACTGGTCCGCCGGGCAGTCCACGCCGTACAGCAGACGCTGATACAGGTCCTCATAGCTGACGCCGTCCCGGAAGCCGGTTTTCAGCTGGTCCAGCACCCGGTGCAGCACCGGATCCCGGGTATACAGCAGATAGGGGTCATAGCTCTGGCGCAGGCGGGCGGCCTCGTCGGCGGTGAGGCCAAAGAGGAACATATTCTCGTCCCCCAGCACCTGGTGCATCTCCACGTTGGCGCCGTCCAGGGTGCCCAGGGTCAGGGCGCCGTTCATCATGAACTTCATGTTGCCGGTGCCGCTGGCCTCCTTGCCGGCGGTGGAGATCTGCTGGCTGACCTCGCTGGCGGGCATCAGCATCTCCGCCATGGACACCCGGTAATTCTCCAGGAATACCACCTGCAACCGGTCCCGGCAGACGGGGTCGCTGTTGATCTGGTCGGCCAGGGAGTTGATCAGATGGATGATGCGCTTGGCCACGGCGTAGCCCGGGGCGGCCTTTGCCCCGAACAGGAAGGTCTGGGGCCGGAAGTCCATATCCGGGTCGTCCTGCAGCTGCTGATACAGGCTGATGATGTGCAGCACGTTCAGCAGCTGCCGCTTATACTCGTGCAGGCGCTTGACCTGGACGTTGAAGATGGCGTCGGTGTTCAGGGTGACCCCCTGCTGGCGCTTGGCCCAGCGGGCAAAGGCCTGCTTGTTGTCCCCCTTGATCTGCTCCAGCCGGGAGAGCACCGCCGCGTCACCGGCGAAGCGGTCCAGGTCCGACAGGTGCCCGGCGTGGGTGAGATACCCATCGCCGATGCAGTCCCGGATCAGGCCGTCCAGGCCGGGGTTGATCTGGCTGATCCAGCGGCGGTGGTCCACGCCGTTGGTGACATTCCTGAACTTGTCCGGCTCCATGCCGCAGGCATCCCGGAACACGTCCCGCCGCAGAATGTCGGAGTGCAGGGCGGACACGCCGTTGACGGCCATGCCCCCGGCGATGCAGAGGTTGGCCATGTGCACCACGCCGTCCCAGATGACGGCCATTTTCTCGGTTTTCCTGGGGTCGTGATAGAAGTCGTCCACCTTCTGCTGCCAGCGGCGCGCGATCTCCTGCATGATCTGCCAGATGCGGGGCAGCAGCGTCTCGAACAGCCGCTGGGGCCAGCTCTCCAGTGCCTCGGCCAGCACGGTGTGGTTGGTATAGGCCACGGAGTGGCGGGTGATGTCCCAGGCCTCGTCCCAGCCCAGTCCCGCATCGTCGATGAGGATGCGCATCAGCTCCGGGATCACCAGGGCGGGGTGGGTGTCGTTGATCTGGATGACGTTCTTCTCGTGGAAGTTCTTCAGGGTGCCGTAGGTCTGGATGTGCTGGCGGGTGATGGACTGCATGGTGGCCGACACGAAGAAATACTGCTGCTTCAGCCGCAGGGACTTGCCCTCGTAGTGGTTGTCCTCGGGATAGAGGATGGTGCTGATGGAGTCGGCCATGGCCCGCTCCTCGTTGGCCTTCAGATACTGCCCCTGGCTGAACAGCTGCATGTCGATAGGCTTGGGGCTCTTGGCGTCCCACAGACGCAGGGTATTCACATGGTCGGTGTTGTAGCCCGCCACCAGCATATCGCAGGGGATGGCCAGCACCCGGGTATAGTCCTCGTGGACCACCATCAGGTGGCCGTTGTCCCACCGGGTGCGGACCCGGCCGCCGAAGTGAATTTCCTCGGCCTCCTGGGGCTTGGGCATCAGCCACGCATCCCCCAGGTTCAGCCAGTCGTCGGGCAGCTCCACCTGCTGGCCGTCCACGATCTTCTGCTTGAAAATGCCCAGCTCATAGCAGATGGAGTAGCCGGTGGCGGGAATGTCCAGGGTGGTCATGCTGTCCAGATAGCAGGCGGCCAGGCGGCCCAGGCCGCCGTTGCCAAGGCCCGCGTCCGGCTCCATGTCGAAGATGTCCGGGGCGGAGAAGCCCAGCTCCTCCACCGCCTGGGTCAGCTGGGGCAGGATCCCCAGGTTATAGGCGTTTTTCATCAGGCTGCGGCCCATGAGAAACTCCAGGGACATATAGTGCACGCGCTTTTCCTGCTGCTCCTGGGTGCGCTCCTGGGTGTCCACGCTGCGGACGGCCATAATGTCCCGCAGGGCCAGGGCGCAGGCCTTCATGATCTCCCCGTCGGTGGCCTGCTTTTCGGTGCAGCCGTAGTTCAGGCGCAGCTTCTGCTGGATGGCCTCCTTCAGGGCGTCTTTGGTATAAGTCATTTAGTGGTTCCTCCGTGATAGATCTTGGTAAATGCGCCGGTAGGCCCCGACGCTGCGGTTCCAGCTGAAGTCCTCGGTCATGCCCCGGCGGCGGACGGTGTCAAAGCCCATCCGGTCCCCCCGGTACAGGCCCACCGCCTGGCCCACCGTCTGGCACAGGTCATGGGCGGTGCAGCCGGAGAACACATAGCCGTTGCCGTCGGGCTGGCCCACCTGGCAGGAGCGGACGGTGTCGTTGAGGCCGCCGGTCTGGCGGACGATGGGCACCGCGCCATAGCGCATGGCGATCAGCTGGCTCAGGCCGCAGGGCTCGCTGCGGGAGGGCATCAGGAACAGGTCCGCCGCGCCGTAGATCCGGCGGGACAGATTGTCGGAATAGGTGATCTGGGCCGATACCCGGCCGGGCCACCGGCTCTGGGCCCAGCGGAAGGCGTCCTCAAACTGGGACTCCCCCTGGCCCAGCACCACCAGCTGGCAGCCGGTGGCCATAATGCCCTCCAGATCCTGGCACACCAGGTCCATGCCCTTGTGGCCCACCAGGCGGCTGACGATGGCCATCAGCGGGGTGTCCGGTTCCTGGGCAAGGCCCAGCTGCCGCTGCAGCTCCGCCTTGCACACGGCCTTGCCCTCCATATGGTCGGGGTCAAAGGTCCGGGGCAGGGAGCCGTCGTGGGCGGGGTTATAGCTCTCAATGTCCAGGCCGTTGAGCACGCCGGAGAGCTTATAGTCGATCAGGTGCACCACCTGCTCCAGGCCGCAGGCATAGGCCGGGTCATGGAGCTGGGCGGCATAGGTGGGGCTGACGGTGGTAACGGCGTTGGCGGTGAGCATGGCCCCCTTCATCAGGTTCACGCACCCGTCCATCCGCAGGATGCCGCCGTCGTACCAGCCCCGGTTCAGGCCGAACAGGTCCTCCACGGTTTCCGGCCCGTATTTGCCCTGATACTCGATGTTGTGGATGGTGAACACCACCGGCAGGTCGTTTCCGGCGTCCCGCAGATATACCGGCACCAGAGCCGTCTGCCAGTCGTTGCAGTGGACCACGTTGGGATACTCCGCCAGGCGGGGCAGCAGGGCCACCGCCGCCTTGGAGAAGAAGGCGAAGCGCTCCCCGTCGTCCATGTCGCCGTACAGGCCCCGGCGGCGGAAATATCGCTCGTTGTCCGCGAAATACCAGGTGACGCCCCGGTATTCCAGGGAGAACAGGCCGCAGTATTCGTGCCGCCAGCCCAGGTCCACATAGATATAGCAGCGGAAGTTCATCTTCTCCCGCCAGCGCTGGGCGATCTGGCTGTACAGCGGCAGCAGCACGGCGGTATGGTCGCCCTCCGCCGCCACCGCCGGGGGCAGACTGCCCAGCACGTCCGCAAGGCCCCCGGTTTTGCAGAACGGGGCCGCCTCGCTGGTGATATACAGGATATTCATATGGTCACCTCCGGATGAACGTGTGTCATATTTCAGATCGTGACGCCCCGGGCCACCACCAGGGGATAGTTCTCGTGTCCCATCAGGGTGCGCCCCTCCTGCACGGTGACGTATTTGTCGGTGATGACGCCCCGCAGGACGGCGCCCCGGCGGACCACGGTGCCCTTGAACAGGATGCCGCCCTCCACGTCGGCCCCCGGCTCGATGCGGACGCCCCGGAACAGGATGCAGTTTTTCACCGTGCCCTGGATGTCGCAGCCGTCGGCGATAAGGGAGTTGACGCAGGACCCGTCCATATAGGAGGAGGGGGAGTCGTTTTCCTTGGCGAAGATGGGCCGCTGGGGGGCGAACAGCTCCATGCGGATCTCCGGCCGCAACAGCTCCATGCTGCGGCGGTAATAGGCCTCGATGGTGTCGATGCGGGCGGCATAGCCGTCCCAGACATAGGCCCGGAAATGCAGGGCATCCTTCCTGTCCTGGAGAATATTATGGCGGAAGCTGTACTGGTTGTGGGCCATGCAGTCGGTGACCAGCTGGATCAGCAGATCCCGGCGCAGCACGAAGATGTTCAGGCAGCGGAAGCCCTCCGGGGTGAACACGTCGTGGGCCACGTCCACAATGCGCCCGGAGTTATCCAGCTGAAAATAGGTGTCGCTTTCCGGCCCCGGCAGAGAGGTGCACACCGCCGTCATGTCCGCGCCGGAGGCGATGTGGTCCCGCAGCACGTCGTCCAGGGGGAGATTGATAACCAGGTCGCTGTCGGTCAGCACCACATAGTCCTGCCGGATGTCCTTGAGATAGTCCATCACGCAGCCCAGGGCCTCCACCTTGCCCCGGAACCGGCCCGCGTCGCCCCGCCGCTCGGCGTAGGCAAAGGCCGGAAGCAGGGTCAGGCCGCCGTGGTTGCGGCTCAGGTCCCAGCTTTTGCCGGTGCCCAGGTGGTCCAGCATACTCTGGCACTTGCCGTGCATGATGACGCCCACGTCCCGGACGCCGGCATTGACCATGTTGGAGAGCATAAAGTCCACCACCCGATAGTTGCCGCCGAAGGGGATGGAGCCGTGGATGCGCTGCTCGATGAGCTCCCGCAGTCCGGTTTTCTTTTCATAGGAGAAAATGATGCCGTGCATTCCGTTCATGCTTCCACCTCCCCGTGATGACGGTCCAGCAGGGCCTTGGCAGGCACCACCTCGCCGGGGGCGATGACGGTGTCCGGCCCCAGGACGGCGATGCTCCAGTCGTCGGGATTTTTGGCGGTTTCCGGCGGCGTGCCCACCTGGGCCCCCCGGCCCACCCGGCAGCGCTCGCCGATGATGGCGTACTGCACCACCGCGCCCTCCTCGATGACGGCCCCGGGCATGACCACGGAGTAGCACACGCTGGCCCCCTGGCCCACCTGGGTATTATAGCTGAGGACGCTGTTTTTCACCTCGCCCAGGATGCCGCAGCCCTTGGCCACGGCGCTGTTGCCCACGTCGGCGTGGGGCCCCAGAAAGGCCGGCGGGCAGGAGGGGGTCCGGCAATAGATGGGCCATTTCTTGTCCAGCAGGTTCAGCCCCGACCCCGGGGACAGCATGTCCATATTGGCGTCCCACAGGGAGTCCAGGGTGCCCACATCCTTCCAGTAGCCCTCGAACCGATAGGCGGACATGACCTCTCCGGCGTCCAGCATAGCGGGGATGATGTTCTTGCCGAAATCGTTGTCGGAGGTGGGGTCGGCCTCGTCGGCCAGCAGATAGGCCCGCAGCTTCTGCCAGGTGAAGATATAGATCCCCATGGAGGCCAGGTTGCTCTTAGGCTCCTTGGGCTTTTCGGCGAAGGCGGTGATCCGGTCGTTTTCGTCCACGGACATGATGCCGAAGCGGCTGGCCTCAGACCAGGGGACCTCCATCACGGAGATGGTGCAGGCGGCCCCGGCGTCCTTGTGGTGCTGGAGCATCCGGGAATAGTCCATCTTATAGATGTGGTCCCCGGACAGCACCGCCACATACTCAGGGTCGTACAGGTCCACAAAGCCGATGTTCTGATAGATGGCGTTGGCGGTGCCCTTGTACCAGGAGGCGCCGGAGGCGCTCTGGTACGGCGGCAGAATATGGACGCCGCCGTTGAGCCGGTCCAGCTCCCAGGGCTGGCCGCTGCCGATATAGCTGTTGAGCTCCAGGGGGCGGTACTGGGTCAGCACACCCACGGTGTCGATGCCGGAATTGGTGCAGTTGGACAGGGGAAAGTCGATGATGCGGAATTTGCCCCCAAAGGGCACCGCGGGCTTTGCCATGTCGCCGGTGAGGACATACAGGCGGCTGCCCTGTCCGCCGGCCAGCAGCATGGCCACGCATTCTTTTTTCATGTCTGTTCGTTCCCTCCAGTCTGTCGGTTATGCCTTGTTGCTTCTGCGCCGGACCCGGCCCTGCAGAAACACCGCGCCCAGGGGCGGCACCCGCAGGGCAATGGACTTGTCCCGCCCGTGGGACGGGATATCCTCCACGGGGATGGGTCCTGTATTGCACACACCGGAGCCGCCCCAGGCGGCGTCGTCGGTGTTGAACACTTCCTCATAAAACAGCTTGCCGGGCACGCCGAAGCGATACCCCTCGTGGGCCTCCGGCGAGAAATTTACCACGCAGATCAGCTCGCGGCCCTTGTTGTCCCGGCGCAGGAAAGCCAGAACGTTGTTGTGGTTGTCGTCGGCCACCAGCCACTGGAAGCCGTTCCAGTCCCGGTCGTTTTCCCACAGGGGGCGGGACTTCTTATAAAACCGGTTCAGGGCCTGGATGCAGGCGTGGGTGCGGCCGCAGTCGTCCCGGTCCAGCAGATACCAGTCCAGCTGGCCCCGGAAGTCCCACTCGTGCCACTGGCCCAGCTCCGCCCCCATAAAGGTGAGCTTCTTGCCGGGGTGGGCCAGCATATAGGCCGTGAAGCCCCGGACCCCTGCCAGCTGCCGCCAGTCGTCCCCGGGCATCTTGCCCCGGAGGGAGCCCTTCATATACACCACCTCGTCGTGGGACAGGGGCAACACGAAGCGCTCGGAGAAGGCGTACATCATGGAGAAGGTCACGTCCTTGTGGTGAAACTGGCGGAACCAGGGGTCCATCTTCAGATAGTGGCACACGTCGTTCATCCATCCCATGTTCCACTTCAGGCCGAAGCCCAGGCCGCCCTCCTCAATGGGCCAGGTGACCTTGGGCCAGGCGGTGGACTCCTCCGCCGCCGTCAGGGCCGGGGGATCCATGGATGCCGCCAGGCGGTTCAGATCCTGCAGAAACGAGATGGCCTCCAGATTTTCATGCCCCCCGTGGACGTTGGGCCGCCACTCGGTCCGGCCATAGTCCAGATACAGCATGGACGCCACGGCGTCCACCCGCAGGCCGTCGATGTGGTATTCCTCCAGCCACCACCGGGCAGAGGACAGCAGGAAGGACCGCACGTCGTCCTTGCCGAAGTCAAAGACCCGGGTGCCCCAGCTCTCGTGCTCCCGCTTCAGGGGGTCGCCGTATTCATACAGGCTGGTGCCGTCAAAGTCGATGAGGCCGTGGGCGTCCTTGCAGAAGTGGGCGGGGACCCAGTCCAGGATCACCGCCAGCCCCGCCCGGTGCAGCCGGTCCACCAGATACATGAAGTCGTGGGGGTCGCCGTAGCGGCTGGTGGGGGCGAAATAACCCACGCACTGATAGCCCCAGGAGTCGTCCAGGGGATACTCCGTCACCGGCAGCAGCTCCACGGCGTTGTAGCCCATGCTGCGGACATAGGGGGCCAGCCGGTCCGCCAGCCGGCGATAGTTCAGGAACGCCCCGTCCTCTCCCCGCTGCCAGGAACCGCAGTGGACCTCATAGATGTTCAGGGGTCCCTCGGTCAGGGGCGTCTCCCGGCGGCGCTCCCGCCACACGTCATCGTGCCAGCGGAAGCCGGACACGTCGAACAGGCGGCTGGCGGTGTCGGGCCGCAGCTGGGCATAGGTGCCGTAGGGGTCCGCCTTCCAGCGGACCTGGCCGTCGGCCCCGGTGATGACGTATTTATAGCAGTCGCCGGGCCGGGCGTCGGAAACGGTCAGGACCCAGTCGCTGCCCTGCCGCTCCATGGGAACGGGCTGCCAGCGGTTGAAGTCACCGGCCAGGGCGGCCTCCCGGGCGCTGGGGGCATAGACCCGGAAGGACCAGCCCTCCCCCGCCGGATGCGCGCCATAGGTCCGGTAAAGCTCTGTGTTTTCAAGCAAGTTCATGGAAAAATCTCCCTATATGTTATCATAACTGCCCCAAATCCCCGGGCATAATACCGCATTCTGGCCCTATTGTACCGCAAACCGCCCCCCTCGTCAAGGAATCCGCCGTTACCGGAACCGCCATTTATACGAAACATGGACAACAATACAGCGCGCCGCAAAAGCGGCGCACTGCGTGTGTCGTTATGCAAAAAATTAGCTGCACCAGCAGCATATACACCACCGTACCGGCCCCGATGGAGATCAGGGTGTTCCGCTTCCACAGGTGCAGCCCTGCTGTAACGGCGATGGCAATCAGCTCCGGCAACCCGTGGGGCGGGGCGGACACGTCCACGCTGCGCAGGCAGTACACCACCAGCAGGCCCATCATGGCCGGAGGCAGCAGGGGGCTCAGCTGGTCGATGATCCTGGGGTGCTTTTTCCCCTGGGGAAACAGGATAAAGGGCAGAAACCGGGTAAGGATGGTGGCCGCCGCCACCAGCAGGATGATGCACAGGGACCACGGGGCCCCGTAGCCCTTGGAGCGCATCAGCACGCCGTAGGCCAGGCTCAGCACGAGATAACGGTATGGGGAAAGGCGGCCCGGAATACCGCGGGCCAGGAGCTGTCTTTCCTCATGGGACTCACCGCCTTGCAGGTTCCTTGGGAAACCGCATTATACTGCATAATTCCGCCGGATGCAAGCCCCGGCCCCGGATTTTTATCCGGGATTTTCCAGCAGACTGCGCAGGTCATACAGGCGCAGCCGGGCTGTCGCGTCCACGGGGTCCCGGGCCAGCGGCTCCAGGGCGGCGATGAGCTCCGGCAGATGCTCCTTGGCCCGGTCAGGGCTCAGCAGGAGACTGCCGTACACGGCGCTGCAAATGGCGCGGTCCTCGGCCCCGTCCTCCTGCAGCAGAGCGCTGGCCTGCTGATACTAAAACCTGTTAAAAAGCTTTTCAAGCTTTTTAACAGGTTTTAGTATCAGACAAATGCCCCCTCCGGGAGGGAGAGTGAGGAACTCCCGGAGGGGGCAGGAGGATAACGTGGTTAATTCTTGGTGTGGATGGCCCGCTTTTCAGCGTTCAGGGCGGCCTCCCGCAGGGTTTCCGTCACGGTGGGGTGGGAGTGGATGGTGTCGATGATCTCATCCAGGGTCATCTCCCCCTCGATGGCCAGGGCGCCCTCGGCGATCAGGTCGGTGGCCCGGGGCCCGATGATGTGCATGCCCAGGATCTCGCCGTACTCGGCCCCGGCGATGATCTTCACCAGGCCCTCGCCGCCGTTGAGGATCAGGGCCTTGCCGTTGGCGCTCATGGGGAACCTGCCCACCTTATAGGCAATGCCCTGGGCCTTGCACTGCTCCTCGGTCAGACCCACGGAGGCTGCCTCCGGCTCCATGTACACGCAGGTGGGATTGGTCTTTTCGCAGTAGTGGGCCTCCAGGCCGCAGATGTTCTCCGACGCCACCTCGCCCATGGCGGAGGCGGTGTGGGCCAGCTGTGCGTGGCCGAACACGCAGTCGCCGATGGCGTACACGCTGGGTACATTGGTCTCCATCTTGTCGTTGACCAGGATGCGGCCCTTGTCGTTGTCGATCTTTCCGGCGGCCAGGTCCAGCCCGGCGGTATTGGCCTTGCGGCCGATGGCCACCAGCACCTTCTCCGCCTCAAAGCTGACGGTCCTGCCGCTCTTATCCCTGCACACCACCTTTGCGCCCACGGGGCTGGCCTCCACGGCCTGCACCGGGCACTCCAGATGGAACTCCATGCCCATCTTCTTCATGTGGGCCACGCCGATCTTGGTCAGGTCGCCGTCCAGCATGGGCAGCATATGGTCCATGGCCTCCACCACGGTGATCTTGGTGCCGAAGGCCGCATAGGCGCAGGCCAGCTCCAGCCCGATGACACCGCCGCCGATGACCACCATGGTCCGGGGTAGCTTCTCCAGGGACAGTGCGCCGGTGGAGTCGATGCAGTTGGGGTTCTCCTTCAGGCCGGGAATGGGGGGCTGGGCGTTGACGGAGCCAGTGGCCACAATAATGGCATCGGCGGTCATCTCCTGGACGGAGCCGTCCGCCTTCTTCACGGACAGCTTCTTCTCCCCGATGAACTTCGCCTCGCCGTCGATCTTCTTCACCTTGTTCAGCTTCAGAAGGCCCGCCACGCCGCTGGTCAGCTGCTTGCTGATGGCGTTCTTGTGGGCGATGACCTGGGGGAAGTTCACCCGCACGCCGTCTACCTCCACGCCGATGTCGCGGCCCTGGGTCTTGATCTGCTCCACCAGCTCTGCCGAGTGCAGCAGGCACTTGGTGGGGATGCAGCCCACGTTCAGGCAGGTGCCGCCCAGATACTGCTTTTCCACCACGGTGACGTCCGCGCCCAGCTGCGCCGCCCGGATGGCGGCCACATAGCCGCCGGGGCCGCCGCCGATAACAATGACCTTTTTCTCGCCGACCGGCTTGACCGACGCGGCAGGAGCCGCGGGCGCAAAGGGGACCGCGGGTGCCGCGGCAGCGCCGCCGACCTGTTCACCCGCTTGACCGATATAGCCGAGCAGGCCCTTGACCGGAACATCCTCGCCCTCCTGAGCGACGATCTTGAGAAGTACACCGTCGTGTTCACTAGTGACCTCGTTGGTGAGCTTATCTGTGGTGATCTCCAGGATCGCCTCGCCGGCTTTGACCGCGTCACCCTCGTGCTTGAGCCAACTGGATACTGTGCCTTCTTCCATCGTCAGTCCCAGTTGGGGCATAATAATCTCAAAAGCCATACGTTTGCCTCCCTTAGAGAAGAATGTTCATCGGGCTTTGCAGCAGATCGCGCAGGTCCATAATAAACTTTGCCGCGACCGCGCCGTCGATCAAACGGTGATCATACGTAAAGGACAGGCGCATGACCTGATGCTTGCTGATATTGCCCTCGTCATCCATGACCAGCTCATCCTGGATCGCGCACACGCCGAGGATACCGGCATCGGGCTGATTGACGATCGGCGTGAAGGTCTCGATGCCGAACATGCCGAGGTTGCTGACCGAGAAGGTTGAGCCCTTGTACTCATCCGTGGTGAGCTTATTCTCCTTTGCGCGAGTCGCAAGATCCTTCGCCTTAGCAGCAAGCTCGTCGAGACCCATCTTATCCGCGTCGCGGATAACGGGGACGATCAGACCGGCGTCAAGCGCGACGGCCATGCCGAGATTAACATGAGCACGCTGAATGACCTGACCGTTATCATAGCTGACCAGCACCTCGGGATGTGCGCGCAGCACTTTTGCCGTCGCCTTGAGAATAAGATCGTTGACGGAGAACTTCTTGCCCGCGGTTTCGATGAGAGACTTGCGGAACTTCATCAGCGCCGTGACATCGTCCTTGGTATTCTGCGTAACGGGCGGGATCTCGGTGTGAGACTGGAGCATACGCTCGGCAACGACCTTGCGCATACCGCTGAGCTTGGCGATCGTATCGCCCTCCATAAGCTCGAGACCGCCCTTTTTCGCCGCAGGAGTCGCAGGAGTCGCGGCTGGGGCAGCAGCGGGAGCCGCCGCCGGAGCGGACTTCCGCGCTTCGGCCGCAGCGTAAATATCCTTGGCAACAA
>ERZ857840.2317-NODE-2317-length-18681-cov-4.316010_pt1 | contig 18681 bp, 19 predicted proteins | sample MGYA00519760_ERZ857840 | MGnify/ENA primary metagenome ERZ857840 (study PRJEB31778, sample SAMEA3449371) | human gut metagenome | biome: human gut; feature: human-associated habitat; material: faeces | place: United Kingdom | collected 2010/2012 ... | reverse complement strand
ATACCACGTCCGCTATGACTCTTTCTATATGTCCTATTTCATTTTACAATGAACCTTTTTGAAAAATAATACTGAAAGTTATAATTTACTATTTACAAAGCGCAAAAGATATGTTATAATAAATACGCGATGGGGCATTAGCGCAGTTGGGAGCGCACAACACTGGCAGTGTTGGGGTCAGGGGTTCGAATCCCCTATGCTCCACCATCCTAAAACCCTTGGAATCGCTGAAAAGCTCAGCAATTTCAAGGGGTGTTTTTTGGCTCTTTTACCAGACGGTTTTTAACGTCACAACCACAAAAACGGTTGTGACGTTTTTTTACTCTGTTAAGTGTTTTTTTGAAAGCAGATGTGAAAGCTGTGAAAGCAGATCGATATTGCCGTTCAGATTGATACTGTCAACGTGCTGACAAATACGTTCGACATATTCAAGCTCTTTGAGGCGGTACAGCGTAGCGTTATCATCCATCAACTTTGCCGTATTGAGAAGGGAGCGTGTCGAAGCAACCTCCTCGCGGCGTGTAATGACATTTGCCTGTGCCTGCTTTTCGGCAACAAGTACGGTGTTCATAATATCTCTGATCTCACCGGGAAGGATGATATCCTTGACTCCCGCTTCGTCAAAACGGATGCAGAGGGCTCCTTCTGTTTCACGAAGTTTTTTTACGATAAAATCGGTAATATCATTTTTACCCGCAAGTATTTCATCAATGCTGTGATCACCGATATAATTACGGAGCGCAAGCTGAACGGTGGTATGAATGCATTCGTCAATGTCTTTAGCCATGCTGTATACATTTTCGAAATCCGTGACTGTATAATAGCATACAAAGCTCAGGCGCACCGTAACCTTGTCCTTGGTAAGGACCTCCTGACCCATTATATCACATTTGTTCTTGCCTTTGAATATGAGCAAACCGTCGACCGGCTTGCCGTTGTTCCAGAAAAAATAAACGCCGGCTTCAAGAAGACGCTCAAATTTATTGTCAATACGCAACTGATAGACATAGTTTGCCGGAACGTCGATCCTTGTATAGCAATCATAGGGAATACGCTGAAAAACAGTGGCGGGGATATCGTCAGGCACCTCCAGAGAATCTGTATTTACAATACGTATTTCGGTTTTTCCGGCTTCTTTCCAGAAGGCATATCTGCCAACCTTGAGAAGCTCAACAAAAGCACCGTCAAGATATCTGAGAGCAACTTCGTTTTCACAGACATCGTAAACATCAACGGCTTTGCCTATATCGTCATTTTCAAGCAGTTTGCTAAGCGTACAGTATTCCGATGAAAGCGGAAGAGTAATATCAATAAGCTCAATTGACTTACCGCCGGAGACAGAGTATTTTCCCGGAAGAAGTAACTTTTTAAGCGAGCCGTTTTTGAAAAGGAGACCGCGGCGATTTTCGTTTACTATAACGGATTTCATAATTATGTCAACCTCTGGTGAGAGAATAATGCGACTTAGCACCCGTTGCGGCTTCGAAATTGAGACGGCGGCAGGGGCAGGCGGCAAAAAAGAGGCGTACTCCGCACTCAACCGGAAATCCGATTTCAAACCGTCGGTATCCTTTCAAAGACATGGCAAACAGGTGCAAAACACCGACGGAAACCGTGCGGTGTACGTCAAAAACATGTTGCGTAGGCAACGAAACCATTGTGCGAGGATTCGAACCTCAGACAAAACACGGCTCTGCCGCGTTCCGTCTTAGCCAAAAAGTGTTTCACAAAACAGTGAGAACCGTGAACGGACCATCCGATTTTAAGGAAACGCTTCGGGTATACCCGGCGAACTGCCGTGAAAAAACACACAGGCACGGCGGCTTTGCTCACGCATCAAGTATAACATTACAGCAGCGCTTTGTCAAGAAAAAATATGCCGCGCAGTGAAATCAGACTGCGCGGTATAGGTTGTCGGTATTCGGTTTATTTGTTGTTCCCGATAAGGGAGCGCTTGATTTTTCTTGAAGAATTCTTTTCGAATTCGGTTTTCCTGAGTACAACAGTTCCCACCTGTTTATATACCGGGAGATCCTTCAACGCCTCAAAAACATCAGCCTTGAAGCGCCTTTCCGGCTCTGTTATGCCCATTTCGGTAAGCTTCTGTTCATCGAGATAAGCTTCTGCGCAAAGTCCGTTCTGGTTACCGTCCTCATCCTTTGTGGCATAGACAACGACTTCGTTTACATACGGAATAATCATTATATACTCTTCGATTTCTTCCGGATAAATGTTTTTGCCGTTATTCAGAACGATAATGTTCTTCTTGCGCCCGGTTATTGTGATCTGACCGAGGTCATTGAGATGACCATAGTCACCGGTTCTGAACCAGCCGTCTTGCAACACTTCTGCCGTGCGCTCGGGGTCATTGTAATATCCGAGCATTACGACATCGCCCTTTACGCATATTTCGCCGTTGCCGAACTCGTCGGGATTGTCGATTTTAATATCGATACACGGGAGCTTCAGTCCTGCGGTGTTATAGGTATTGCATTCTTCACGGTTTGCGGCAACAAGCGGTGAACATTCTGTGATGCCATAGCCGTTTATCAGTGAAATACCGATATCGTCAAAGAATTTGTTTACCTCCGGGCGTATCGGAGCGCCTCCGCAGACAATTTTGCGCAGTCTGCCGCCGAATGTGTCGTGTATGGTCTTGAAAAGTGTGCGGCGGGCATCTATGCCGACCTTACGGAGCCCGTTTGAAACGCTTATCAGCATTTTCAACTGCTTTGCTTTGCCTTGCTCTTCAACAGTGCGCCATATACGCTTGTAGAACATTTCGGCTAGCGCAGGGACAAGGTATACATGAGTGGGCTTGAACAACTTGAAATTCTGCAATACCGCTCTCACGCTGTCGTTAATGCAGATTGTCGAATGGTGGTGAAGCGAAACAAGGAGTGAGCAGACAGCTTCATAGGTGTGGTGGTAGGGGAGTATCGAAAGTCCCGTGTCGTAGATCGTGGAGACCTGAAGTCCGTAGTATACACTGCTGACAAGGTTATGCTCCGACAACATGACGCCCTTGGAAAGTCCGGTGGTGCCGGAGGTATAAACCAGCATCTTCATGTCATATTCCCCAGAATGGCTGTCAAGATATCCTCGGCACCCTTTTTTCAGTTCGGATTCGCCTTCGGCGATAAACTTTGAGAAATCATCGTTATCGGTGCGGATAATAAGCTTAATATCGGGAAGCTGCGCTTTGTTTTCATTGATTATCTTTTCGAACTTTGCAGTGCAGAATACCACTGTGCTTCCGCTTCTCTGGAGTACATTGAGAAGCTCGGCAAGAGGCAGTTCCTTGTCGATGGGAACAAATACATTATCTCCGGCAAGCGTCGAAAGGTAAACACATACCCAGTTGTAGGAATTTTCGCCGATACAGGCGACATGAACTCCGCCGTGATATCCGCGCTCATACAGCGCGGTGCCGATTGCACGCGTTGTATTGACGAACTCCTTATATGTTACAGAAACGACGACCGGATCGCCGGACGCTGTTTTTTCACCCGGTTTGTACTTGAATGCGTATGTATCCGGAGCTTCTTTTTCGGCAAGCGCAAGCATCTCTCTGATGCTGCTGAATTTTTCAACGGGATAAAGCTTTAATTTGTTACTCATAAGTCCTCCACCGCAGAATGAAAAGAGTCGAGCGCGCGCGGGGGTGTGTTCAACTCTTCTCATTCCGAGGATACTGTATCATTATTTATTTTAATTATATTCAATGCATCCAGTGAAATCAATTGCCTTAATCGCAACTTAAAGAAACATTAAGAAACAAAAATGTGCCCGCGTCAAAGCGACGCGGGCATTGCGGTATTATTTGTTCCCGACAAGAGTGCGTTTGATTTTGCGGGACGAATTCTTTTCGAATTCGGTGTCACGTATCACAACACTGTTGATCTGTTTATATACAGGAAGCTCCTTAAGTGCTTCGAACACATCTGCTTTGAACTGCTTCGCGACGTCGGTTATACCCATTTCTTCAACCTTCTTTTGGTCAACGAACGCTTCAGCACACAGCCCGTTCTGGTTGCCTTCCTTGTCCCTCGTCGCATACACAACGACTTCGTTGACGTATGGGATGATCATTATATAATCCTCGATTTCCTCCGGATAAATGTTCTTGCCGTTTTTCAGAACGATAATGTTCTTTTTGCGACCCGTGATGGAAAGCTGACCCTTATCGTTGAGGTTGCCGTAATCACCAGTTCTGAACCAACCGTCGTGCAATACTTCGGCTGTACGCTGCGGATCGTTGTAATATCCGAGCATGACATTATCGCCTTTCACGCATATTTCTCCGTTGCCGGATTCATCCGGATTATCGATTCTGATTTCGACGCAGGGAATGGGATAACCGACCGTATTGTAGGTAAGGTTGTCAAGTCGGTTTACGGCAACACCGGGGGAACACTCGGTTATGCCGTATGCATTGAAAATCGGCATCCCGATATCGTCAAAAAACTTGCTGACCTCCGGGCGTATCGGCGCGCCGCCGGATGCGATCTGACACAGTCTGCCTCCGAAATTCTTCTGAATGCTTTCGAAAAACAGCGGACGTGCATCAATGCCGACCTTGCGCAGTCCATTTGAAATCCGGATATATTTTTTGAGCTGCTTTACCTTGCCCTGCTCCTCAACATTGCGCCATATGCGTTTATAGAACATTTCGGCAAGCGCCGGAACAATGAAGATGTGCGTAGGCTTAAATAGCCTGAAATTTTGCAGTACGGCTCTTACACTGTCATTAATGCATATTGTTGTATGGTGATGCAATGATACAAGTAATGAGCACACTGCTTCGTAGGTATGGTGGTACGGAAGAAGCGAAAGACCGACATCATATATTGTCTGAACCTGAAGACCGCTTATGACACAGCTGATTATATTCTTTTCCGAGAGCATGACCCCCTTTGATGTGCCTGTTGTTCCTGAGGTATATACGAGATATTTAAGCTCATTTTCCGGTGTACGGCTTTCCAGATAACCCTTGCAGCCGTTTTTCAGCGCGGCATCGCCTTCGGCAATCAAATCAGTGAATTCCGAATTATCGGTACGAACCGTCAGCTTTATGTCAGGGAGCTGTTCCTTGTTTTCGTTTATGATCTTTTCATATTTTTCTGTACAGAAAACGACACTGCTTCCGCTGCGTCTGAGTACATTCAGCATTTCCGCAAGAGGAAGCTCTTTGTCAATCGGCACAAAAACATTATCGCCGGCAAGAGTTGAAAGAAAGACACATATCCAGTTGTATGAGTTTTCACCTATGCAGGCGACATGCGCACCGCCGTGAAATCCGCGTTCATAAAGTGCGGTTCCGATTGCACGCGTTGTATTGATGAATTCACTGTATGTTACAGATATTATGACGGGTTCGTCGTTTTCGTCCTTTTCACCGTTTTTGTATTTAAAAGCGATTTTATCGGGCACCTGCGCTTCTGCCTGCGCCAGCATTTCACTTATACTGTCGAATTTTTCGACCGGGAACAGCTTTATTTTGTTTTTCATTTCAATATCTCCATTGATTATATGGCGTTCCTGCCGTGTTTATAACAATATTGTATGCCATAATTATGTCTTTTTCAATTCAATTAAGCACAAATTAAGTAAATATTAAGAACGGACACCCATGTAAAGGCATCCGTTCTTTGACAAAATATTCGGCTTCAGAAAGCGCCCATGACGTTTGCTGTTGCGGTTTTTGTATAGCTGTTGTACGCAGTAGCCTGTCCTTCGGTCGTTCCGGGGAAAGGAAGAACCTTCTCTTCAAGCTCGGGAATGCGTTCGAGCTTACCGGCAGCGTAGTCCATAAGACGGCGACGGCAGGATTCGGTGCGCTGGATAAGACCGCCGATGCGGATATCCTGTACATCAAATCCGGTGGGTTTGTTATCCGCAAACCACTGCTTTTCAAAAGCCGCGTGGAAAGCGCGGATACGCTTTGCGACTTCTTTATATTCGTTTTCGGCAAGGCTGCGAAGCGCTTCCTTGTCACCTTTTTCATATGCGGCACGTGTGCGTGCGCCGAGGTCATACTTTATAGCGAGTACTTCACAAAGCTTTGCTTCGGAATCAAAGATATAAGCATATTTTCTTGATTTCTTAGCGATTGCATGGAGCTTTTCGGCATATTCGGCGTATTTCTTTGCGCCTTCGGAATTGACGGTGCTGTCAAGGAAACCGTTGAAATAGTCTGAGAAGAACATATATTTTGAGGGGTTTGGGAATTTGAGTCCGGTATCGATGTTGTTCGGAAGATCAAGTGCCATGAAATCTTCGAATGTAAGACCGAACATGCGGCGGAACTTTTCACGGATAAGCTCATCGTCCTCATTACCCTTGGAATTCTCCGCAAGATAGAAGAGCGCAGGAAGCTGACTGAAATGCGAGCATTCACCGCCGTCGTCGCCCCACATGGTAAACAGTGCATTTCTGAGCTTGTTCTTACGGCAGGCTGCCATTGCGGGTTTCATGCTTTCAATGGAGGATTTATTGTGAGGAACGAGACCGCTCCAGCTCCATATCCCACCTGCAAACCAGATGTCCTTGGATATCTGCATATGGTTATAAATCATATCGTCATACGATTTTTCATCGAAATGATAATAATCCCAGTAAACAGGCACCACATCTGAAGGAACGGCATCCTTTACCTCCTTCGGTACTGTCATTTTCTCCATGTAATAGTTGCCGCCGTTCATGGGACGGAAGAACATATCAGACCACATTAGCAGAGTATAGCCGTATTTGCCGGCAAGCTCACGGACCTTTGCCAGATGACGCTTGATACAGTCATTTGCAGTTTCATAGCCGTGCAGGTCGAGATGTCTGCCGCGCCCGAGCATATGAGCTTCGTCCATACCGACATGGATACGGCGGGATTTGAAACATTCGGAGAGAGTTAGGAACATATGGTCGATAAGTTCATATGTCCGCGGATCATCGGTGAGCAGAATATCATTGCAGTCGATTGGAAAAGTATTCCAGCGAATCGCAGCGTTCAGATGTGCAAGTGTCTGTATGCAGGGGATAAGCTCGACACCGATAGAAGTGGCATATTCGTCAAGTTCCTTCATCTCGGCGATCGAATATCTGCCTCTCATGTAACCGAAATACGGTTCATCCTTCACCTCATAAGTATCTTCGGTGTAAAGCATTGCGCAGTTATAGCCCATTTTTTTGAGTATGGGCAGAAATCTTTTGAGACCTTCGACGCTCATGACCGCATTACGCGACATATCGATCATTACGCCGAAGCTGTTGAATTTGTATTTTGCCATATGGGACTCCTTTTCAAAAAAGAATGTATTATTTACAATTATAGCACACAACAGACGAAAGTCAATACGAAATCAGTACGAAATCAATACTTCGTGACCGTAATCGGGAAAAATGTTTGCATTTTTCACTTGACAAAGCACATTGAGAGTGGTATAATGAAATTAAAGAAACGATGGTTGCGCAACCTTCGATTCCGAGGAGATGAAATACATATGCCACCGAAATTCAAATTTACGAGAGAAGAAATGATATCCGCCGCGCTTGACATCGTGCGGAAAAAGGGAGTATCCGGTCTTACCGCCCGTTCGCTTGCCGCAAGGCTCGGATGCTCAGTCAAACCCATCTTCGGATTATTCCGAAACATGGAAGAGCTGCAGCAGGAGGTGCGCAAAGCGGCAAACAAGCTGTATCTTAACAGTCAGAAAGAGCTTATGGCATCCGGGAAATATCCGCCGTACAAGGCAAGCGGTATGTCATACATTATCTTTGCCAAGGAGGAGCGTGAGCTTTTCAAGATGCTGTTCATGCGCGACCGAACTCACGAGCCTATGGCAGATGCAAGCGATGAGATTGCGCCTTTGATCGAGCTTATTTGCAAGCATAACGGCATATCAGAAGAAAACGCTCGTTTGCTGCATATAGAGATGTGGGTCTGCGTTCACGGTATCGCGACAATGCTCGCAACGCTTTACCTTGATTGGGACATGGAGTTTGCAAGCAACATGCTAACGGACTGCTATCAGGGACTGCGCGAGCGTTTTATTGCAAAGGAAAAGAAAGACAATGGCTGCAATTGAAACAATAAAACTTACGAAGAAATACAAGGATGTTACCGCCGTCGATGCGCTTGATCTGAGTATTTCTGAAGGCGAACTTTTCGCTCTTCTCGGCGTGAACGGTGCCGGCAAAACAACTACGATAAAAATGTTGTCATGTCTGACAAAACCGACATCCGGAGACGCGTTTCTCGACGGTCACAGCGTTATTTCCGACAGTGCCACAGTCAAGGAGATCATCGGTGTTTCACCGCAGGAAACTGCCGTTGCGCCTAATCTTTCGGTGAAGGAAAACCTTGTGCTGATGTGCGGTGTGCACGGGTTTTCGCACGAAAAAACAAGGTCAAAGGTCGCAGAGCTTACAGAAATGTTTGATCTTTCACGGATACTTTCAAAAAAGGCGGGAAAGTTGTCTGGAGGCTGGCAACGGAGACTGAGCATTGCAATGGCGCTGATAAGCGAACCGCGCATACTGTTTCTTGACGAACCGACGCTCGGACTTGACGTTATTGCGCGTTCGGAGCTGTGGGACGTGATACGTATGCTCAAGAAAAAAATCACGATCGTACTTACGACACATTATATGGAGGAAGCGGAGGCGCTCTCCGATCGTATTGCAATTATGAAAGACGGAAAACTGCTTGCGCTCGGTACAGCCGACGAACTAAAAAAACTCGCGGGAAAAGATCAGTTTGAGCAGGCGTTCATTGCTATTGTAAAAGGAGAAACCGCATGAAGTTGTTATCATTTTCGAACCGCGTTGTCAAGGAGACCGTCCGCGACCCGTTAAACCTCGCCTTCGGAATAGGATTTCCGGTGATCCTTCTTCTGCTGCTCAGCGCAATACAGGCAAATGTACCCGTGGATCTGTTTGAAATATCACGGCTTGCGCCCGGAATATGTGTGTTCGGTCTTTCATTCATGACGCTGTTTTCGGCTCTTCTTGTATCAAAGGATCGTGAAAGCGCTCTGCTTCAGCGGCTTTATACGACGCCGCTTACAGCTGCGGATTTTATCCTCGGTTACATAATACCCATGCTTCCGATGGCATTGGTACAATGTGCGGTATGCTTTGCGGCATCACTTGCTCTGGGGCTTGAGCTCAGCATCAAAATTTTATATTCAATCATATCCATAATTCCCGCGGCATTGTTCTTTATATCGCTTGGCTTGCTTTGCGGAAGCGTCATGAATTCCAAACAGGTGGGCGGTATATGCGGCGCACTTCTTACAAATCTGGCGGCATGGCTTTCGGGGGCGTGGTTTGACCTTGAGCTCGTAGGCGGAGCATTCAAGGCAGTTGCCGATGTACTGCCATATGCACACGCAGTAGAGCTTCAGAGAGCTGTTCTTGCAGGAAATTTTGATGGGATCGTGCCGTATTTATATTGGATCATCGGCTATGCGATTGTCGCAACTCTCGGAGCCGTGCTTATGTTTTTGAGACAAATGAAGAGAAACTGATAATATGAAGAAATATACATTGCTCGACATTAATACATATCCGCGGCGTGAACATTTTGCATATTTTTCCGATATGGCAAATCCGTATGCCGGTGTGACCGTTGAAACAGATATTACCGAATTATACGATTGGTGCAGAAAAAACGAAGTGCCATTTTTTCTGAGCTTTCTTTATTGCGCGGGAAGGGCATGCAACGCGGTCGCAGAATTCAGGCAGCGCATAAAAGACGGCAGAATAATCGAATTTGAAAGCTGTGATACATCGCATACAGTAATGCGCACGGACGGGACCTACGGCTATTGCCGCCTTGACTGCATGAGACCGTTTGACGAGTTCCTCCCATATGCATCCAAGCTGCATGAAGAGGCAAAGCAGGGAAACGCGCTTGACGGCGGTGATGATGAGCTTGAACTTATTTTTGTATCATGTCTTCCGTGGCTTCATTATACCGCGCTTGCTCAACCGACACCGACACCTGCCGACAGCAATCCGCGTGTCACCTGGGGAAAATATGTGAAAAATAATGACGGACATGTTTCACTTCCGGTCACCGTTCTTGTAAATCACGCACTTGCCGACGGAGCACACATCGCGGGCTTTTATTCCGCATTGCAAAGTGAAATCAAAATGCTGAGCACTCATTGAAAAAAGCCGCCGAAGCGGCTTTTTTCATGTGTCATTTTCGACTATCTTTTCAATATGCAAATTGTTTTTTTGTCTGACTATTGAACCTTCCGGTATTTCGTAATTGACGACACATCCTGCGCCGATTACGCAGTTATCACCGATTTTTGCGCCCTTCAGGATGACTGCATTGGATGCTATACAGCAGTTTTTACCGATTTCTATGACTCCTGCTTTGCATTCGCGGTTTACACCGCTTGTACCGAATTTATGATTGTTGTCAAAAACATTGACGTTGCACCCGAAAAGGGTATTATCTCCGATAGTGATCTTACCGAGGCAGCTCAGCATACAGTTGTCATTAAAATACACGTTGCTTCCTATAGAAAGCGTACTGCGCCAATCGGTTACAATTGTCAGCTTGCCGTCGTTTTCGACATTGTTTCCTATTGTCACGAAAGAGCCTTTATTGATACGCAGGTGCAGCATTCGGAAGAAAAGATGCTTGCCAAAGCGGAGGTTTTTGCAAAACAGACGCTGCCTCATAAAACGCAGTTGATTTGATAAGTTAAGTATTGAACCACGCAGCTTTTTTATGCCGTACCGCCTTATGCGCATGACAAACATGCCGGTTTTTGTACATTGAAAGCTGTTTTTGATTCTTTCGAACAGTGTGGAATGCTTCCAGCTCCCGTTGTATGAATGTATTCCGAGTGTATTATCTGTTGTTCTGAGCTTTTTGGTGATATAATCGAGCGGAGAGAAATATTCTGAGGGCAGAACAGTAAAGTCTGCAACGGTCTGAAAACGATTTTTTCCGTCAAATCCGAGCTTTTCAAAACATGAGTTGCGCGTTCCGAACATGTTGTGAGATCGATTCTTTCGGTTTCGGTAATCATCGGAATGCTTTCATATATACGCATAATTTTACGCACCGTTTCCGAATGCGGCTCAGCGCCGATGCCCGAACCGGAATTTGCGAGTATCAGACGGCCGTACGGAGTCGGCGAACCGACTTCAAGAGCGATGAAAGCCTTATATTCCAGCAGAGAATCAATTGGTTTCAGAAGCTCAACATCTGTATCAAAATAAATGCCGCCGTAATTATAAATTGCGTACAGGCGGGCGTAGTCGGACACGAATGCGTATTTTCCCGATTCATATGCCTGACTTACATATTTGTTACAGGATATATCGAAGTTGCTTTCGGTCCATAGCTTAAGTTCATAATCGGGGCAGTACTTTTTCCAGCTGTCAATGCATTTCTTTTCCAATGCTCCAAGCGGCTTCTTTCCAAACTAACAATAATATATAATTTTAGGAATGCTCATGTATTAACCTCTGTGAGAATAGAATTGAAAAGAGCGCTCATGTGAGCGCTCTTTCTGGTGGAGACGGAGGGGTTCGAACCCTTGACCTCTGCGTTGCGAACGCAGCGCTCTCCCAGCTGAGCTACGCCCCCGTTTGTAAATAATTCTATCATAACTAAAGCCTTTTTTCAATAGGTTTTCAATAAAAAACCAAAAAAATTCTTCTTCCGAAAAAAGAAAACCTGAAATGTGTATTGCGAAAAAAGGACAACCGATGTATAATCATCGCAAAGGAGCGATAACAATGATACATCCGTTTGAACCTTTTTTTGAGCGTCAAAGCAGAATACTCATACTCGGCAGTTTTCCTTCGGTTGCGTCCCGCGCCCAAGGCTTTTATTACGGACATCCGCAAAACAGATTCTGGCGCGTCACTGCGGCGGTCTTCGGTTCAGCTGTTCCGGTTACCATCGAAGAAAAAAAGATTTTTCTCCGAAACAACCATATCGCCCTCTGGGATGTTGCATGTGAATGTGAAATAGTGAATTCGGAGGATTCAACGATAAAAGCCGTTATTCCGTCTGATTTGTCACGTATCACAGACAGATGCGACATAAAGCGAATTTTCGTCAACGGGAAAAAAGCCTTATCAATATATGAGCGTATGCTTGAAAGCAAATACGGAAAGACAACATATCTGCCGTCAACAAGTCCCGCAAACGCCGCATGGAGTGTTGAAAGGCTGATTGAAGCATGGAGTGTTATTAACTGCTGATGGGGTCTACCACAAATCGTTACACTGTGTGTTATATCCCATTACTCTCATGATCGATGTCATGCCTTTTCCGTGAATAACGTAATGTTCACACAACTCTATTCCGTTGGTTGCAAGCGAAGATGCCATTCTTCGCGTTGCGTCAAGGTCTTCATTTGATGGCATTTCTGTTCCGTGAGGATGATTATGTGCGATGTACACATATGCGGCATTTGTTTTAATCGCAACCTCGGTGAGACGGCGCATACGGAACGCCGCTGATGAAACATCACCTTCCTGCAGTATTCCGTGGTAAAGAAGCTTATAGTCACGGCTGAGGCATATCACGGCTATCTTTTCCACAACGGAATCATCAAACATATCGAGAATAAACTTCTTCAGTTCCTGCTCGTTATGAAATCTTGAAGGCGCGGAAGCTGCATGAGGAAGAATATAATTATATGCGGCATCATAGATCGCCTTCAGATATAGAGCGGTGCTGAATCCGACGTCCTCGATTTCCTGCAGGTCTTCAATATTTGCTTCAAGAACACCGCGTATATTGCCGAAGCGCTTCAAGAGCCTTTTCGAAATATCGTATGTATCCTTGCGGGGAATCGGTGTGAACAGTATCAGTTCAAGCAGGCGTTCCTCTGTCAGTGATCCCATACCGTTTTTTGCGTACTGTTCACGCAGACGCTTTCTGTGGTCATCATGAAGCCCCATAATTACCTATACTCCCATTTTGATATCCGGATTTATTCTATCACTTTGATGACGGGTTGTCAATATTACGCGGAAACAAGTTTCAACACATTGTTTACTATTTTCCCGTTGACAAAATCGCGGCTATGTGTTAGACTTAACTCGGTAAGTCAATAATCAAAACAGTTTGAATGAATACAACGATAGATAATCTTATATGGGGAGAACAGACATGGAAAAAGAAGATCTTTATGAAGTTAACAAAAACGATAATACAAAACGTCTCATGCTCTCGGCAATATGTGTCCTTATGCTTCTTGTTATTGCTCTTTGCGTTTATCTGCTGCTTTTTTATAATAAAAAAGGCGATGATAATTCGTCAGAACAGCCCTCTGCAACTGCCGAAAGCTCGTTCGTCCCCGCTATTGTGACAAGTGAAACACCCGACAACAGCCTTGAGGAGCCGTCGACAGCGCCATCCGTATCAGAACCGGATGATGAACCCTCGCAGGAGATATCGTCCGTCGCTCCGCCCGTAAGCTCAGATGAGCCGTCATCAGAAGCTTCCGGCACTTCACAGCCCGCAGGGGAGCTGGATTATCAGTGGTATGGATATATTTATCGCTATATGAATCACGCTCTTGAGGACTTCACTCCCGGCGCCGCCTCGAAGCAGGCGTATATAGACGCCGTCAACAGCCTCTGTACCGCTATCGGCAAAGGAAAGAATTTCTATCAGATAATTATTCCCACACAAGTTGAGTTCCTTCGTTCGACTTTCCCGCCTGAGGTTACGAGCAGCAAAGGCGACGGTTTTTACAATCAGAGTCAGGCATCGTTCATAAAGCGCGTTGCCGATGAATCGGTCGTTGATATCAAAAACATCGATGTTACGGCACTGTTCGCCGAAAAATATGCCGCTGAGGAATATATTTATTTCAATACCGATAAGAATTACACGGCACTCGGTGCTTATTATGCATACAGCGAATACTGTAAGGCGGCAGGTCTTACGCCGGTGAGCCTTTCCGAACTTACGGAATGTACCGTCGACAGATTCCTGGGTTCATTCTATACTTCTACCGACTCAGAAACACTGCGTGAGAATCCCGACAGCGTTATTTTCTATGACCTTGACGCAAAATTCCCGTCAGATGTAACGATATATAACGGGACATCGATCTTCAACAAACAAAAGATGATCTATAAAGAAGTTTCATCCGTTGCAAACGGTTTCAATGTCTTCTTCGGCAGAGAAGCGTACCGTATTGAGATTGCTGTCAAAGAACCGACAAGCAACAAGAGTATACTTGTCATCGGCGACCTTGCCGCTGCCCCCTTTGTTCCGTTCCTTTCCGCAAATTACAAAAATATAACTTATATCAACGCCACACAGTTCAACGACAAATACTACGTTTCCATAGGTGAATTCCTTAAGGATAAGAGCTACGACGATATACTTGTGATTGACTACACCACCAGCTATAAGTCACCGTTCTTCTTTGCGTCCAACATCAAGGCGATGATGGAGAATTAAAAAATATGGGTACAATTATCGGAGGTCACATTTCGCTGGAATCGATCATGAAATCGCGTTCCCGCAAAATACTCCACATATATTTCGACAAACTGAGGCTTGAAACCGTAAAGCGTTCGGATTTTCACTTCCCGGAAAAGAAGCAATATGAACGCATTACCGAATTTGCTTCGAAATATTCCGTGCCGATCTCATATCTCACAGACAGCGAATTTGCCGAACTGACAGGCGGCGAAAGCTTCGGCGGCATTGCCGCAGAGGTCGGGGAACGTACATATTCCGATTTCCGCACTGTTATTTCGGAAAATAAAAACGGGTATTTTGTGTTACTGGACGGGATTGAAGATCCGTTTAATTTCGGATATGTGCTGCGCACTCTTTATACGGCAGGTGTCGATGGTGTTTTCCTGCCGGAACGCAATTTTCTTTCCGCTGCATCAACGGTGATACGTTCTTCGGCTGGTACAAGTGAGCTGCTGAATATTGCGTCATACAACGATGTGGACGAGCTTTTTGCTTTCCTCAAGGAAAACGGGATTTTCATTGTCGCAACGGCAAAAACCAATGAATCGACTGATATTTTTGCGGCATCTTTCAAACGACCGCTGTGCGTTGTTATCGGCGGCGAAAAGCGCGGTATCAACAAAACTGTTTCAAAGTATGCCGATAAAACAGTTTCGATCGTTTATCCGCGTGATACGGGAATTTCGCTCTCGGCTTCATCTGCTGCCGCAATTATAGCATATCAGGTTGCAAACAGGCTTGATTCGCCGCCGAGTAAACCTAATTATTCAAATAGAGGCGCGGGACGTCGCCCACGATAATCGTTTCGCACAAAGTATATGTAAATGTAAGTTCGCTGCTTTCACGCGTAAACGGAGCGAGAACCTCGTACGCAAGACTTATTTTCAGGATGAGTCGGAACAACGTCTGGTTAATTCCGGCTGATATAAACTGACTTTCAGTGTCGCAGGCAATTTTGCCGAGCGGCACTGTTTTTATTTTTATTTTAGGTCCTTTTCCCGAAAGCGTCATAAGTCCGGTTACATTGCCGAGCGGAATACCGAAACCGCCACTTCCGAAATCGTTTACAGCCTGTACGAGCATATTTGTGAGCTTTGCGGAAATAATGCTTACTGAATATGAATCAATATCGATTCCCGTAATCTTATCACCGGCGATACGGTATGTGCACAGCTGCTTTTCCGCTTCGCGGTGTTTGTATGAAAAATCAAGAATCTTTTCGCTCAAAGCGATGTTCAGCGCGTTATTAACTTCGTATTTGCAAAACTGATGTGCCGCCGTGTCAAAATTTGATAACAGTTTTGCAGCAAGCACCGTCAGAAGCACTAAGACAAGAAAAATCCGAAATTTTCTCTTCAATATTTACCACCCGCCCGAAATGATTATATGTTCCGCGAATGCAAACAATACAATCAGGGGGTGATGGGGTGAAAAAATTCTGTGCTCTGATTGTTGCTGCTGCGGTTATGCTTTGCTTATATTACACAGTCAGGACATACGGAAACATTTTCTATATGTCGTATGCTCTCAACAGTGCGAAAAAAATCTGCAATCGTGAATACGGTTCTTCGCTGTCTGTATCGAATTACAGATATGAGCGGGAAAATGACAGATATTTAATAACGGTGACAGATGTGAACGGGCTTTCGGCAGATGTTGTATATGACAGCGTGAACGGTATACGGGACGGTTATGCCGATGTATATAAATCTGTGCGTGCAAATACAGTGAGAGGTGAATTTCAGCGTATTCTGAATTCATTAGGCATAGATGCGGTATGCAACGTGAAGATGATATATGAAAAAGTCGAAACGGTCGGCGGGGACGGTGGGAGGTGCGGAACATTGTATATTGATTTCGGTGTATGCGGAAACAAAAATGATTTTTCCGCGAAAATCGTTTCGGCTTTTCCGGCACTTCGTGAAGCTGATTTTGATTTACTTTATGCCTCATGCGTTTCTGACGGCAAAAATTATGTTTTTTATTCTCCAAAATCGGATTTATCTAAAAATGCCAATGATATCAGCCAGCGGATCAACTCATTAACAAACTATGGTTAATCGGTAAATTTGCTTCGGCACTGTGTATTATGCCATATCTTCGGAGAAAATATAGTATAAAGTATTTCCCGGAGGATATATGTATAACAAAGTCGAAATATGCGGTGTCAACACGTCAAAGCTCACGGTTATAAGTGAAGAAAAAAAGCGCGAGCTACTGAAAAAGACGCGTGGCGGCGACAAGGCGGCGCGTTCGGAACTTATCAACGGAAATCTTAAGCTTGTCCTCAGTGTGATACAATCATTTGCATCGCGAGGAGCAGATTTTGATGACCTTTTTCAGGTCGGATGTATCGGTCTGATCAAAGCGGTTGATAAATTCGATATGACTCTTGATGTCCGGTTTTCGACATATGCCGTGCCGATGATAATAGGAGAAATCCGTCGTTATCTCAGAGATGACAATCAGATTCGCGTATCACGGTCCGTTAAGGACCTCGCATACAAGGCGCTCAAGACAAAAGAAGTTTTGTCAGCGGGTCTCGGGCGTGAACCGACGCATCGGGAAATTGCAGAAAAACTCGGTGTCAGGGAAACAAGCGTTACGGAAGCTCTTGACGCAATAAGCGATCCGATTTCATTGTATGAACCTGTTTATAATGAAAACGGCGACAGCATATATGTATTTGACCAGATAAGCGACAAGGTAAATACCGACGAAAGATGGATCACCGATATCGCCGTTTCAGAAGCGATGAAAAAGCTGTCTCAGCGTGAAAAACGTATACTTGCACTTCGCTATTATAGCTGCAGAACTCAGACAGAGGTATCGGAAGAAATCGGCATTTCGCAGGCACAGATAAGCCGGCTCGAAAAAAATGCTCTTGAAAAGATACGCCGTGAGTTATGAGCATCTTGAACGCGGTTGAAAAATCGCGTTCTTTTTCTGTCAGGGTATTGACAAAGAGGGTTGATTAATTTATTCTTATATCAGATTTTCAGCGACTTTTGAACGGGAAAGAGGAAACTTATCGGTGATAAGCAAGAGAATTATTACATGCGTTGTTGCAATCGCCATTTTGCAACGTGTGTGATTCCTTCGGTTTCGTACTCAGCAGTACATACATCCGCATATACATAGCAAATGCCGTGGGATGCCGAAAGACTATACATGGGAAGAATACCAGGCGCTGACACGTGAGCAGACTGAATTTTTCCGTGACTGTTTCGCATCCGCTTCAGAATTTGAAGCCCGGATGGAAAAAGCCAAAAGTAATGCCGGTAATGATTGTGCTTTCGGTGTACATGCTTCGACAAAAACAGAGAAATGTGACGCCACGTGTACAGAAACAGGTTATGAACGTGTTGTATGCACGGCATGCGGCAAGATACTCAGCGATAAAAAGATATCGGCTCGTTCTCACAGCTATGTAACCAAAATAGTCGCACCTACATGTACTGCCGAAGGATATACGCTTCATGAGTGCAAAAACTGCGGCAATACGTATACTGATACAAAAAAATCTGCTTTAGGGCACAAATGGAGCGAATGGCGTGTTATTCTTCAGCCGACAAATACCACTGAGGGGCAGCGCGTCAGAAACTGCACAAATTCCGGCTGCAGCGCAACACAAAACGAATCGATCCCGAAAATCGGAAGCTTAACATTTGATGATGTATTGGCTGAAATTGAAACAGGATTAAGACCGACGGAAAAGATTACCGATGACGGGGCAATCAAAATGTTATGCGGATTCAACGAAAAGTCCGAAGTGTCGAAATATCGCACATTGTTCGGAAGCCGCTGCAACATAAAGCTGCTGAACGCAAAAGGTAAAGAGAAAACCACCGGTTATATGGCGACGGGCGATGTGTATGCGTTGTATGATTCCAAAGGCAACATTGTCGACAAACTCATCGTGATTGTTAACGACGATGTGAACGGCGACGACAAGGTCAACGCCGCGGATTATATCGCACAGCGCGACATATTCTCGGCATTATCAGACTTGACACTCCGTACTTCACCGCTGCCGATGTCAACGGCAACGGAAAAGTTCAGGCAAACTACTATATTAAACTCAGAAGTTCCTCCTTGGATTCATAAACACTCTTGACTGAGTATTATTAAAGGGATGCCGTGTAACTGCACAAGTCCGTAAAAAACGGACAATTGAAAAAAAGAGCCTCCTATGGTAGAAT
>ERZ857840.2314-NODE-2314-length-18707-cov-5.198370_pt1 | contig 18707 bp, 9 predicted proteins | sample MGYA00519760_ERZ857840 | MGnify/ENA primary metagenome ERZ857840 (study PRJEB31778, sample SAMEA3449371) | human gut metagenome | biome: human gut; feature: human-associated habitat; material: faeces | place: United Kingdom | collected 2010/2012 ... | reverse complement strand
AAGAATGTGGATATGGGAGACCATGTAGAGCATCTCACCAGTGAGAATGTGTCCGCCACCTACACCCGGACTTACTCCGCCGCCATCGACAATGTGACCGTCAGCGGCAAGGTCGGCAAGACGATGACGCAGGATGTGGTCATCCGCATGAACGGCGACCGCTTTGAGAATATTACGGCAGGCGACGATGTTTCCGCCTGGTTCAACCTGCCCGCAGGTCTGACCGCCAAGGGGAAGGAGGGCAGCCAGTACCTCTCCCGGGACGGGCTGTATCTCTATGACCGCAGCAAGCTGGAGCTGACCGAGGACGTGCGCATCGTCGAGATCGACCTGGCCCGCACGGAGGCCGCCGAGGAGCTTTGGGAGGCCGTGCGGCGCGAAGGGGTCGAGATCGACGTACTCATCAACAACGCGGGGATTTTCTCGTTCCGCGACATCTTGCAGACGCCGCCCGAGCGCATCGAACGGATCATCCTCCTGCACGCCCTCACGAACACCCAGCTGTGCCGTCTGGCGGCCGCCGACATGGTGCGCAGAGGCTGCCGGGGATATATCCTCAACATGTCCTCCTACTCGCTGTGGATGCCTTTCCCGGGGCTGTCGCTGTACAGCGCGTCGAAAGCCTATCTGCGGTCGTTCTCGGTGGCGTTCTCGAAAGAGGTGCAGGAGCACGGCATCCGCGTCACGGCGGTATGTCCGGCAGGCGTAGCCACGGACCTCTACGGGCTGACGCCCCGCTGGCAGCGCATCGGTCGACGCATCGGGGTGCTCATCTCCGCCGACTCGTGCGCACGGCGCGGACTGCGGGCCTTGTGGCGGGGCCGCCGGTGCATCGTTCCCGACTGGTGGAACCGCGCGTGGATTCCCCTCTGCAAAGCGCTGCCGATGTGGGTGCTGAGGCCGATCCGGAAGTTTACGATGAAATTCCAGGCGTAGCCATACGCAAAAAAACAATGCGGCTTTTCAGCCGCATTGTTTTTTACGATTACTCCGTGCGTCAGTCCACTTTGAGCGCCCGGTCGATCGCCAGAAGCATGTAGCGATAGTGGTTCTTCATGCGCTCCGACGCAGAGGTGCCGAGGGCGTTCCGGTAGAGCTTCTTCATGTCGAGCAACATCCCGTAACGCTTGTAATCCACCGCCGGACGGACCAGGAAAGCGACGCTCCGCATCGGCAGCACGCCCGACACCGGGTCCGAAGTCATCTCCGGAAACACCCGGGCCATCTTCGCCAGGCGGGAGAGCGCCGCGGCATCGGGCAGCGTCTCTCCGGCGAACGCGGAAGCCGATGCGGCGGACCTGCGGGTCTGCGTCACCACGCCTGCGTTGCGGATGACGTTGATCAGCAGCAGGTGCTGCATGGCGATATTGGCCTCGGTGGACTCCCGTCCCACGGCGACATCCCGCAGGATATAGCGGTAGAGATCGTCCATCGCATCGTCCTGCGTATAGGGGTCGTCCGATTTGGAGGCGCTCAGGTCGAGCGTCGAAAGGCTCTTGAAGATCACGTCGCTGAGCATGTCGCGGCAATATTCGCCCAGCGACACCACCTCGACCACATCTTTATTGAGCCGCTCGTTGTCGAGCCACGACATGTCTTCGAGCCGTTCGAGCATGAATCGCAGCGCCCGGCGTTGCAGGTCGCGGGGAACGGAGAGATAGGTCGGCAGCGCGTCGCCCTCGTACTTTTCGTTCAGATAGACGCCTCCGAGGTTGGCCGAAACGCTGACGAACGCATAATAGAGCTGATTCATCACGCTGGCCTGCACGAGCGACCGGAACGTATAGTCGGCATCCTCCTCCCCGATCCACTCGTCGGCATGCTTCATCACATAGGCGTAATTGGCGAACTCGTAGGCTGCGGCCCGGACCGGATCGTCGCCCAGGTTGTAGGGCATCGACCGGGGATCGAGCGCCACGGCCACAGGAGGAGGCGTATAGAGGCACATCGGATCGCTGCGGCGCGCGGCGATGCGGCGGTCGAGTTCCGCCACCTCGTCCTCGGGCGTCGCGGCACCCGGAACGGGCCGGTAGAGCCAATCGACGACGTACTCGTCGTAGACGCCCGGTCCCTGCTGCATCAGGGCCACGCCGCGCTCCTTGTCGCCCGGCTGTGCGACCAGATTGTAGGGCAGCTCGTCCATGATCGAGGCCGAAATCCCGTAGCGCTGCGTGAAGGAGGGCGAACGCAGCGAATCCACCGGCACGCAATACGAACCGGCGTAGTTGACCGCAAGGCCCAGACAGGCTCCGGTATGGCGCGCCACGTCGGCCGCCAGCGCCTTTCCGAACAGCTCCGGGGACATCTTCACCCGGCGCGCGTCGGGATCGGCGGCGCCCAGCTGCACGAAGAGGTCGGTGCGTATCCGCGAGGTCACGTTGTGCGGGATGCAGATCGTCGCGCTGAGAATCTCGCCGCTGCGGGGATCTATGCGCGCGGAACTCGAAAGGCTCTCCCCCATCGTGTTGGCGTACTTGACACACGAGAACTTGATGTCGTTGGGATCGAACGACGCATCGTCGCGCGGATAGGGCCGCACCTGCACCGCATCGCGGTAGCCGATCTTCTCGAAAGCCGCATTCCAGCTGAGCAGGCCCCGCCGGATCGCATCATACCACCCTGCCGGGAACGTGTCATCGACATAAAACACGATCGGACGTTCGGGCGTCGTGAGCTTCCCGGCCGCGAACGCCGCGGGATCGGAGGGTTTGAGGTTCCAGCGGCAAGCATAGTAGACCGCCTTGGCCTCCTGCTCCCGGTCGCTGAACTTCACGAAGGCCACGGGAACCGTGCCGATGCGGGAGTCGCACAGCCGCGGCATCATCACCTCGCGCGGCAGCAGCATCAGCGAACGGCGCGCAAGGGCCGTGTAAGGCGTGTCCTTGTTGATGAGGTAGCCGCCGAAACGGGTCGTCAGCGTGAACGAAAGCGAGCTGAGCACCGACACGTTGTCGGCGAAAGCCTCCACGCCGCTCAGCAGCGAACATCCCGCCACGTAGTTGACCGTAGTGGAGAGGAATCCGCCGAAACTGTTGATGCCGTAGGGATCGTGCGGCCGCATCGCCGGAGCGCCGTTCACGAAGAACGACGTGGCCTCGAAAACCGACGAACCGTCGGGCGCCTTGCATTTCACGGGGAACGAGGCGATCACCGGGTCGATGTTGCTGCGCCGCACGGCCCGCGCCATCAGGCTGTCGCCCTCGACCAGCACGTCGGAATGCACGCGCCGCAGGCAGATGAGCGAATCGCTGCGGGTGAAGACCACGTGGAGCGGATCGCGGGGCTGCTGTCCGGCGAAGCCCTCGCCGGGGTCGGAGCTCTCCTCGATGGTCGTGCCGAGCAGCATCTCGCGCCCCAGCAGCGAATCGGGCAGTTCGACGTAGAGTTTGTTGCCCTCGAACATGTGGAGGGTCATGAAACCCCGGACCGTGGTCACACGCTTGTCCTTGAAGAGCTTTTCATAGGCGGAGAGCGGTTTGGGCGTCTCCGTCGTCCCGGACGCGGACTTCTTTTTGCCGCGGGCCGCCGAAGCAGTTCCGGGAAGCAGTGTCAGGCCCCCGGCCAGCAGGACGGAAAGAAGGGTCAGCAGGGCTGTCGGTAAAAATCTTCTCATCGCCGTCTCGCTTATTTCAAGGTTTTCTCGATATTGTGCAGCATCAGCGCATAGTGCATCCGCGTCTTCTGCGAACCGCTGTTCACGCGGCTTTTGAGCAGCCGCTGTACGCGCAGCAGGTTGGCGTAGTTCTCGGCTTCGAGCGACTGCTTGACGACGTAGAGGATGCGCGGCGGATTGTAGCCCGAAACCGGCCCCGGATCAGCCCCGGCGTGCGAATGCACGTGCTCCGAACCGCAATAGCAAAGGTTGTCGGTCATGGACTGATACCCCCGCAGGCACTCCGGAACGGCGATGGCGTAGGGATCGAAACCGATCTCCTCGTCCGGCCCGCCGGCGAAGGCTTTCGGCACGGCGCCCGTACCGGCGTATTTCAGCCCGGCGGCCTTGCAGATGGTCAGCAGGTATTCGCGCTGGATCATCATCTGCTCCTCGGTGGGGTTCTTGCCCTGCACGGTGGGTTTCCAGACGAAATCGTAGATGTCCTTCATGCAAGCCTCGACGGTGTAGGGATCGTCGGAGAGCTGCGCGGAGTTCTCGACCTTCACGGCGCTCATAACCACGGCGCGGATGATGGCGATCTGCATGTAAGCCTTGGGGGAACCCATGAACTGAATGTTGCGCATCAGGCCCTCGTCGTCCATCCAGTCCAGGTCGGCCAGCTGGCCGAGCAGGAACAGCACGGCGGCGCGCTGGCGCTCCTTGGGAACGCTCTTGTAGGCATCGACCGGATCGCCCACGTGCTTCTCGTTGAGATAGATGCCGCCCACGTTGGCGAACACGTGGCCGATGTAACGGATATACTGGCTGACGATGCCCTTGTAAATGTCGGTCCGGTAGGAGTAGTCGCGGTCCTCGTCCTTCACCCAGTCGTTCAGATTGGCGAGGATGTAGCGCAGGTTGCGGATGCCGTACTCCGAAGCCTTCACGGCATCGTCGCCGAGGTCCTCGGTCTGCGAACGGGGATCGAGCACGGCGCCCTGCTGCTTGCCGTAGCGGAGCACGGGATCGGCGGCGGCCTCGGTGATCCACCGCGACGTGATCTTGTAGACCTCCTCGGGCGATGCGGCGTCGAAGACCGGCGTATAGAGCCATTTGACAGCGTAATAGTCGTAGACGCCGAAACGGGGAGGCGTCATCCGCACGCCCCGCTCCATGTCGCCCGGCTGGGCCACGTAGTTGAAGCGCGCATAGTCCATGATCGAGGTGGTCGTGCCGTACTTCTGCGTGAACGACGGCGAGCGCAGCGAATCGACCGGAATGACGGCCGAAGCGCTCATGTTGTGCATGAATCCCAGGCAATGCCCGACCTCGTGGGTCACCACGTAGCGCAGGGCGTCGTCCATCACCTCGCGGGGCAGTTTCACGCTGCGCACCGACTTGTCGGCCTGGGCCGTCTGGATGAAGCGCCAGTTGTTCACCAGCTTGACGATGTCGTGGAACACGTAGACCGAGGCGTTGACGATCTCGCCGCTGCGCGGATCGACCCACGAGGGCCCCATAGCGTTGGAGATGCCGATGGGCGCATAGCGGATGCACGAATATTTGATGTTGTCGGGGTCGAACTCCGGGTCATCCTTCGGAAACTCGCGGGCCTCGACGGCCTGTTTGAATCCGATGCGTTCGAACGGCTCGTTCCACTGCTCGACGGCTTCGAAAATGGGCTTGCGCCAGCTCTCGGGGAAATCGGGGTCAATGTAGAAGACGATCGGTTTCTTGGGCCGGACGAGCTCCCCGCGGCGGTAGGCCGCCTCGTCCGACGGCTCGACGCGCCAGCGGTTGGCGTAGCAGAGCAGCTTGGCCTGCTGCTCCCGCTCGCTGAAAAGAATCTTCCCGGTGGGGAAAACCGACATACGGCTATCGACGAAGCGCGGCTCATAAGGCGTTTCGGGCAGCAGCACGAGCGAGCGCGTCATGACGGCCGTGAAAGGCACGTCGGAGGCGATCTCCTTGCTCCCGGCTTTGAGCGTGTAGGTGTAGCTCAGGTGGCTGCGGATCACGACGTTGTCCTCGAAGGCGCGGATCTCCCCGAGGAACGACTTGTCGGACTGGTAGCTCGCCGAGCGGGTCACCCTCCCGTAGTAGAGGTTCTCTCCGTAGGGGTCGAACGGCGTCAGAGCCTTGTTGTCGCTCAGGAAGAGGTCCGTCGCATTGAAAACGACCGCGCAACTGTCGGGACTCCACGCCGCAATGTCGTACGACTTGATGATCGCGCCGATGTTGTTGTTCGCCAGCGACCGGGCGATATTGGGGCTCGCCGCGTCGGTCACGTTGTCGCGGACCAGCTTGCGGACCTGCACCTTGTCGCCCGTGCGGGTGAACTGTATCCACAGCGGATCGGTCGGTTTGGAACCGATGACGGCGTCGCCGTTGTCGGAAATCTCGCTGACGGTCGATCCGAGCAGCATGTCGCGCCCGAGCAGTGCCACCGGGAACTCGAAATAGAGTTTACCCTTGACCTTGTGCAGGCGGATCATGCCGTCGGCCGTCTCGTGCTTCTCCTTGAAGAGCTTCTCGTATTCGCTCGTCTTTTTCGGCGCGGGAGCCGGTTGTTCGGATTTCGCCTTTTTCTTTTTCTTCGAAGCGGCCGCCGCCGGGAACGCACCGAGCGTCCCGGCCAGCAGACCGCAGCAAAACAATGATAAAACGGTTTTCTTCAACATAAATTAATAGTTCAAAAATCAGAACCCGAAGTAGCAATAGGGATTTTTCGCCACATAGAAATCCATATCCACGACTTTGCCCAGCCCGGAGAACGAAGCGAGTTCGGGAGCGGCGCCCTCCGCGATCTTCGCCTCCGAGATGTCGAGCAGCGCCAGCGTTCCCGATGTCGTGCCGAGAAGCATGCGGTCCAGGTAATTCGTCTTGGCATAGGCCGCGAACTGCGCCGGAACCTTTACCACACCCGGACGCAGGGCCGTGATCTGCGACGAAGCCGTATAGACCGGAGCCGAGGCCCCGCTCAGAATATCGTATGCATAAAGCGTCTCATTGTTCGACCCTGCCGTATAGAAGATGTACTCGCTGCCGTCGATCAGTACCTCGAACAGACTTTCGGGTCCGAAGCCCTGTGTTTCGGGGAAAGCCCGGAAACTATTCAGCACAAGGCTAACCGACGATTCGCTGTTCATCTTGTAATCGAACGACAGCAGGTAATATTTACCGTCCGTTTTCGAACGGAGCAGCAGGTAATTGGTCGAAGTGGTGGCAACGCCGACCGTAGCATAGGTGACGCGGGCTCCCATGACCTGAACCGTATAGTCCCCCAGGTCGGCGACATCGGGGAACACGAGTCCCGACTCCGGATCGGTATCCCCGGGCTTCACGGACGCAGCGTCGGGCACTTTCAACGCGCGGAACACGCCGAACTTGCTGGAGGTGTTTCCCCGGACATTGAAACCGTAGACGCTCAGCAGGCGGTTGTTCAGCCGGTCGTAGAGCAGCGCATAGGGAATATGGCCGTAGGACTTGTTGGTAAAGTGGTCGAAACCGTTCATCAGCGCGATCTCCATGCCGCCGTCGAAATAGACGGGCGTCGTGCCGTATTTACCCGAATGGGCGACCGGATAATCGTTGTAGAAACTGAAATCGCGCTGGTAGACCTTGCCGTCCTCCGACAGGACGATCGAACCTCCGTCCCGCTGGAATCCATCGACCGGAACGAAGCCTTCGGGAGCCTGTCCGCCGACGAATTCGGTGTCGATGTCGATCGTCTTGGTCAGCGTGGCCTGATCGAGGCTGACGCTTCCGCTGCCTTGCAGGACCTCCCATTCATAGGCGACGTTCAGGCCGTCGTATGCCACCAGCCGGACCTTCCGCGGGTCCGAACCGAGCTCCCCTTCGTTCACCTCGCCGTAAACGTCGCGGACCAGTTCGCCCGGCGTCGAAGCATCGACGAGATTGACGTAGCTCAGCAGCGATTTGCCGCCGTCGTCGGAGAGAATGAACCACCCCTCGGCGAACGAGGAGGTGACCGTCAGGGTGAAAATCGTACTGTAACGGATCTGACGGTCAGCATCGAGGACCGTAAAGCTGCCCGAATGCCGTCCGACCGACAGCGGGTCGATCGACAGGATGCGATCCGTGGAGACCGTCTCCCCGTCGATGTTCCATTCGTAACGCAGGCTGCCTTCCGACACCCGGTCGTGAACGATCCTGTAACCGGGCTCGATGACGATCTCCTCGTCGTAGCTCCAGCTCAGGCGGACCGACTTCATCGTATCCAGACGGTAGACGACGATGTCGTCGCCGGTCGTGGTGTAATCGTAATTTCCCTTGTCCTCGTAGCAACCGGTTGCCAGGGCCGCACCTGCGAACAGTGCGGCGAGATATATGCCAAATGACTTCATATTCGCATCGGATTAAGCGTTGATATTGATTCCGTCGAGCATCGGACGGCCGTCCTTTTCCAGCACCTCGTTGCCGTTGTCGCGCAGCTCGCGCAGGTAGTAGACGAACTGGCGGCAGAGGGCGGAAATCTCGCTGTTGTCCATGTCGGAGAGATCGCTCACGCCGGTGGCCTTGATGAACTCCTCGTATTTCTCGTCCGAATAATCGCCCAGGAAGGCGGCGGCGAAATCGTCGTTCCACCAGTCGGGCTGGGAGATGATGTTCGAAACGCGGATGATACGCAGACTGTTGGACGTGGGGCCGGGCCGGTAGGCGCCGCCCTCGACGATGCGGACGGCGATGTCCACCTCCTTTTCGTCCATGATGTCGGTCTTGCGGACCCGGACGTAGGTTTCGCCGGAGAACGATCCGGCCGGGATGACCGGATTGGGATCGAGATCGTAGGACCCGGCCGGAGCGGTGGTCTTCTCCGGGTCGATCTCCAATTTGTAACCGAGCGTTTCGTCGGGAGTGCGGCTCACGGTCTCCACCGCAAGACGGATCGTGCGCTCGTCCTTCCCGGGCGTCGTCTTGAACGAGAAGCGCACGATCTCGTCGGACTTCTGGACGAAATAGACGTAACGGTCGCCTCCGTAGGTCGGAAGCCCCTGTTCGGAGCAGGCCCCGGCGCCGAGGGCCGCGACGGCAAGCAGATATATCAGTTTTTTCATGATCGCAATTATTTTAATGTCGTTTCACTGTCGGGAATGGGGAATACGTATTTGTCCGCCATCTGGATCGTCTGCGTGGTGCTGACGAGCGTGGGACTGTTGATCCGCTTCAGGTAGAAGAAATACTGTCCTTCGCCGATGTTCTCCTTCCAGACTTCGAGTTCGAGTTTCGACATGAACGTGTCGAAATCGGAGGCCGAGACGGTCTTACGCCCCGAGCAGCGCACCTTGTGGACCAGATTGAGATCCGAAACGGCCGCACTGATGTCGCCGTCGTCCTCGCCGCTCTCGCCGCGGGCTTTACACTCGGCCATGATCAGCATGATCTCCGACATGCGGATAACCGGAACCAAAGCCCCCTGCGTGGTCTCCTTGTCGAAATCCGATCCCTGCGTGCTGGTGTACTTGACGTATTTGCAGGAGGCGTAGACGTCTTCCTGCTCCTCTTCGTCAGGCTGGTTGATCGTATACATGTAACGGGTATCGTAGCTCGTTTCACCCGAGAAACGCCCCTTCGGACTGCGCAGGGCCAGGATGAAAGTCGTGGTCGCTCCCTGGCTGGACAGCATCACGCTGTTGTAGTTCTTCTTCAAATACTGATCGTAGGCCGCGAAAATGATGTCTTCGTAGAGTTTCACGGCGCCGCTGACATTCTGCGCCTCGGCCTTGGTCGTAATGGGGAACCACGACGAACAGGCGTCGTAGACCTCGGTGGCCGCAGCCAAAGCCTTCTCGTAATCGCAGGCGTACATGTAGACGCGGGCCAGCAGCGCCTTGACGGCCCAGTAGTGGAGCCGCGTGCCGCGGAAGCCGAAGAACAGACCGCGCGAATCGTTCGAAGCGAAACGCATGGAGGCCGTCTTGAGTGCATCCAGATTCAGGTCGTTGACGGCCAGCAGCGGAAGCGCCGCCTCGAAATCGGCGATGATCTTTTCGAGCACCTCCTCGGTCGTATAGCGCGACGGAACCTTGTCGGGATAGGTCGTCGAATAGGGAATCGCCTTGGCCGTGAGGTCCACGACGGGGGCCGCAGCGAAGAGCCGCAGCAGCTCGAAGTGCAGCAGGGCGCGGGCTGCCAGCGCTTCGCCGTAGATCATCTCCCGCTCGCCGCTCTCGGCATAGGGGAAGAGGTCAGGATCGGCCTTCTCGACATGGCTGATCAGCGCGTTGCAGTTGGCGATCGTATTATAGGCGGTCTGCCAGATGGATTCCAGAAAGTCGAGCACCTCCTTGTTCTCGTAGTCCATCTTCTCGGTATAGGCGTAGATCTGCGAAGCATCCATCGAACCGAAATCGTAATACTGCGAAAGGGCGCTCACGAATCCCCAGGAGAGTTCGCGTCCGTAGAGCGACGGGGAGGCCATCTGCTGATAGATGCCGTTCAGGGCCGAACGGTAGCCCGAATAGTCGCTGAAAAGGTTCTCCTCGGTAGTCATTCCCTGGGGCATGACGTCGAGCCACTCGCCGCAGGATGCGGACGAAAGCAGGAGCGTGCACGAAACGAATATTTTTGCGAATGTTTTCATACAGGGACGAATTTAGAAAGTGAGATTGAGCGTAAAGTTAACCGTGCGGGAGTAGGGATAGTCCAGACCGCGTTCCTGGAGCACGGAGCTGAAATAACCCAGGTCCTCCATATTGGCCGTCAGGCGCAGCATGCCGAGTCCCCAGCGCTTCACGAGTTTGGCGGGGAAATCGTAGCTGATCGAGAGCGAATTGAATTGCAGCGTGTTGTAGTCCTGAATGAAGCGCGACGTGGGACGGGTGACCAGCGAACGGTCCTTGATGTCTTTCAGCGGAGCGACATCGCCGGGTTTCTTCCAGCGGTCCGTGGACACGCGCTTATCGACGTTGTAGCGTTCGAGGTTCGCATTCTCGACCTGGCTGACCAGCGTCGAGTTGTAGCGCTGTCCGCCGAATTCGTAAAGGAACGAGGCGAAAAGCGAGATATTCTTCCAGCGGGCGTTCAGACCGAAGGAACCCTGCGCCCACGGCTCCCGGTTGCCGATCTCGACCTGATCGGCGGCATTCCAGTCGTAAGTGATCGTACCGTCGGGACGCTGGTAGACCTCGCGGCCGTTGGCCGGGTTTATGCCGAGCGACTTCATGCCGTAAATGGCGTAGATCGAACCGCCCTCGACGTACTGCGTGTAGGTCTGGGCGTACTTGCTCTGCGAGGAGTTGTCGTCGTAGTCGTCGTACTGCTTCTGCACCAGCTCGTTGTAGGCTTTCAGCGCATCGTTGATCTTGACGATCTTGTTCTTGTTATGCGCCATCTTCCCGAAAGCGGTCAGTTCCAGATTCTTCGAACGGTAGAAATTGTAACGCAGGTCCAGTTCGAAGCCCCGGTTGCTCACCTCGCCCAGATTGTCCTTATAGCTGGTGAATCCCGACGACGAGGGAATCGTCACGTCGGTGATCTGGTCGATGGTCTTCTTGTCGTAGTAGCTGGCCTTGAAGGTCAGGCGGTCTTTGAAGAAGCCGAGTTCGATGCCGACATCCGCCACGCGGGTCTTCTCCCAGCCCAGATCGGGGTTGCCCATATAATAGAGGACGTGTCCGGCGCCCGTCGAATACCAGTCCGATGTCGAGGAGGTCGTATAGGTCGAACGGGCCGAATAGGCGGCGTACCCCACCTTGCCGACCGTACCGATCGTTCCGCGGAGTTTCAGGCGGCTGATGGTCTTGTTGCCCTTCAGGAACTTGTAGTTGTGGAAGTTGATACCGGCGCCCACGGCCCAGAAGGGAGCCACGCGGTTGTCGGAACCGAACTCCGAGGAGCCGTCCAGACGCACCGAGAGGTCCAGCAGGTAGATGTCGTCGTAGGTGTAGTTGCCCGAGAGGAACATGCCGACCAAACGGGTCTTGTTCTTCGATTCGGTGGGTTTGCCCTCAACCTGCGCGGCGTCGTTCGGCGAGTTGAGCGCCCCGGTCGAGAAACCGATATACTTGATGTTATCGACCGTATAGCTGGTCTCGACGGCGTTTCCGCCCAGCGAGAAGTTCAGGAAATGCTTGTTGAAATTCCGGTTGTACATGAAGAGCAGGTTGGCGTCGTAGGAGAACGTGTCCGAACCGTTCACGGTCAGCGAACCCAGCTCCTGAGGCGTCGCGAAGGCGCTGTTCGAGGCCGACAGCGGATCGACGAAGACCCGCGACTCGTAGGAGCGCTGGCTCAGGGTGATCCAAGCCTTGGCGGTGAAGTGCGGCGTGGCGTAGAAGTTGATTGCGAAGTTGTCCTGCAACGTCCGGTAGTTGCTGCGGCTGAAATTGTTCAGGTATTCACGCTCGTAGAGCGGGTTGAGCGCCGAATAGCCGAAACGCAGGTTCTGGAGGTAGTTGCCCGTGGTCTCGTCGATCGGCACGTTGTAGGGCAGCATGTGGGAGAACTGCGAGAAGGAATAGGGCGAGTCGGTCGAACGGTTGGCGTCGTAGGAGGCGCGGTTCATCAGCTGGAACTTGCCGATGCGGTAGTCGAGGAAAAGCCCCGCGCCGTAGGTGTCGCGCTTCGAATCGCGCATGACGCCCTTGTTGCCGGCATATTTCAGCTCGATCCCCCAGCGAACGTCGTTCTCACCGCCGTCGATATAGATGCTGTGCTGGTGGTTCACCGCGGTCCGGAGGTTCTTCGAAAGCCAGTAGGTGTCCACGCCGCGGTTCACCTCGTTGAGTTTCTTGTAATAGGTCTCGTTTTTATTGTAGATGTTCTCGTTGAAATCGGTGGCGTCGAAAGAATAGAGCCCCGCATCGAGTTCGGCCTGCAATTTCTCGCGGGCGTTCATCAGGTTGTAGGCCGAGAGGTCGGGCATCTCGACGCTTCCGGTCAGGTTGTAGGAGACGCGCAGTTTGCCGGCCTCCGGGGCGCGCGACTCGATGACCACCACGCCGTTGGCGGCGCGCGATCCGTAAAGCACCGTCGCGGCGGCGTCTTTCAGCAGCGTGATCGAGTGTACGCGCATGGGGTCCATGTCGTAGATCTTCTCCACGTCCACCTCGAAGCCGTCGAGGATGAAGATCGGCAGATTGGAGTTGTTCGTGAGGTTCTGACGCGAAATGTCGGCCGAGGTGTTCAGCTCGGTGGTGATGCTGTTCTGACCGCGGATGTAGAACTCAGGCAGCGCGTTGGGGTTCGAACCCATCGAGATGTTCTCGGCCAGCCGGAACGAGGGGTCGAACACCTGGATGGCGTCGATCATCCGCTTGGGCGAAACCTCGACGATCTCCTTCTGGGTGATCCGCGTGGTGTTGCCCGTGAAGCTCTCCTTGCGGACCTGCGCATAACCCGTAACGACCACGTCGTCGATGCTCTCCACCTTGTCGAGCAGCTGCACGTCCAGTTCCGTCTGGTTGTTGTAGGCTATCTCGCGGCTCTCCATGCCGAGGAAGCTCACCGTCACGACCGTTCCGGGACGGTTCGGGAAGCGAAGCGAATAATAGCCGTCGGGATCGGTCGTCGTGCCGACGGTCGTACCCTTGATATGGACCATCGCCCCGGGAATCGGGGCCTTCGTGGCGCGGTTCGTCACCCGCCCGGTCAGCGTAACCCGCTGGGGGGGGGGCCGGAGCGGCCGTTCCCTGCGCGTCGGACTTCGACGCCTTGTCCGCTTCGCGGACGCGGATGATGATCGTATCCTCGCTGATGGAGAAATCCAGCCCGGTGCCGTGGAGCGCCTCGCGCAGGATCTCCTCGACGGGAGCGTTCTGCCGGTGCAGCGTAATCCCCTTGACGGCTTTGATCGAATTGCTATTGTAGAGCAGCAGATAACCCGTTTCCCGTTTGATGTGTTGAAGCACATCGTCGAGCGTCGCTCCGGTCAGAGCGATCGACATCCGTTTCTTCGGCTGAGCCGGCCCGTCCGCCCTCACGGACTGGACCGCAAAGACCGCGACCGCCAGCAAAAGCAGTACGACGGCACTCCGGCCCCCTCGGAGAAGAGGCGCAAATAAGTCAAGTTTCTTCATACGCAAATTATTTTAACTGAAACAAAGGGTTTCCTGCTTCACGGGGACAGCCCCCGACGCATCGCAGCGTCATTCCGATTTCCGCACCACCCGGATCACGCCGCCGTCCTCCGTGAAGACCACGTCGTTGGTCAGATTCATCAGGTCGGCGATCGTATTGAGCGTCGCATGGCGTTTGATCATACCCGTATAGAGCACGCCGTCCAACGTCGGCGAAGAGGTGTCGATCTCCACCCCGTACCATCGCTCCAACTTCCGGCAGATCGACCGCAGCGGCTCGTCGTAGAAGACCAGCAATCCCCGCCGCCACATCGTACAGGCTTCGACATCGGCTTTTCGGACGGTCAGCCCGCCGCCGGACTTGTCGAACCCGGCCTGAAGCCCCGGCGACAGCAGGGTCTCCTCCCCCTCGGCAGCCACCCGCAGCGATCCCGTGACCAGCGTCGTCTCGACAGAGGGTTCATCGTCGTAGGCCATGACATTGAACGAAGTTCCCAGGACGGTCAATTCGACTCCCGAGACCGACACGACGAAGGGATGCCGGCTGTCGGGAGCCACTTCGAAGAAGACCTCGCCGGTGACCGTGACGCAGCGCCGGGAACCGAAATGCAGGGGATAGGTGATGCTCGACCCGGCGTTGAGCCAGGCGCGCGTGCCGTCGCCGAGCGTCAGCGAGTATTCGCCGCCCAGCGGCACGCGAATCGTATTGTAAGCCTCCTCGGCCTGTTTCCCGGATTTTTCGGATGCGGTATAGGCGATCTCGTCACCGTTGATCTCGATCCGGACATTCCGTTCGCTGAGTTCCGTGCGAACCGAATCGGCCAGAAGAACCTGCTCCCCCGACGAGAGTTCGAGCACGGCGCGGCGCACCCCCGGTTCGACGGTCGTGAGCAGCCGGTTGCGATTGGGGTCCAGACGCTCCCCGGCCTGATAAAGCAGGGCGCCGCTGACCAGCATGCCGGCCAGCACGGCGGCCGCAGCACCGATCCGCAGCGAACGCAGCAGCCGGCTGCGCCGCATATAACGTCGGTCCTCCTCGCAGACCCTGCGCCACACCTTTTCCTTGTCGTAACGGTACATCCGCGACAATTCGCCGCCGAGGTCCGAATGGCCCTCGATCAGGTCGAGAATCTGACGGTTCTCCTCGGACTCGTCGCCCCAGGCTTCGAGCTGCCTCGATTCCTGCGGCGTGATCGTTCCCGAAATATAGGAATGCAGCAATTTGTCGATCTGATCGTTGTCCATAAAGCCCGGCCTTTATAATAAAGACGGGAGCACCGGAAAAACTCCTTACAGTTTTTCGCAAAAAAATGAAAAAACAGCCCGAAAAAACAGGGATTCAAAAGAAAAAGAGGGCCATCATCTTACGCAACGACTTGATGGAACGATACATGTGCGTCTTGATGGTAGCGAGCGAAACGCCCAATTCGGAAGCGGCGTCCGCATAGGAATAGTTATTCAGGCATATCAGCTTGACCACCCGGCGGGACTGTTCCGGCAGGCGCTCGATCGCCTGGTAAAGACGGTGCAGCCGGTTGGCCCGTTCGACATCGTCGCGGCTGAGGTCGAAATTGACCTCGTCGGCGATGAGTTCGCTGCCGTTCAGCTCCTCCCAGCGGCGCAGCGTATGCGTGCTGGCATAGTCCAGCGCCGCATTCCGCACGCAGCGGTAGAGGTATTTCACCGGGGAGTCGATTTTCGAAAAATCCACCCGCGCCAGCCGCACGAAGACCTCCTGCACGATATCTTCCGCCACGGATTTCGAATGCACGATCTCCTCCGCCACATACGCGGCGCTCCGGAAATGCGCATTGAAGAGTTTTTCTAAGGAATGGGAGATCATACGGCAGTAACGCTTGGGACAAATATATGAATAAATGTAAAAAAATGTATCCCAAAAAGGCATTTTTTCAAGCCGCCGAGGCGCAAGGACCGATCGCACGTCAGCACAAAACAATATCCGTCAACGATTTACGCGACTACCCTCCGCGCATTTTTTTTATTATAAACTGTAAGCCAAATCCGCCTTTCCGCCGAAATACGGCCCGCTCCGGCGCGCGAAAACGAGCGGAGCGGACTCCCGGACTACGATTCGCAACCCGAACGCTCCGGATACGCCGGCCGTCAGCCCTTGTTTTTATCTCAAATTAGAGGTACTTTTGCCCCCGAAAATTACGTAATTATGGAAAAGATCAAGAATGTCGTTTTCGATCTCGGGGGTGTGCTCGTGGGGCTGGATTTCGACCGCTGCACGGCGGCGTTCCGCAGCCTCGGCATGGACGCCGTGGCGGAGCTCATCAACCCCTGCTACCCCGCCGATATGATCGGACGCCTCGAACACGGCGACATCACGTTCCACGAAGCCTGCGACGAAATGCGCCGCCTCTCGGGCACTCCGAAAGTCACCGACGACGAGATAGCACGGGCCTACGGCGCCTTCCTCACGGAGATTCCCGTGGAGAAGCTCCGCCAGATCGACCGTCTGCGCCGACGGGGATTCCGAACCTACGTGCTCTCGAACAACAACCCGGCGTCGATGGAGTACATCCGGCGGATGTTCACGGCCGACGGCAAGAGCATGGACGCCTATTTCGACGCCGTGTACCTCTCCTGCGAACTCCGCGAACTGAAACCCTCGGAGGCGATCTTCCGCAAGATGATCGCCGCGAGCGGCATGCGTCCCGAAGAGACGCTCTTCATCGACGACGGACAGAAGAACGTCGATGCGGCCCGCGAACTGGGATTCTCGGTCTACATGCCTGCCCACGGCGAGGATTTCGGCCACATTCTCGAAAACCTGAACTGCCATGAAGAAGATCTGTAAGACACTCCTGATCGTCCTCGCCGTCCTGATCGTCCTGGTGCTGGGCATCGCCATCGCCGCGTCGCCCGTAGCGAAAAACTACATCGAAAAGCACGACCGCGAACTGCTGGGCCGCTCGATACGCATGGAACGCCTGCGCATGAACATCTTCACGGGACGCCTGCGCGTCGAGGGGCTGAAAATCGGCGGAAGCGGCGACTCGACGACCTTCTTCGCGCTCGACAGTTTCGACATGCGCATGCGCATCCTGCCGCTGCTGTCGAACCGCGTCACGGTGAAGCACATCACCTTCGCGGGCCTCGACGTGAAGGTCTACCAGCGGGGCAGTGCATTCAGTTTCGACGACATCCTCGCGCACTTCGCGCCGGACTCCACGGCCGCAGCCGAACCGGCGGAACCCTCCGAACCGTGGGAGATAGGCATCTACAACATCGCCGTCCGCAACGGGCATCTCTTCTACAAGGATCTGGAACTCGACGCCGTGTGGGGGCTCAACGACATCAACCTGCAAATCCCGGGCGTCTATTTCGGAGGCGAAAAGACCGACGTGGGCGCCGTGCTGAACTTCGCCGAAGGCGGTTCGCTGGCCACGAGCGTCGCCTACGACATCGACACCTCGGAGTTCGACATCGGGCTGAAACTCGACGCCCTGACGCTCGGGAGCATGCTCCCCTACTTCCGCCAATGGCTCGACATCGGGGATGTCGGAGGGCGCCTCTGGGCCGACATCCGGCTGCGGGGCAACACCGAACACCTGCTGGCCCTGCGCACCGAAGGCACGGCCTCGCTGGCGGATTTCGTCCTGACGGACCCGCAGCGGCAGCCCGTGGCCGGGCTCGACACGCTGGGCGTGAAACTCGCCGAAGGCGACCTGGGGCGGATGCGGTTCCGGTTCGAACGGTTCTACGCCGGAGGATTCTCCCTGAACGCCGAGCTGACGCCCGAGGGCGACAACATCTCGGCGCTGATGAAGCCGGCGCCCGGAACCCCGGAACAACCCGCCGAAACGGCTGCGGAAGCCGCTTCGGGAACGGCTCCGGTGTTGCAGATCGCCGATCTGGAAATCGCCGGGGGCCGGATCTCGTTCCGCGACCTGACGATGGAAAAACCCTTCGAATACGTCGTGAGCGATATTCGGATGCGCAGCCGCGATTTCGACCCCTCGAAGCGCAACAGCCTGCAAGTCGATGCCCGGATGCAGCGCACCGGATCGGCGAAACTCCGCTGGGAGGGAACGCTCGACGACCTGAACAACCAGAGCATCACGCTCTGGCTTTCGAACCTCAATCTGCGGGACTTCTCGCCCTACTGCGAGCACTTCACGGCCTACCCCGTCACGGACGGCAACCTCACGTTCCGCAGCCAGAACGTCATCCGCAACCGCTATCTCGACGGCACGAACCACCTCGATGCGTTCGAACCCAAGGTGGACAAGAAGCGCAAGGAGCTGAAACCCGAAATGAATATCCCGCTCAAACTGGGACTCTACGTGCTGCGGGACAAGAAGGGGCACGTGAAGATGGACCTTCCGGTGGGCGGCAACCTCGATTCGCCGGAGTTCTCCTACCGCAAGATCGTGCTGAAAGCCATCGGCAACGTGCTGCTCAAAGTGGTGACGGCGCCGTTCTCGTTCCTCTCGGGCGGCGGCAAAGACCTCGAATACATCGCCCTCGATCCGGCGCAGTACGCCTTCACGTCGGAACAGTATGCGTCGTTCGACCAGATCGCGCAGATGCTCAAGGAGAAACCCGAAATGCAGATCGCGCTGACCCAGCGCATCAACCTCGACCGCGCCCTGCCGGCGCAGAGCGTCAACCTCCTGCGCCTGGCCTATCATAACAGCCTCGCGGCGGCCGACTCGACCGGACGGCGCCCCCGGCTCTCGATGCTCGAATACGAAAAACTCCAGCAGATCGACATCCGCACCCCGGCCGTCGGGGCGTTCGCCGATTCGCTGCTCGCCCTGCGCGGCATCTCCCCGCAAGGCATGTCGCCCAACGCCAAAGCCCTCGCCCTCTACCGCGAAGACGCCCTCGGCCTGCTGCTGCGGATGATGGCGATGCGCGATAAGGCCCTCGGAGAGTACATGCTCTCCACGCACGGCGTGCAGGCCCCGGCATTCCGGCTCCAGCCGATGGATTCGACAGCCCTGACGGCCTATGCGGGCCGCGACCGCTACACCCTTGCGCTGGGGCTCGACGGCGAGAACCGGCTGGACATCGTGCTGATGCAGCTGGTGAAGCTCGTG
>ERZ857840.2311-NODE-2311-length-18725-cov-3.901232_pt1 | contig 18725 bp, 20 predicted proteins | sample MGYA00519760_ERZ857840 | MGnify/ENA primary metagenome ERZ857840 (study PRJEB31778, sample SAMEA3449371) | human gut metagenome | biome: human gut; feature: human-associated habitat; material: faeces | place: United Kingdom | collected 2010/2012 ... | reverse complement strand
CAGCCGGGCCGCTTGATTCACTTCTTTTGCCGTTCAGGAAACGGGGTCCTTTGCAGAAATGGGAGGCAGTTCAATATTGCATCCAGCGCTTTCTGTTTACCAATATATACATCGCGTCCAGCGGGCGGTTGAGGGCGGCTGCGCCATAGACGGATAGCTCGCAAAATGGAAATTGCGAAAAGCAAGCAGACGGCGGCTCAAAGTGACCCCAGAAACAACACCCCGCGAACCGAATAGGCACCCCTACTACCCCATTCAAACGACCACGCCGCGAAAAGCCTTGCAACGCAGCACCAAGCAGCCGTCGAACGCGTGAATCGAGCGCAAACGGCGCTCGCCCAAAGCGACCGCCGCATCGCCGTTTCGGCACGTTATTCAATCGGCCCCATGAGGAACATATTGTGCGTCGACTGGAACAGCAGCTTGCCCGTCGCCGCCTCGCGCGTGGTCACGCGAATCACGGCCGTCGAGCGGCCCTTGTGCAAAGGCTCGGTCGTCACGTCGACCTTGCAGCACGGCACCGCTTTGAAAAAATTGATGCTCGCGGAATTGCACACATTGTTCACGCCAAACGAATACGTCGCGAACCCGCAGCCGATTTCTCCAATGAAATAGCCCGTGCCGCCATGAATGCCGCCGCGATAATTGCCCAAGCTTTTGGGAATGTCCATCGTGAAATGCACATACCCAGGCTCGCTTACCTCGACTATCTCAATATTCTCTCGGAACTCGGGCGCTTCAGGAACGTTGCACCACATCTTCTCGATCAGTCTCTCGTCAACCATTCCGATTCCCCTTCCGCATTCAAAAAATATTGTTCGCAACAACAACGTCAGCTGCCTTCATCGGCGTCATTTTCGTGCAACCGTCACATTGCATCAATAAACAACTTCCGTTTTCTGTGGAAAGAAGTCGAGCGCAGGCCAGTCCGGCTTCTTCCGCCTAGGCCTTGCGCACTAAATAGCAGCAATGGATTTTGGCATTGCGCTCGAAATCGTGCGGAATGGTCTGCGGCGTAATATCCTCAATTGCCACGCCCGCCTCGGCAAGCGCTTCAACATCAGGCTTGAAATTGCGCAGGTTGCAGCTGAACACCGCCACGCCGTCGCGTTCGAGCAAGCGCACCACATTCGTCAGCAGCTTCACGTGATCGCGCTGCACACTCCAAGTGTTTTTGCCCATGGCCTTCGAATTCGAAAACGTAGGCGGGTCCACGAAAATCAAATCGAAGCGGCGCCACCCGCGCGCCTCACGTTCAATCCACTGCAACACATCGGCGCGCACGAAGCTGTGCTCGGGACCATCGCAGCCGTTCAATTCCATATTGCGATGTGCCCACGACAAATAGGTCTGCGATAAATCGACCGTAAGCGTCGATTTTGCGCCGCCCACCGCCGCATGAACCGTGCAGGTACCCGTGTACGAGAACAGGTTCAAAAACGACTTGCCTTCGGCCATGCTTCCAACCATTTCGCGCGTCACGCGGTGATCGAGGAAAATGCCCGTATCCAAATATGAACCCAGGTCGCACTCGAACACGTTGCCCGATTCCTGCGTATAGAGCACATGTCCCTCTTTTTGCTGGTCGGTATATTGCCCGCCGCCCTTTTCGCGACGGCGTGTCTTCAAGAACACGCGCTCGCGAGGAATGCCGAGCGTTGCCGAAGCGATTTCCACTGCATCGTCCAGACGGGCGGCAGCCTTCGCCGCGTCGATTGATTTCGGCGCCTGATACTCGGCTATGACCAGGCAACTCTCGCCTTCGCTTTTCCATACGCCATCATATCGGTCGATAGCTACGGCGAAATCGGGCAGGTCGGCATCGTAAACGCGATAGCACGAAATGTCGTTGTCGCGCGCCCACTTGCGGCGGTCTTTCGCCACTTTGCGAAGACGCGCCGCGAACTGATCGGCGCCCTTGTCGCGACACAGCACCTCGACTTTACGTCCGCCGTCGATGTTGCCCACCATAAGGGGATACTGCGCAGGCAACGGTTCGAAAGCGGGCTCCGTGGCCGCCAGCTCAACATCGCCGCGAGCGCTACGGGACGCGCCATCGCCACGGGACCCCCAATCGTTATGGGGTCGGCCATTGCCACGAAATCCCCGTTCACCGCGGGACCCCCCATTGCCGCGGGACGCGCCATTGCCACGCGAAGCACCGCGACCACTTGGCCCGCTTTTGCGCGAATCTCGCCCCCGGAAATCGCCTCGTGCGCTCGAGCGACGCGCTTCTTGGCCACCTTGGCCATCACGCGCACCACGTTTATCGTGCGATGGGTTTTGAAACTGCTCGTTTTGCGCCACTTACGCACCCGCCTTCACGCCAAATTCGAACGGCGGCTGCGCCACCATCTCGAGCACCAGCTGGCAACGAATAGAAAGCGGATCGCGATTCCCGCGCAGAAACGCCGGCACCTCAGCGCGCAGAAGAAGGAACGATTCGATGAATTCGGTCGACTCGCTGCGCGGCTCGGCCACACGTTCTACCTCGGCAAATACCATGGCGATGCTCTCGTCGCCCATGCCAAGCGACGAAAAACCAGGCTGCACGCATGCACGCGCGCTCACCGGCTGACCGCACTCGTCGCGCACCAAATCGAAGCCGGTTTCTTCGCGCAGCTCGCGGGCCGCGCATTCCACAATATCCTCGCCAGGCTCGCGCAAACCAGCGGGAAACGCCACGCACATGCGATTCATGGGGAAACGGAATTCGCGAATGAGCAGGAATTCATCGTTCGCCGTATGGCCCACAATGCACACCGCATCAACCTGAGGCGCAACGGTTCCCAGCGTCTCGATTTCGCTGCGATATTCCTCAAGGCCCTTGCGCGAAACCACGTCATATTTCAGCTCGCGCCCATTCGGCAAACGATACGTCAGAATATATTTCTTAATCCAGCCATCGCTCACCTGCTCGATGCCGAGCAATTCGGGCAATCCGGCCGCTTCATCGAAGCTTGCCGTGCACACGTCTTCTTCCATAATCGCTCCTTCGAATGCCACTTGGTCGGCAGCGTTTACTGCAGCGTTTTTTAATCTGCACCATTGTATAGCGACGACGCGCGCAAAACAGAAGAGGACGGCAACGCCGCCGCGAAAACGGCTATCGCGCCCCATGACAAGCATCGCGAACGGCGACAAACGTCGGCGAGCATCGACGAGCATCGGCAAGCGCCGATCGAGCGGTCCAACTATTCGTCCGCACCCCCAGCCGTCGCTGGTCAAAACCACCGCCATTTGCAAAAACAGCTTCCGATCAACAGGGGACAGGCCAACCGCAGTCCCGCCAACCCGTCGGCTCTGTCGACCTGGTCAGTCTGGCCCGACAAATTCGTTAGCCCGGATCGAACAGCCCAACAGCCCAAGTCGAACGGCTCGTCAGACCAGGCCAAACGGCTCGTCGGCCATCAATCCGGACCGAACGGTTCGCCAGCTCGCCTCGAACAGCCCGTCAGCTCAAATCGACCAGTTCCTGATATACGCGCTGCGCACGCTGACGTCCATTGGCGCTCGGACCGCACACGCAATCAAATTCATAGGCAAGCAAACGAAGCGCCGCAAAGCACACGGCGAGCGTTACCACGAGCGCCACAAGCAAAATCGCGAGCTCCATGACAGACCCCTTTCCGCAAACGCAAAAGCTCCTATCGTATGCTCGCCGCGAGAGTTTCGCGAAAGAATCAAACCCCTTTCGACGAGCGCGGGAAAAGTCCAATTCGTTAGAATCATCATGTCGCATGAACGTAAAACCCACGCAAAGCGCAGGTCAAAAATGAAATTCAACTTTTGAAGGCTACTTTGCAAAACGTGAAGATGCTGCCAAAGTGCCATGGACGTTTTTTCACATTTCCAGGAGCGGCCCCATGCGGGTGTACGATGGCGACCCCTTTTACCGAAAGCCTGGAGATGACCCACCCATGCGAGAACGCATCAAATTCCACAGCAAGCGACTTACGCTTTTCTTCATTCAGCTGGCCTTCCTTGCCGGCGTTTGCTACATCGGCGAAGCGGTTTCGGTCCATTTGCCCGTCGAGGTTCCTGCGAACATCTGCAGCATGGGTATTCTGCTCTCGCTGCTTATCTCAGGCATGATCGACGAGAGCAAAATCGAACTCGTATCAAGCTTCCTGCTGAAATACATGCCCGTATTCTTCATTCCTGCGGGCGTCACGATTCTAAGATGCCTCCCCATGATCGGCGACCGCATCGGCTGGTTCGCACTCGTGTGCATCATCACCACCGTGCTCGTGTTCCTCTCCACGGCGCTCACGGTAATTCTTGTTGGACGCTTGCAGAAATACATTGCAGGCAAACGTGCCGGCAAAGACGTCCATCTGCGTGGCGTGTTCACAACCGAGACCGAAGGAGAATAGCCATGGATTTCGCATCGGTTCTTGAAGCAGGCGGAAGCCTGGCGCTGAGCATTGGCGTGTTCGCGTTCGCCGTGTGGCTTAACCGCAAAACGAATTCCCCGCTCCTCAACCCCCTGCTCGTCACGGTGGCCATCATCATGATCGGCCTTACCGTATTCAACATCCCCCTCGATTCGTACGAAAAGGGAGCAACGCTCATTTCGTCCATGCTCGGCCCCGCCACTGCTGTGTTGGCGTTCTCCATTTACCAGCAACGCAAGATTCTGCAGAGCAATTTCCTGCCGATTTTCGTAGGATGCTTGGTAGGATCCACCGTTTCCATGGTGAGCGCATACGGACTGTGCGAGCTGTTCGGCCTGGGCGACCAAGTGGCGCTTTCCACACTGCCGAAATCGACCACCGCTCCCATCGCGCTTGCCGTGACCGGAGAGCTGGGCGGAACGGCGTCTATCACCATGGCGGCCGTCATGACCACGGGCGTTATGGGCGCCATCTTCTCGCCTATGCTGGCCAATTTGTTCCACATCAAGAACAAAGTGGCCCAGGGCGTGGCCATTGGCACGTGCAGCCACGCGGTAGGCACGGCGAAGGCCCTGGAAATGGGCAAACTCGAAGGAGCCATGAGCGGCGTGGCCATTGCGGTATCGGGCCTGCTCACCTGCTTTATTGTTATTGCGGCTACGTCCATTATGTAAGGAGCGAACTTGGGCAGCATTCCTACCCTCGACTTCATTGGGGCGAACACGTCGGCGGCAGCGGCGGAACTCGCAAATGAAACCGTCATCGAGACAGCGCACGGCATCGTGTGGCCAAGCGCCCCACAGTGCGTTCATGGCGCGATTTTCGACCTGGACGGAACCCTGCTCGATTCCATGCCTTGGTGGGACGACTTGGGCGAGCGCTACCTTCGCTCACTCGGCAAAACGCCCGAACCCAACATTCGCTATCACTTCAAGCGCCTTACCATGGAGGGATCGGCGCATTACATGAAGGAAACTTACGGCCTAGAGCAATCGATTGAAGAAATTTGCACGGGAGTGATGAGCGGCATTGAATTCGCCTACCGCGATTGCATCCAGTGCAAGCCGAGCGTTGTCGACATGCTTGAGACGCTGAGCAACGCGGGTGTCGCCATGTGCGTCGCAACCGCCACGCGTCGCGACTGCGCGCTTGCGGCCCTCGAACGACTCGATATTCTTAAATATTTCTCGGCGCTGTTCACCTGCACTGAAGTGGGCGCAAGCAAAACCGAGCCCGACATTTTCGAGCTGGCGCTTTCGCACCTTGGCACCCCACGCGAAACCACGTTTGTGTTCGAAGATTCGCTGCACGCTATCGAAACGGCGCATGCGGCCGCCTTCCCCGTGATGCTCATCGACGAACCGGCCAGCGCAGGCGATGCGAAAGCATGCCAAGCCCTCGCCGACGTGCGCCTGAAAAACTTCACAGCCTTCTCAACGCTCTAGTCGCGGAAGCGGCGCGCATCGCAACTCGAAACCTGTTAAATGCTCGTAGCGTTTAACAGGCACGAAAAAGGAAGGAGGGGAGCAAGCCCGGTGCTCACTCCCCTCCTTTGATGAAACGACGAATGCGTTCCGGTTAGATTTCGCCCGCTTCGGCAGCCTTCAGGGCCTGTGTCAGCTGATCGGCGCAGCTCGTGGTACGACGACCGCAGGTATTGCCCTCAAGAACAGAAACAACCCAGTTGACAGGCTTGCCCTCGATGAGCTTCGAGATAGCCTTCAGATTGCCGTCGCAGCCGCCGACGAAGCTCACGTTGTGTACGTTGCCGTCGACGATGTCGAAATTGATTTGGCGCGAGCACGTGCCGCGCGTATTGAATGTATGCATGCCATTCCCCCTTGGAACTTCTCGTGATACCCGCACAGCTTACCATGATGAACTCTCATAGGCAGGCTATAATCAATCGCACTGAATACTTGCAGAATTCCTAAGGAGGTGACCATGCCACAACCCGCCCGCGCCCTTGTCGGTGCCGCATGTGCGCTCGTGTTGAGCACCACCATGTTCACCCCCGCAGCCTTCGCCGACGACACCGAAGGCGATGACGCCGCAACTTCCCGCAACGCCATCTCCGCCGCTGCCGACTCTATACGCGGAGAGCTTGGCCCCGCACTTTCAACATACGACCAGGCGAAAAAGACCCTCGAAGCCCTCGAAGCGACCGATATCGCCACTGCCCGCGTTCAGGGCCTGCAAGATATGATGTATGACGGCACCGAAAAGCGCCCCACAGTCACTCTGCGCATTGACTCAGTCAAAGATGGCAAGAAAACCGAGACGTCACTTCGCGAGGGCGTCGATTTCAACGTGCAATTCGATGGCGACCTGATCAATCCCGGCACCGTGCACGCAACCATCACTGGCGCAGGCGACTATACGGGCACCGTGGAAACAGGTTTCGTGATTCTTCCGGCCGACTTGGCGAACGCAACCATCGACATGATTCCCGACCATGTACGCACAAGCTACCCCATTGAGCCCGACCCCGTCGTGAAGCTCGACGGGCGCACCCTTGTAAAGGGCGTCGATTACGAGGTGTCTTATTCTGAAAACGTGAACGAAGGCACAGCGACGCTCATGGTGAAGGGCATCGGCAATTGCGCTGGCGACACGCACGCGACATTTCAGATTATTGCGAATCCCAAGGAAGGAAAAATCGGCTATCGGGCCGTGTTCCCTTACGTAGCTGCTGCTGCGCTGGCCTGTTTCGCCGCGTTTGTCGTGCTGGCGGGCGCCCTTATCCACAAACGCCGCAAAGCAAAGCGGTTGCAAGCAAAATAAGCTACGAACGACGCGCATCCGCGCCGAATTCGCGTCCTTTTGCGCGCCCGCGCCAAGCCGCGTCGCAGATGCAAAAGCTCCGCGCCAGCATTAAGCCGCGCTCCAACGCTAAACCTGCATTTCGTCATGTGCCCCATCGAGCTGTATCTCGAACGCAAAAAGCCCGGAATGAATCTTCATCCCGGGCTTTTTAAGCCTTATTCAACGAGAAGGCTGCGTTTATTCGAACAAAACCTGATCGTCTTCGTCGTCTTCCACCGCGAATGCGTTCCATGCCCCCGAATCGGCGAAGGCGAGGAAATCATCCGTAGGAATGTCCATGCGCAGGCCCTCTTCGTCGAACGTGCCATTGAAACGCTCTTCGAATTTCGCCCTCACTGGACCGTTCACGGGGCGCGAGAACCATACCCACGACGCCACCGGACCGCCCGCGTCGTTGAAGTCGGCGCCAAAGCCAGCGTCGACCGGCGTGCCGTCTTTACGCTGAATCATATATTCGTCAATCGCGAAACAGCCATCGAACTGCATGCGCGAGGCAATGCCCTCAATGGAGCTATCGACGGTGTTGCCCTTTTCGAAGAACGTGATTTTCACCGTGCCTTCCGCGGGTTCGACAGCAGCAGCGTCACCCTTGTCCATGAATTGCGCGGCCATCATTTCCGCGAGAGCTTTTTCGGAATCACTCAGCATGCTTCCTCCATTCCAAAACGCCGCCCCATCAGCGACGCATAACGACATGTCCTTAATATAGTCGAAGGTCGCAGCACGTGCACCAAATGTGCCCCTCTAATCGCAAAGCGAGACGAATTCGCCTTTATCCATAGGCTCGCCCTATTTATCGCGCGCGAATAGACCCACAACGACAACTGCGACGAAACGGGAGGCTCTCTTTTCGTCGCTGCGCTTTTCGCGACTTTTCAGCGAGCGAAAGTCGAGCGCACTACAATGGGCTCATTCACGAAAGGACCCATGGGCCTAGAAAATTCATTGCGAAGGAGTTATGCGATGTTTTGCGTTTATTGCGGCACAAAACTCCCCGATGAAGCACGATTCTGCTTCATGTGCGGAAAGAAAGCCGAGCCCGCCGACAATGCAGAAAATTTCGTTGCCGCCAACAGCGGAAGCATCGACGAAGAAGGATTCGGCATCGAAATTCAAGAGGCCCCCACAACCAACTCCAGCGAGAAAAAGCCCGGCACACCAGAGCTTGCCATTGAAGACGGCCCCATCGAAGATGCCCACGACGCGTTCGCGACGGCCAACGAAAGCGGCCCAGACGAAACATCAGCGGAAGACCAATCCAGCGAGCAAGCACACGGCATATCGGAATCCGCCGACGAAAACGATCACGACGAGGCCGAAGAAGCTCAGGGCTCGAACTCGGCCGAGCTCGACGCCCCGAACAGCTCGTCGAACGAGACAACCGTGATTCCCCTTGCCACATCGTCCAGCAAGACGACCGTGATTCCCCTTGCCGCACCGTCGGACAAAACGACGATACTCCCCGGATTCGGCGCCGAAAAAGCGGCCCTCGAGCAGGAAAAATCTGACGAAATCGCCGCGCTTGCAGCTCTCTATCCCGATGCCAACCCCGCTCAATTCTGCGACCCCACGCCTTTTGAGGCGAAAAGCCCCGACATTACCGAGTTCATCGCCCCCGCACCCATTAATGGCACCAAGCCCGCCTCTGCGGAATCGGTCCATTACGCCGAAGGCCAAAAAAAGAAGAGCGCTGGCAAACGCGCCCTTCTTATCGCCTTCGTTGCAATCATCGCAGTGCTTGCAGCGGCCGCCGCATTCGGCATGTCATTCGACGTTTTACCTGATTAACGCTAGAACATCTCACGTTTATTGAATACGTACAGCTGCTCGAATTCCGACTGGCTCTTCGTAAGGTAAATAATGCCCTCGATAACACCAATGAGCCATACCACGCCCGCCGCAATGCCGATCGTGAGCAGGCTGCCCAAAATAGTCACGCCCAACATAATGAAACCCGTGGTGTGATAGCCCAGATAAAACTTATGCACACCAAACACGCCCAAGAAAATCGCAAGCAGGCCTGCAGCAACATGGTCTTTCGTATGCACGAGCGGCTGCTGGTACGGAACCTGATAGGCGCCTTGGCTCGACGCATAATAGCCATTGCTTTGCGAATAGTACGCTGCTTGGCCCGGCTGCTGAGCATAAGGTTGCTGAGCGGCATAACCAGGCTGCGCATAGGGTTGCTGCGGCTGGCCGGTAGGCTGCTGCGACGCCGCACCTTGCTGCCCATAGGGAGCGCCATTGAAGACAGGAGGCGCCGGCTTGGGAGGCTGCGACGTGGGCATGAAATCGGCAACGGCAGCCGCGACATAGGCAGGGTCGACCGGTTTGCCGTCGTCATCGACGACCTTCTCAATCGGCGGGGTGTTCGGGAAAGCCTCGAAAGTCTCTGGCGCGGCAGTCGACACGTTGGGGGCGGGGGCGGGAACCGCTTCGACCGCGGAGGCGTTGGTTTCGGCAACGAAAGACCCCGTCATACCCGAATCGACAGCGGGCGCCTCGGATGAAATCACGGGTTCGACGACCTCGGCAACCTCAGCAACCTCGGCAACCTCAGCAACCTCGGCAACCTCAGCCGAAGCAGCCAAAGCAGAAGAATCGCCCTCGGCAGGCGCGCCCGCGCTCGTGGCCGCAGAAAGTTCCTCGAGGCGCTTGTTCATTTCTTCGATTTGACGCTTGAGCACCTCAATTTCAGCAGCATGCGCAGCCGCCGAATTCTTCGCCTCTTCAGCCATAACCTCTCTCCTTTTTCAAAACGGCGTATCGCGTCTATTCGCGATGCCCGAAATATGTGCTGGGGCCATACTATAACGAAAAAGGGCGACGGCCTTAAGCCGCCGCCCACCTGTTAAACGAGCGTTATGTTTTCGTAAGTTGCATACGCCGCGCGAGCGATGCGGATTCTACTTCTCGGGAACTTTCGTCATAAGAACGAAACCGATGATGAACAGCACGGCAATGCTGAGCACGCCGATAGAAGAATTGCCGGTAATCTGGGTAAACACGCTCACGAGCAGCGTGCCGAGCACCGTTGCGTACTTGCCGAAAATATCGAAGAAACCGTAGTACTCGTTGGCATGCTCCTTCGGAATGAGCTTGCCAAACTCGCTGCGCGAAAGGGCCTGGATGCCGCCCTGGAACAAACCGACGCACACGGCAAGCACCCAGAACTCCGTGGCGGAGCGCAGGAAAAACGCCGCGAACAACGTGATGCAGAAATACGCGAAAATCGCGATGAGCAGCATGCGCTTCGTGCCGAATTTGCCCGCCAGGCGGCCATACGCGATAGCCGAGGGGAACGCCACGAACTGCGTAACCAACAGCGCAAGCACGAGCTGGGTTGAACCGATGCCCAGATCGGTGCCATAGCTCGTCGACATCGTGATAATGGTATGCACGCCATCGATATAGAAGAAGAACGCGAGCATGAACATGAACACGCGCTTGTCGGCGAAAATGCGCCTCGCCGTGGCCCACAAGCCCACGAGCGCGTCGCGGAACAGGTGCTCAGTGCGCTCCTTGTAATGCGTCTGGTGCACGTTCTTCAACACGGGCACGCTGAAAACGACCCACCACACAGCGGTAATCACAAAGGAAATGCGAATGGCGTCGAGCTGGCCGAGGCCGAAGTTCTCGCCGAATAGCACGAGCACGAGGCAAATGATGAAGGGTACGCACGAACCAATGTAGCCCCATGCATAGCCTTGCGAAGATACCTCGTCGTAGCGGTCTTCGGAATCGGTCGCGTCAATAAGGAACGCATCGTAGAACACGAGCGACGCGTTAAGCATGATGGTCGCCACCACGTACATCACTAAGAACACCATCGCGTTGCCGGGAATGCCCATGCATGCGAGCAGCACGGCGCCCGTGCCAATGGAGCCCACGAGCAAGCGTTTCTTGTTGCCCTTCAAGTCGGCGATACTGCCCAAAAACGGCATGAGCAACGCGAGCAAAAGCGACGCCACCGTAGTTGCATAGCCCCAGGCCACTACAACAGAGCTGCCGGGGTCGGCAATCGCCGAGAAGTAAATGGGGATAAGGGTCGACGCCAGCAGCACGAATGCCGAGTTGCCAACGTCGTAGACAATCCAGCTCTTCTCGCGCTTCGTCAATTTTATTGCGGACATGCGTGCTTCCTTTTTTTTCGTGGGAGGGACGCCCAAAATAACAACTTGCGTAAAGTTCTGGGCGCTGCGGAAAAAACGCTCAAACGATTGTATATCATGGGGTCTACACTGGGACACGCGCATTGGCGGCTTAACGTCAATTCGCCGTAAAACGCCCCGCGCCATACTTCCGAGAGGGAGGCATCATGCCTGCAATTCTTACCCACGATTTCTTCGGCCAAGACGTCTATGCCGCGCATTCGCACGTCATCGGCAAATCGATCGACGAGAAAGATGCGTTCTTGCTGGGCAACCAAGGCCCTGACCCGCTGTTCTATCTTGTTCTTTCACCGAGTATGAAGCAATTCTTCGGACTGGGCAGTGCCATGCACCACGACGCCCCCAGCAAACTCATCGCCGCGCTGAAGGAAAGCCTGCAAGTGCTCGAGGAACACGAATTGCCCGTGGGTCGCGCCTATGCGCTGGGCTTTCTGTGCCACTATTCGCTCGACCGAGCCATGCATCCGCTCGTGTATTGCCAGCAATACGCCATTTGCGATGCAGGCATCGACGGGCTCAACCGCAGCCAGGAAAACGAAGTCCATGCTGAAATCGAACGAGAATACGACGAGATGGTGCTGTTCAGCAAACTGGGGCGCACCATTCGCTCCTACCGCCCCTTCGAAGAAACGCTCCACGCGAGCGAGCACACTCTGCAAACCATTGGGAAAATGTACGCCTTCGTCGCGATGAAGACGTACCGTACATTCCCGCCCGTCGACCTGTTCGTTTCCGCCGTGCACGATTTCCGCCGAATGCAGCGCTTGTTCTACTCGCCGAACGGAACCATGCAAAGCGCGCTCAACGTCATTGAAACGCGCGTCCTGAACAGGCAATTCTCGTTCTATAAATCCATGTCGCACCGCGACAATGCCACACGCGTGAGCGACTTCGACAATCGCATGCGCCACCCCTGGGAAAACCCGTATACCCACGAAGTGAGCACGCAAAGCTTCTGGGATATTTTCGACGGCACGAAAGCCATCGCCTTCAGCGCAATCGAAGCCTTCGATAAAGACGATTTCGACGAAACCGCAGCGCGCGCACTCACGGGAAGCCTCAATTTCTCGGGCCAGCCGATGGAAGAATAAAACGACGGAACAGAAAGGCCGCCCCAGGGGCGGCCTTGTTCGTTATTCAGCAGGCTTAAAGGTATCGCGATCGGGCGCGAAGCTCTGCATGGCCTTGATGGTGCGGTCAAACAGCTCGTCCAGCTCCCAACCGAGCATCTCGGCGCCCGAACGAATCACATCGCGATTCACGCCGGCAGCAAAGCGCTTGTCCTTGAACTTCTTCTTCAGCGATTTCACCTCGAAGTCCATCACGCTCTTGCTGGGACGCATAATGACCGCCGCGCCAATGAGGCCCGTAAGCTCCTCGGTCGCGAACAGAATCTTCTCCATCTGCAGCTCCGGCTTGGGCAAGTCGGGATTGAAATCGCTCGTGTGGCTCTGAATCGCGCGAATGAGCTCGGGCGACCCCCCGGCAGCTTCGATGAGCGGCGTGGCATACAGCGTGTGCATCTCGGGTTCGTCGTCATGCTCTTCCCAGTCGAGATCGTGCAGAAGACCCACGATGCCCCAAAACTCCTCATTCTCGGGATCGAATTCACGTGCGAAATATCGCATGGTCGCCTCAACCGTTTCGCCGTGTTCAATGTGGAACGCGTCTTTGTTGTGCTCCTGCAGCAAATCGAATGCCGCTTCTCGCGTCATGCCAGCATCGAGTTTCGCCATGGTGTTGCCTCCTTATTCCTGCGCGCCGCGCGGGCGGCGCAAAACGAATTCGCTCTTGAGCAAAATGGCACCCGCAGCGTTTCTATCGCTCACCAAAGAGCGACCCCTAACGAAACGATGCAGGTGCCATTTTTGCCCCTCACCCGGGGATGAGGGCAGGCAAATCTTCAATTAAGCCGGATTATAGGCAAAAAGTCCAGATGGTGCTAGCGCTTGGCACGATAAAGGTTCGCCGTTTGCGCGCCGGACTCGGCATGGCACTCTTCAACTTCGACAAGGCCAAGCTTGCGCAAGCGGAAAATCGCCCTGTCGACGGTTTGCACGCTACAGCCTGCCTGCTTAGCGAGCTCCTTTTTCGAGCAGCGCACGCCGTCGGACAACGTCGTTTCCGCCGAAATGTAACCTAGAATTCTTTTTTGGGCGGAGCTCAAGCGAACTCCCTGGGATTCGGTTTCGCCACGCAACGAAGCCGACCTCCCTTCATCGTCTAGTATTTCCCCTATGTCGCGCCTCGCCGAAGCATGCGACGACACAGACCTTATTACATGCAAACAGTTTTCCAATAGTATGAGCGGTTCTGAATAAACCCCCGCATTGAAACAATACTGTTTACCTGCTAAAAGAACGCCGAAAAGCCACTAACGGCCGACGAACGATCGCAACCCCCTATGCAATAACGAACGCCAGAAACGCCCTTTCAACTGAACGATTATACTAAACAGCTTCCGAATAGTTGTCTATATCATTTCGCCGAAAGACGCAGTTCGACGAAAATTCGACTAAAGCGCAATCCCGAATACTCCGACAATGAACCCGAATACCACGCCGCATGCGACCAGGCCCGCGGCAATAAGGAAATTCTCACGCATGGGACGGTTCGCGCGGAACAAAACAAGCAGGCCAACGCCCGCACTTACCAACAATCCAGCGAGCATGGCTCCCGTGGAAAGGGCGCCCTCTAAATACAGCTCGGTAAGAACAACTGACGCGGCGCAATTGGGAATAAGGCCCACGATTGCCGAAACCACTACGGAAAGGTTCGAATTCGCGGAAATGAACGAGGCGAGCGCGTCTTCCCCAACGCCGTCGATAACGATTTCAAGCGCAAGCGAAACCAGGAATATGAACAACGTGACCTGCAACGCATGCACTAAAGAGCTCTTCGCGATAGCGCCGAAGCCATGGGTGTGGCCATGCGAGTGATTGCGGGCATGGACGTGGTCGCGGCTGTGGTCATGCCCGCGATCGTGGCCGTGGGCGTGATCGCGCTCGTGTCGCTCGTCGGAAGCGCACGCAAGCTCGGCTCCACGTTCTTCCTCGTTCGAATGCTCGGCACCCCAATCGTCAATGCGGTTAGCGGCGCTTTCCTCATGCTTTTGGCATGCATCGGAAAGCGCGGACGGCGCATCGCTTTCATCGTCGCAGCCGCAGTGGTCGCGCTCGCACAAATCGCGGATACGCATCGCTTCTACAGCATGGTGGCGAAGCCGCAGCACCACGTCAATGGCAAAGCCGGCAATAAGGCCGCAAAGGGCCTTAATCGCGAGAACCTCAGCAATGAACCCCGCTGGGGCCTGCGCGGCAATCATGATGGGCAGCATTTCATCGCTCGTAGAAAGAAATACGGCAAAGAGCGTGCCCAGGGTAATAACGCGCGCGGAATACAGCGTCGCGGCAGCGGCGGAAAAGCCGCACTGCGGCACCACGCCCAGAAGCGCGCCTATAACGGGACCTGCGGTGCCAGCGCGACGAACAGCGGCGATGCTTTTCGAGCTCGCGTAGTGTTCGAGCGCTTCCATGGCAAGATAGGTCACGAAAAGGAACGGCACGAGCTTCAAGGTGTCGATGAATGCATGCTCGAAAGCATGCGGGAGTATTTCAGCAAAAGTTTCCATAGCGGAACATTCTAGGGCCGAATGCTAAAAAACGCCTGATAACGTCATCAACTCACACGACGAACATGTGCATTTTTGCTCATATGAGTAGAGATTTGAAGATGGAGGAACAGGGGTGCCACGAAAGCGACCTGCGCTTTATCCCTTCCATCGACGAGGATGACCCTTGCGTGAACGAATGCGCTTCGCCTCTTCATTGCGCTTCTTGGCCTCACGAACCTCGCCGCGCAAACGAAGATAGCTGTCATATCGCTCCTTGGGAAGCTCGCCCGACTTCACAGCAGCGCGCACCGCACATCCAGGCTCCGCTTCATGTCGGCAATCGCGGAATCGACACTGTTCGGCGAGCTGCTCTACATCGACGAATGCAGCTTCGATGCCCGCATCGGAATCCCACAAGGCAAGACCGCGCACGCCCGGCATATCGACAACGCTGCCAGCGCCAGGAATCGCAATCATTTCGCGAGAAACCGTCGTGTGGCGCCCCTTGCCATCGCCCTCGCGAACGGCGCCCGTTGCCTGCACATCGCTTCCGACCAGCAGGTTCACCAAGCTCGATTTGCCGACGCCGCTTTTTCCCAGCAGCACGGCGACGCGACCTTCCGGAATCAGGGCACGCACTCCCTCAACGCTTTGGAGGTCTTCGGCAGAAACTACCAAAACAGGCGTGCCATGGGCGATTTTCTCAACCAAATCGCGTGCCTGAGCAAGCTCGACTTCGGTTTCCGCCAAATCAGCCTTGGTAAGCACGACAGCAACGCTCGCACCGCTCTCATGGGCCAAAACGAGCTCGCGCTCAAGCCGGCGCACATTGATGCCCACCAAAGGCTCAGCCACGATAACCGTATCGAAATTCGCCGCAAGCACCTGCTGCTCCATGCGCTCGGTCGGATCTTTGCGCACGAAAGCGCGTTTGCGGTCATGCACGCGTTCGATGATGCCTTTATCGTGGCCATCGGGCGCAGACACGTCGACGATATCGCCCGTTGTCGCGCGCACGTCGGCGCCCTTCACCAAAGCCGTTGCGTGCTCGCAGCGAAGCTCACGCCCGTCGTTCAAGCGGACGAGCGGGTATCCGCGGTCAAGTTTGATCACAGTTCCTTGCATAAGCATTAATTAACGCGACCTTTCCCGCATGCGCCAAAACACGAGCGCCAAAACGATACCCACAGCCAAAGCAACGACGCCAGGCGCGAAATCTTCGACATTGAAGACGTCTTTATGCTCATAGCCAGCCGAAACCACATTTACCACCTGAGCATGCACGTCACTTTCGCCTTCATGCTGAGAACATGCCAGATTGAACATGCCCCGAACGCGCAGAGTGGTTCCCGTCGTACCGTATGTCCCATAGGTGTCGATCTTGCGCAAATCGCTGCGACGCACGAATACAGTAACAGTCGAGCCCGTATCGGAGTCGCGCAGCACGATCCACGCATGGTCGGCATCGCCCGTCACAGCAATGGCTTCACCCACTACCTCGCCCGTCACCTGCACGGTTTGTTTGTCGTAGTACGAATCGGCGCCAGCCAAATCGGCGATGGATGCATCATAGAGAAACGAGTTGTCGGAGGTTTGCCCGTCATCAATCGAATTATCGGGGTTGTCGACTGGCTTGGGTGCCTCCCCATTGTTGCTTTCGCCCTTTGCGGCATCGGCATCGGCGGCAGCGGCATCGACGCGTGCCTTGGACACATCCTTTTTGTCGGCTGCAGCAGTTGAATCGGAATTCGACACCGATCCAGCCGAGCTGCCATCGCCATCGACGGCAAACGCAACACCCACGGGCACCAGGACCACAGCGGCAGCAAGAACCGCAGCCAAAGCAGTTCGCGATAGCTTGTTTGCGCTAACGTGCACGGATTCTCCTCCTCGGGCGAATGGATGCGATAATGGAAACCAGCAGTGCGATGAGCGTTACGTATTCAAGACGGCCGGCCCACATATCGACGATATAGAGTACCTTCAACGGGTCGGGCATGCCAGGCTGAATGATGCCGCACGACATGCCGATGTTCGACACCATAGATACCGATTCGAACATAGAAGGCGCGGCGGCATAGCCGAACGTGACCGTAACGATGGTCGTAATGAGAAATGCCACGCCATACAGCAGCAACACCACGAGGTTTGCGCGAACCAAATCATGGGAAAGGGGACGGCGGCCAACGTGGTAGTACATAACCACCTGTCGCGCCGAAGCCGGGGCGAGCAAATCTTTGATATAGGCGACCAATTCCTTGACCAGAACACCGATGCGCAGCACCTTGATACCACCCGTGGTCGATCCGGCCGAGCCGCCAACCGCCATGCAGAAGATGATGATGAGCAGAGCGCCGCTCGAAATCACCGTGGTCATTTGGTTCACGCTAATAGTTTGGAAGCCCGTCGAAGAGAATGCCGCCACAACGGTGAATGCGGCCCGTCGCAAAAGCGTCGGCAGGTCGTCGTAGATTTTCGCCGCGCACAGCGTCGCCACGAACGCAACCAGAATCACGCTCAGCCACACGACAAGCGTGCGAATCTCAATATCGCGGAAGAAATGCTCGATATGTCCCTTCCATACCTCGCTATGCAGAGTGAAGTTGATGGAGCCCAAAAGAATAAGCACCATAATGACGATCTCGAGCGGCGCGCAATGGTAATAGATAATGCCCGTCGACATCGAAGTCATGCCGCCCGTATTGAACGAAGCAACAGCGAGCCAAAGACCGTTGAAGAACGCGCGCACGGGCGCCATGCCGATGAAGAGGCACGCCGCCGTGGTCAGAATCGTGCCAATGACGATAGTCGCCATCGAGAATCGCACGATGAAGCGAGCCGTTTGCATAATGTTAGGAATAACGTGCTCGCTGCGGCCCTCAGAGGAATACAAAGACGAATCGACCGCACGCCCGAACAAGCCCAGCGACAAAGCGATAACGACAACGCCTTGACCGCCGATGCATTGCATAGTGAAGCGCCACGTATTATCGGCAATCGACATATGGTCGATATCTTGCACCAACGAACAGCCCGTCGTGGTCCACGCGCTCATTCCCTCAAACACCGCATCGAGCATGCTGCCATAATGGCCCGACATATATAAAGGTATGCACCCCAAAAGAGCCAACGCAAGCCATGCAAAGCCCGTAACGGCCAAAGCCTGCTTCGGCGTGAGTTTGCCAGGACTGGGGAGAATAAGACGCAAAAGCGAACCGACAATGAGCGCGACGCCCATGCCGAATAGATAATGCGACGCCGGCTGCCACTCGCCAAGCACAACGGCCACAACAAACGGGACGCATTCAGCAGCAGCAAGAAACATCATGAGCACGCCCAAATAGTGCGCGATCACGCGGAAGTCATAGAATGAGAATTTCTGCCACATAGCGCGCTAACCCATCAACAGCTTCGTGATAACGACAAGCACACCAAGCCACACGACAAAAGCCACCGTGCACAGCACAACGACGAAGACCCCCTGCATGGGAGTTTTCAGGCTGTTCAAGGTTTCTTTGTAGGCTCGCAAATCCATAATTGCATGATTATACGCCAGCTGGCACAAAACCGCGCATGGGGCGGTTTTCTCGACGGAATTCCACCTCATCGGTTCGAGCCCCGCTCCGTGCTCGAAAAACGGGAAGAGAAGCTCGATAGCCCTTAAGCCCCTTTCGCCCCAAAGGCAGCGAGCGGAAGCCGGGTGCCGCAGATTGCCCC
>ERZ857840.2298-NODE-2298-length-18833-cov-4.882735_pt1 | contig 18833 bp, 21 predicted proteins | sample MGYA00519760_ERZ857840 | MGnify/ENA primary metagenome ERZ857840 (study PRJEB31778, sample SAMEA3449371) | human gut metagenome | biome: human gut; feature: human-associated habitat; material: faeces | place: United Kingdom | collected 2010/2012 ... | reverse complement strand
TATTAACCTTAGCTATGCCCTCTTTAACGGTCTTTCTGAAATCGTCATCAGAAAGACCCGAGCCGCCATGAAGAACAAGCGGTGTATCAACATTGTTTCTTATTTCCTTAAGCCTTTCAATATCAAGACAGGGCTTCTCCTTGTATGCACCATGGGCAGTACCTATTGCAACAGCCAAAGCATCAACTCCGGTCAGATTTATGAAATCTTTTGCCTCTTTAACCGTAGTATAACGGTCGCTCGTTGCATTATCGCTGTTTGCCGCTTCTCCCACATGTCCTATTTCGCCCTCAACGGTAGCTCCCATTGCGTGGGCAATACGCACAACCTCTTTGGTATCTGCTATATTTTTTTCAGAGTCGCCTGCCGACCCGTCAAACATAACGCTTGTAAAGCCAAGCTTCAGCGCCTCCATACAACGTTCAAAGGTTAAGCCGTGATCATAATGAACAACAACAGGAACAGTCGCTCTTTCTGCGGCTTTGATAATTGACGGAGCAATAAGCTTTAATTCGCCGTAAGGCAAAAGTACCTCTGCGGTACCTATAATAATAGGTGAATTCAATTCCTGGGCTGCACCGATTGCAGCGTCTAACATATCCGTATCGGTCGTATTAAACAAGCCAACGGCATAATGTTCCTTTTGTGCCTTTTTAAGCACATCGTTTAGATTTACAAGCATAATTTTTTCCTCTTTAAAGCTTTGGTTTTTTCAAAGGCGGTTTTAATATCGGTAAGACCGCTTGTAGCGTCCTGCGCACCGAGAGCCATAGCGGCGCATGCCGTTGCATATTCCAATATTTCCCTATCCGAAAGTTTATTATAAATTCCTATCAGCGCTCCCGCGCAAAAGGCGTCTCCCGCTCCGGTCGTACCCTTAATATAATTATCCGGAAGCTCATAACTGCCAAGCGAAGTGAGCTTTCCGTCCTTCGACATACAAACCGATCCGTCGGCAAAGTGAATAATAACCTTTTCGTTAACGCCCGATTTCAACAGCCGTTCGGCAATAAGCGAAATATTTTCCATAGATGGCTCAATATTTGTAAGCCTGCCGCCCTCCAACTCGTTTATTATCAGATAATCGGTATACTTAAGGCATGGAATAACCGTTTTATATCTATTTGAATTTTCGCTTACAAGGTCGATAGAAGTTTTTATTCCGGCTTTTTGGGCCTTTTCAAGAATTTTAATACCGTCGCCGCCGTCAACCCTTTCAAGCAACAGAAAATATCCGAGATGAATAATATCAGCATTAAGGGCAGAAAAATTGATATCGTCCATTCCAAACTCGGCAGAAGCACCGGAATATGTAAAAAATGTTCTTTGCCCGCCGTCAACGCTTATTACCTGTGTAAAGCTTGTAATACCACCGTCAACGCCGGTAATCATATCCGTATTTACACCGTTGGCATTCAAAACATGCATTACATATTTTCCGTAATCGTCGTTGCCTATTTTTCCGATAGCTCTGACATCTATGGTATTTGATATTTTTTTAATATCTACAGCCACATTAGGCACGCATCCGCCGACCGCCCTTGAAACGGAAGAAATTTGCGTAAGCTCTCCCTCATTCGGAAATTTTGAAACAGTATTGATTATATCAACCAATATGCTCCCTGCAACCGCTATACCCTTTTTCATATCAGTTGCACTCTGCGGTAAGCGGTCCCGCCAATTCCTTAAGATAGAAAAGCTCACCAGGCAATGTTGGAATAAATGTTGAGGTTATATGCATATCAGGCCCGTAATGAAGCGTTGTAAGGAAGCTCATTCCCTGCCAGCCCATTCCTCTGCCCAAGGCGCCGTCGGCGCCGCCTATTGCATAATCCGCCTGCAAAAATAAAGCCGGACCTATTGTGTTTGCTCGGCACGGAACGAGGGTTGTTCTTGATTTAAAGCTTGTTATCGCATTTTGTTCAATAGTAAGCGGATGAAGCTTTGCACCTAAACGGTACGGTGCTTTTTTCCATTCTTCCTCACTATTGTAGTCGGCTGCAAAATGCGGCTCCCAAAAAGCGATATGGCACATTCTGCCGATACCGTAAACCAAAACGAGCTTTGCGCCCTTCGCCTTTAGTTTTGCTATTTTTTCGGGATATGTGGGAAGATTTGTTTTTGTAGCGAAATTACGCTGATTTTCGGGAACTGTATTATTAAGCTTTCCGAAAAACGCCTCTTTCATACTGTATTCAAACGACGCAGGGTTATCGCTTGAAAGCGTATTGCCTTCGCCGTCTGCCCATTCATCCATATTAAATGTGGTGACATGGTCGCACGGTATTTTCCATTCATTAAGGAAATACGCCGCCCATTTATACATTCCCATCGGGCCTACAGGCAAAATAATAGCAAGCTTTCTGCCCTGATCGTAGGTCTCTTTTACCTGCATTGCAATTTCGTGCCCCATAAACGTATCAAAATCGTTTATATCCGCACACTCAATCGGATTGAACTTTTCATTCCAAAAGCTCTCGCGCACAACGCCTTTTTCACAGCAGGCGTCGATTTTTTCCATATCCCAACCTACGGGATAAAAGCCCTCGAGCAGCGAACCTTTAACAGTAGTCATAAAATCCATAATTAACAGTCTCCTTTTTATTATTAAGGCAAAAGCCTTTTGGTTGTTCCTTTAAGATATGCTTTGCACATTTTAAAGCCTTCTGCATATTCTGCACCGCACTGATACCCTCTGTATCTCGAACAGGTTCTTACCATATCGGCAAAATCAATACCGTCATGTTCCCTCATCCACAAAAGCTGACTTTCATGACATTCAAGCATTTTAATTTTTAAATCTATTTCGTTTGATATATCCACAAATTCGTCAGGTACAAAATTAACGCCTGCTAAAGTATCCATATAATAAATCGGAACAAGCTTTGCAGGTTCGCCGTCCTCTGCACTGAATTTATGCGGATAATTTGTATAATTCGGAAGTGTCGCTGCAAATGAGGCGTCAAAGACTAACCTTGAAACCGCAGTATGGTCGGGCATATAGTCATCGGGATTGTGTGTGATTATAACATCGGGGTTTGCATACCGAATAACGTCAATTATTCTTTCGCGTGCCTCTTTATTGTTATCGTATATGTTCAAGTCTTCAAAATCCGCACAAATAACCTCAATACCTGCAAGGCTTCCTGCCTTTTTTGCCTCGTTTTTGCGAATTACAGCCAACTCGTCGGGTGGAATTATAACGTGTCCCAAATTTCCGTTTGAAACGTGGCATACAATTACCTTATCGCCACGCTTTACACATTTAGCCAATGTTCCTGAACAAGCAATTTCAACGTCATCCGGATGACAACCTATAGCAAGAATATTCATAAAAAAACTCCTCATTGTTTTATAATTGCATAATATAGAATTTTTACTTGAAAAACAATATAAAATCAGATACAATAATTATACTTTTAGACACGAGAGGCGCTTGCTGTGGATAATTTTACAAGAATTGTTTTTGAAAGTGTATTTCATATTGAAACTGTAATTACTCTCTTTTACATGGAGTTTAAAAAGGAATTTAGCTATGACGGCGAAAGGCATAATTTTTGGGAAATGGTTTACATTGATAAAGGTGAAATGATTTGCACCGCTGGCAATAATAGGTTTACACTAAAAACCGGCGAAATCACCTTTCACAAACCAAATGAATTTCATAATCTTGAAGGAAACAATACTGATTCTCCTAACGTCAGCATTGTTACTTTTGAGTGCCATGACGAAGCAATAAATTACTTTGACGGAAAGATTTTCAAGTTGAACTCCGATGAAAAGCGTATCCTTTCACAATTGTTTGAGGAAGGACTTTCCTGTTATGAAATGGAAAATCCGAACAACCCTTTAGTTCAAAAAATGCATATTAAAAATAATCCGCCGTTTGGTAGCAGTCAGGCAACTAAAAATCTGCTTGAACTTTTTTTAATAAAGCTATACAGAAATGGATTTTCTGCTACGAAAACTGAGCGAAAAAATTATATTATAGACGGAATTGATGTTCCATGTCAAATTAAGGACATTCTTGATTTTATGAAAGCAAATATAACCGGCCGGATTACAGTAAAGGACATTGCCAATCATATTCACCAAAGCGAAAGTCAAACCAAAAAGTTATTTTCAAAATACTATAATTGTGGACTTATAAAATATTATAATTCATTAAAAATTAAGGAGGCACGAAGATTGATTCGCGAGGGACATATGAATATAACTCAAATTTCTGAACATCTAAATTTCGAAACGCCCCAATATTTTACAAAATGCTTTACTAAATTCTTAAACATGACTCCGACAGAGTATAAAAAATCAATTATAAAATAATCCGTATGTATTGCGATGTATAATAAGCACAACAACATCGACATGAGTTTGCTTTCTACTATTCAAACTGTATTTAGCTAAATCTACCATTCACAATATTCCTACCTGCTTTTCTTTTCTGCTGATATATCTTTTCAGTTGGGTAGTTCACTTTCTCCTTCCACGGTGACAGGTGGCACCTGTCACCGAATGGGCGCAGTTGACCCTTGGCGGAGCGTTTTGCTTTTTTCACTCCGCTTTCAACCGGAACAGCAAACTGCTCTTGCCTCCCTTTTTTCTGTACCGCTGCTCGGTTTCAATAAGCCTCGCTTTTTTGAGGTCACGGATTCCGCGGCGGACGGTGGAGGGCGAATACTTGAGGTCGGCGGCTATGGTCGGGATGGCAGGCCAACATTCGTTGTTTTCGTTCGTCCGGTCGGCGAGGTAGATATATACCGCAACGGCTCTGTGCGGCAGCTCTGTGCGGTATAAAAAATCAAGACGGCTCATTGCTTTGCACCTCCGTTTCGGTTAAGTCTTTTATGATTTCTGCTTCCGTTATGTCGGGAGCAGTTTCTTTTTTCGGCGGAGAAGTACGGAGCGGAGGACTGCCGTTTCTGCGGCTACCGTGCGGCGTTTTCTGCGGCTCGTGCTTTTGACTGTCCTGCTGCGCCTGACCGCCGTCCGTATCGGCTTGCGGCTTCGGTTCTTCCGTCCACTGCGGCGGATATTTTTCTAAAATGCTGTCCTGAATTTCCTTCTTGTCGGCATACTTGACCTCGCGGTTGCCTTGGTCTGGTACGGCGTATGGGTGTTCATCCTCAAACTCGATGCCCCATTTGAAGAACAGCTTTAGGTGTACCCGCATCGGATGCACACCGGTTTTCATGACGATAAAGTCGCCCTTTGGAAGAGATTTGAGTTCGTCCGGCGTGAGCAGTGATCGCTCTATCATTTGAAGCGACTGTGACGGATCGTTCTTGCTTCTGCTGACAGATCCACTCATAACTGTCCTACTGCCAAGAGCCTTGGATAATGTTTCGGCAGAGCTGCTGTTGGGAGCAAAGCCGCCGAAGATGGTGTCCTGCGTATTGTCCACAATGATCTCCGCACCTTCCTTGCCGTAGTTCTTTTCGAGTTGGGCAAAGGATTGGATGATGGGAACGATCTGCAAGCGCCTTGAACGGGAGGCGGAGAACATCATTTCCGCACTTTCGATTTTGGGCAGCGTGCCGAACTCATAACGCTTGCCATACTCTGCTCGGCGGTGTTCAGAGCCGCACCCGCAAACCATTTTGCCTTATGCTCGTTCGGGAGCAGTTCCATAAGCTGCTGAAACTGATTCTTACCTTTCTTTTTGGACGGGGCGAGTAGTTCCTGAATAACCTTGAACACCGACACGATATGCCGCTTTTCCGGCGCACAGAATTCCGCTACCAACAGAATGGTTGCAGTCAGCAAGCCCTCGGCAGCGTCGTAGAAATAGGCGTTCTGCCCGAAGGAGGCGGCGTCCATGCCGGAGAGGATAATGGTTTTGGATATGATTTTGGCGTACTTCTCCGCTTTCGCCTTGTAGACGATTTGGTCGGGATGCTTTGCGTATAGGTTGGTGTACTTATTGACGAGGTAAAGGATATTGTTTCCGTTACTGCGAGTGGGATTACGCAAGTCAATGACCGAAACCATATAGCCGTAGTCCTTGGCGATGTTTCCGTAGTTACGCATGACATCGCCCTTGGTGTCAGTGGAGAGGAAGGACATTCCCGATGCGCAGGCATACTCAATGCACGGGTACAGCCAAAAGGCAGTCTTGCCGACGCCAGCCGCACCGATCATAAGGACATGGACATCTCCCGTATCTATCATGGCGGTGGTGCTGTGCTTGCCGCCCTTGCACCCGACCACGATGCCCTGCGGCAGAGCTTCCTCGGTCGGCTCGGTCTTTTTTCGGAGCAGCTTTCTTGGCGCTGTCGACGTCATGGTAGGTATTTGGTTTTGCTTTGCCTGCTTACGCCATTTTCTCGGCGTAAACGGGATGTGGCGGTAGGTCTTTCGTATCTCCGCCTTGTTTGCCCACCGAGCTGTGCCGTGTTGACCGTCGCCGACGGTTTTGCTCTTGATGTTGTTGAGGTTATAGATATGAGCGATCAGCGTTATCGCACCGAGGACGGCAAACATAACTGCGGCAACGGTGATTAAAGCTGCAATGTTTGGCATACTTCATCTTCCTCGCTTTCTTCTTGTGGTAAAGAAAACTCCGCACGGATGTGCGGAGCCTTGACTCCGGCCGCCAGCCGGTCATCGTTCCAATCTTTTAATTCGGGAGCGAGGATTTCATGTTTTATGCCCTGTATAAAGAGCTTGTCGGATATTCTCTTGTTCGCCGCCTGACCTGCGGCATCGTTGTCCATACAGAGATAGACGGTGTTGATATTGGAATTGGCTTTCAGCATTTGAAACAGCACCTGATCCCCAACGCAGCAGGCGGCGGCATAGCTGTGACTTCGCCAATTCTCCTTGTGCAGAGAAATAAAGGACAGCATATCTATGGGGGCCTCAAAGAGATAGATTGTGTTGTCCGTTCCGGTCCAGTGGAAGCTGTAACGGGGATCGCAGCTTTCCGCATTGCCTTTGTAGGTGCTCTCACTACCTGTTCCTCTTTTGTGTGCGTGACAGGCAATGCTGTGTTCATCGTAACCTACGAAGACGGCGTTGTGGTAATCGGCGGATTCATAAATCATTTCCTTATGCACAAAGGCGGAAAGCACCTCCCGGTCTATTCCTCGTCGGATAAGCAGATAGGCATATACTCGCCGCATATTATCATTTTTCGGCGGAAGGGCGAACGGCTTTGGCGGCTCTCGCTTGACCGGCTCGGCTCTTTGAATTGTGCCGCCGTTATTGCCGAGCAGAAAATTGACAGCTTGCGGAAAGTCCATGTTATAAAATCTACGGACGAAGTCCACGGCATCGCCGCCGATGCGTTCGTACTGATGAAACCACAGATTTCCTCTGACCGTAACTTTTTCCGAGCCGTCACGCCACACATATTCCTTGCCGGAGCGTTTTAAGTGTTCACCCTGACTTTGCAGGAGGGATACGAGGTCTGTCTGCCGAGCAGCTTCCCTTTGTTCGGTGGTGAAATGTATATATTCAGTTGACATATGTTCTCCTCTCTTTTTGTGCTTTTAAGTGTTAATTTTAAGTTTGTAAACTTGCTTTTTCGTGTATAAAGTGTTATAATAAAGGCCAATTAAGGGTATACTTATCCATGTGGAAGTGATTTTATGCTGAAAAGAAAGATTTACAATGAACTTGTTTCCTGGAAAAAGAACAACGGCGCAACGGCTATGATGATTGACGGCGCACGGCGCGTCGGTAAAAGCTATATTGCCGAAGAATTTGCAAAGTCAGAATACAAAAGCTATATTTTGATCGATTTCGGAAAAGCGCCGAAGGATGTTCTTGATCTATTTGTCAATGACAGTTCCGATCTTGATTTGTTCTTTGCAAAACTTGCGGCATTTTATTCTACCGCTTTGCATAAACGCGAATCGCTGATTATATTTGATGAGGTGCAACAGTATCCACGGGCACGTCAGCTTATAAAATACCTTGTTGCCGACGGAAGATTTGATTACCTTGAAACAGGCTCGCTGATTCGTTTAAAAAAGAATGTGCAGGACATAATTATTCCGTCGGAAGAAGATCATATCGAAATGTTTCCCTTGGACTTTGAGGAATTTCTTTGGGCAATGGGCGATGAAGCAACATATCCTTTAATTCGGCATTGCTTTGAAACCAAAACACCGCTCGGAGACGCGCTTCACCGCAAGATTATGAATGATTTCCGTCAGTATATTCTTGTGGGCGGTATGCCTCAATCGGTTATAGCCTACATCGACGGAAAGAACTTTGAGGCATCTGATGTTGCCAAGCGCCGAATTTTAAAGCTTTACCGAGATGATGTAGCAAAATTCGCCGAAGGATACGAAGATAAAGTGTTTGCCGTATTTGACGGTATTCCGGGTCAGCTTTCCAAAAAGGAAAAGAAATACAAGCTTTCTTCGCTTGATAAGCAGGCACGGTTCAGAACTTATGAGGATTCTTTTATTTGGCTCAATGAAGCAATGGTTGTCAATGCCTGTTTTAATGCCACCGATCCCCATGTGGGGCTTGCTTTAAGCTCGGATAATACAACACAAAAATGTTACATGGCAGATACAGGACTTCTTGTTACCCACACTTTCAAGGATAAAAAGTACACCGACAATGAGCTTTACCGCGCCATTCTTTTTGATAAGCTGAATATCAACGAGGGGATGCTTATGGAAAACATCGTTGCGCAAATGCTTCGGCTTCGCAGAGAACGCTTATATTTTTATTCACGGTCTGACAGCCGAAAGCGTGAAAATCATATGGAAATTGACTTTTTGATTACTGAGGGTAAAAAAATTGCTCCCGTAGAAGTCAAATCCGGTAACTACCGTTCCCATTCTTCGCTTGATAAATTCCGCAAGCATTTTTCATCTGTTATCGGGAACTCATATATTCTTTACACCAAAGATGTAATGATAAGGGACGGAATTATCCATCTGCCGCTGTATATGGCGGAGTTTCTTTAGGCTGAATTCATCATACAATTCTGTATACTATAAGCGGGGTGATATTTTTGAATATCAATACAAATAATCTTGTTTCCATTACAGAAGCAAATCAAAACTTTTCCAAAGTAGCAAGACTTGTAGATGAAAACGGTTATACAGAAAAAGAACAGTTTGCCTCGGTTGAAGATGTTATGTCGATATCCAAGCGATTGATTGCAAAGAATAAGCAGGCTTATGAGGTGCTTGCAAAATGAAGAAGCTGACCAAAGAACAGATTCTTATGCTCCATAATGAATTGATCCGAGAAACAGGCGGTTCTGGCGGTCTGCGCGACGAGGGCCTATTAGACTCGGCATTAAACGCACCGTTTCAGGGATTCGGGGATGTCGACAGCTTTCCATCTCTGCAACAAAAGGGCGCTCGCCTTGGCTACGGTCTGATTTGTAACCATGCTTTTGTCGACGGAAATAAGCGTATCGGCGCACACGCCATGCTTTTATTTTTATCACTGAACGGTATTGAACTCGAATATACGCAAAATGAACTGTCGGATATGATTCTTGATGTAGCTGCCGGCAATTTGCGTTTTGAGGATATGGTCAAGTGGATTATTAAACACCAAGTTTAAAACGGTGCAGTCCGTAAGCGGCTGCACCGTTTTTCTTATCCTTGGCGCAATCCCTGCGCTTGCTTCTTTTCCTCAATCTTTCTGAGCAATTTCCGGTCTGTACCGCCGCCTTTGCGCTTATCCTCAATACGGTTTTTAATAATGCGGGCGATGTGTCCGAACAGACGGAGAGAGGCAATCGCCGCCGTCCAATTTCCGTTGACACGAATGCTGTGTATGAGCTGTGCGGCGTATTGATTGCCATGCTCGGCGGCAAGATGAAGATAGTACATCGCCTTATCTGTATCTCTCGGTATGTCTTTTCCGTAGAGATAGATTTTTCCGAGTTGGTATTCGGCATAGTCATTTCCGTTCTCGGCGGCTATCTTAAAGCTGCGGATGGCTTTTTGAATGTCCTTGACTTCGCCCTCGGTCAGATATATTTTGCCTGCAAGGTACGCCGCATATGGATTTTTCTGTGCGGCAGCACGGTCAAGCCATTCAACGGCTTTCTTTATATCCCTCGGCACGACCTCGCCTTTGTATAACAGCCTGCCGAGGATAAATTGTGCCGGAGCAAAATCTTTTGATGCCGACAGGTTCAGCAGGCGCACGGCTTCGTCAATGTTTTGAGCGAGGACATCTCCGTCAAGATATGCCTTGCCGAGGGTGTACGCCGCATATTTGTTGCCTTGCTCTGAAGACCGGCGCAGCAGGCTTTCGGCTCTGTCGGTATCCCGTTCAACATCCTCGCCCTTGAGAAAGGTCTTGCCGAGCAGATATTCGGCGTATGGGTTATCGTCTTTGACGGCGCTTTCAAGCCAATGCAAAGCGTGGAGCATTTGTTTCGGTACATCCTCGCCTTTAAGGTACAGCTTGCCAAGCATATATTTTGCAACGGTGTAGCCCTGCTTGGCGGATTTGGTGAGATACTCCACAGCCTTTTTCGGATCATAGTGGTCGCCGTCACGGTCGAGCATAAATTTTGCCGCACGGTACTGCGACCACTTGTTGCCCTTATCAGCGTCTGCGACCGTTCTTTCATATTCATCCATAGGCGGAGGCGGATCGGGACTTTCGGCTTCCTCGGCGGTCGGCTCACGGTCCGGCTCTGTCGGCTTATCCGTTTCCTCAATCTCATCTGTCGGCAGATTCAGTTTCATCGCCTCGGCTATCACCATATTTTTTACGGATTTGAATTCCTTATTTTGCGACAGCGGCAGCCGTTCCGGTCAGCTCTCGGTGTAGACCTTCAGCGCCGTTTCCTTTGACTCGTACCATAAGTCATAGAGAGCTGCGATGCGTTCATCCTTGCCGAGTTCGTCAACGATGCTGTTGATGATTTCCTTGATGTCCTTGCGCAGATAGCCGTATTGTTTTTTGCCGTTGGTCACAGCCAACCTCTTGGCGAGTGCCTGCAACAGATCCCCCACCTGTGGATTGTCATAGGTGCCGCTGTTTATCTTGGTAATGAGTTCGGCGAGTACCTCACGGCTCTGCACCTTGAGTGCGTAACGGTGTTCTGTCTGCTTTTTATATTCGCAGAGCAAGTCCTGTGCGAATATGTCCTTGGCGAAGGACGAACGCAAAGCCGTCACGCCCTTTTCCGAGAGATAACCTTCGTTCGGATCTGTCGAGTAGACGATCATGTGGACATGGGGATGGTAGCTTTCATTATGAAAAGCGGCAAACCAACGGAGGTTGCTCATCGGTATCCGCAGGTTCTTAGAGAGCGTTTGCGTTTGCGACCGGAGCATATCTCTCCATCGGCTGCCGTTATCATAGCCGAGTCGTTCGGCGTCCTCACGGCGCAGTGAGACGATTGCCGTCCACACATTTCCCGTGTGAGCGTTGAGCTCGTCCGACACCTTTTTCAGATCCACCGCCACGCCGTCGTCGGTAAAGAGACCGTGAGAGCCGAAGCGTTCCGCACGGGGACGGGTGGCGATGTAGTCGGCATAGGTTTTGGTGTGCATCATCTCATCGGCGTTTTCCTCAAGCGCACGAGTAATAAATTCCGAAGCCGCACCGACAGTTTTATCATTGAGGTAGTCCTCATACTCCAACGAGGATTTGCTGTCGGGAAAGTCCGAGAGGATTTTCTTTATCAGTTGCTTTTGCTTATTTGTTGCAGGAGCATTTCTTTTCGATTCATCTATCTTTTCAACGCCCTCACGGGTAGCAATGTATTCCGCATAGCCGCCGAAGTGATTTCGCTCATCGGGCTTCAGATATTTGAATTTCGTAATTAACCTCGCCATGCGTTATCCCTTCTGCCAATCGTTTGCGTCACGAAAAGTAAAATTGCCGTTGAGCCTTTTCACTTCTTTTACGCATTCGCCCTTGAGCCGTTCAAGAGTAATATCGTCGATGTCGCTGTTTGCTGCCACCACATTCATTGTGACGGCGAGTTCCACCGCCATCTTGAAAAGCAATCGGCAGATGCGGTTGTCGCTCTCGGCAACAATACTTTTCATAGAGGACAGCATTGCGTTCGGCAGCATGGAGCGCTGATCCTCGGCAGTGAGGTGGTCGATATAGAACTGCACCGCCTTTTCTATGAATTCGGATTTACTGCGGCAGTCATCTGCGGTGTAGAGCTGCCCGATTTTTTCAAGCGTTTCGGGATAGAGCCACAGTGCAAATTTGCGTTTGTTTTTCGGCGTCGGCACTCGAATCATCTCCTTTTTCTGCCGTATTTTGGGCTTAGGCTGACGAGAGCCGAGCCCGTTACGGTTTGGGTATCCGCCTTTTCCCATCGGCCTTGCACTCATTTTTGAAATACGCCGAGTATTCCTGCAAATTCGTGACTTCGCCGAGCAAAAAAGGCGGAGACACAAACTCTTCGACCTGCCATTTAGAAGAATTTCGATTCGGGCGAAGTCGAAGAACGCCGTTATACTGTCGTATTACAAGAGATGAGACAAGTCCGAACAAAATTCTTCAAATATCAGGCGTGACGGGTTCGATTCTCGTCAGCCTAAAACCGCAACCCCTAAACTTGCGAGGTTTTTATCCGTGCAACCCCTAAATCGCAGTTTTTGTTGTCGACTCCAAAAGCCCGGCAAAGCCTTATGCGGTCGGCGTTGCCGTCCGCTGTGTCCTGCGAGGGGAAAGCAAGGCAACCCCTCGCTTTCTCCTGCTTATTTTCGTACCGCCTGCCGATTTTCGCAAAGTCGGGCGAAAATCGCCCCAAACGGTTCTTTGCTTTGCAGGGCTTGTGTTTACCCGATTCGGGGCTACATCTCGCTACACGGGGCGACACAGGGGCTTACGGACGGGGCTTTGGCGGCAATATCAATGTCGCTCATTTGCACTCACCTCGCTTACTTCGGTATGCTCTGTTTTCATGGGCTTCGGCTTTCTCGGCTTCGGCACGGCAGAGAGGGAAACAGTGCCGGAGCGCATATCTATAAATTCCCGCACACCCGCAGGCACGGTTTTTGCATAGAGTGTATCAAGCGATTTTTCAAGTTCCGTTTCTACTGTCGTACCTTTCTGTGAAAGATAAAGGACAAGGGCTGATGCCTTGTCCTCATCAAATGAAACATTAAATGTTGTCTTTTTCATGTTTTCAGCTCCTTTAAGGCAGCAAAAAGCGACGCCGTTTTCAGCGCCGCTTTTATTGCGTTTTTTATTATAACATTATTCCGATTGCATTGTCTTCGGTGGGTTCAATATCCGCACAGATAATTTCACGCACCTTTTCCTGACCGTTAAGTACAAAGCTGCGGATATAATCCCTATCTGCCTTGATCGGAATTTCATCCATACATTCGTCAATCATTCTTTCGGTAATCTCCGGCAGCTTCATCTGTCGGTACATTTCATGCGCTTCCTCAGAACTTTGTATAAATGTTTTGAGAAATCCAATCAGACCGTCATGCTCCCTGCGGACATCCGTAGGATAGCCTTTGGCTATAAGGGCAATGTTATTATCATAGTTTGGTGCAAGAGATATTATCCTACCGGTTTTCACATCCCGCAACAGCCCGAAGTTTTCTGTATGACGGTCCATGTTATAGCACACCGTATCCATCCATAGGAGCAACAGATACTGCACAGCTATATCCGGCGATATTTCATTCAGAATATTAAAGCAATTTTCGTAATCCTCATCATCGTCTGCAAGTGCGCGCATCGGCTCGAAGTTCACCGCCGCGCCATTTGTGAAATCCTTTGAGCGGATATACCGTCCGTCAAGCTCATAGTGCGCCGTAGGCAGTCCCAGCTTTTCGCAGAGCTTGCATATGAACAGCTCCGAGAAATATTCTTCTTTGTTTCCGCTTTTGTACATCCACCACCCGCCGTCAATGAGCTTCCAGCACTTTTCGAAGCTGCCGGTGTTGGTCAACTCCGGTGTTCTTGAGGGCTTGCGGGAGAAGCTGTCGGGGTCGCCGCGCAGGGCAAGCTCGGAAAAATAGTTTTCTTTAAACCGTATATCCTCATACACAGCCGCCGAGCCTTCGGGTCTGAACCAATAACAGTCGGTCACCGTAGCAGCGTTTACTGCAAGCGCTGTCTGCACATCGTCTGTTGTGCGCAGCCGCAAGGCTCTTTTGAGCAGTCTTGCATTTTTTCTGCTATGGTCTACGGCTCGGTAGGCAAGCCATTTTTCAACATCTTTGGTTCGTTTTAAATACAGCGGCAAGAGTAACTCATCATAATCGGTTATAATTCCGTTTTTTACTGTTGCTATAACATTATCTCCTGACATTAGCTTTCCTGTTATGTCCGTCATATTCCGCACCGCCCTTCAATATTTATTTCCGATATTATAGCCTGTTTTTTTATAAAAATCAACCACCCTCTAAAACTTACATAATCAGTTCGGGATCAAAGCCGTATAATTTCACTTTTATCCATTCTGCTCAGTCCTTTCATTGTTATTCGTTTTTTATTGATTTATTTATTCTCTTGTTGTATAATGCTTGATGTTCAGAATTAAAAAAAGCATAAGTTTTTTGCAAGCTACAGGGGAGCATTCTATGGCAACAGCATTATTGATTATAATATATATAGCTTTTATCGGTTTGGGAATTCCGGACTCGCTTTTCGGTACGGCATGGCCAGCAATATACTCCGACTTCGGACTGCCTTTTTCATTCGGAAGCTTTGTTACGGTCATAGTGTCTTGCGGAACTGTCATATCAAGCATTATCAGTTCTAAAGTAATTGCCAAGCTCGGAACCAATAAAGTTTCGGCATACAGCACACTTCTGACAGCGATTGCCTTGCTCGGCTATTCTTTTGCACCGAATTTATGGGTGATGTGCTTTTTATCTGTTATACTCGGCATAGGAGCAGGCTCAATAGATGTAGCACTGAACAACTATGTTGCTCTGCATTATTCCGCAACACATATGAGTTTTTTGCATTGTTTTTACGGCGTTGGCGTTTCTGTAAGCCCCTACATTTTATCCCTTGTTATTGCAGGCAAATCCGGTTGGCGTGGCGGATACAGAATTACTTTTGTCATTCAGCTTGCCATAGCTGCGCTATTGTTTATATCGCTTCCGTTATGGCATAAGGTGCACGGTGCTGAAAGAAACGCCGATGAAACAGAACATAAAAGTTTATCGCTTGGAAACATATTGAAAATCCCGGGCGTGAAAATGATGTGCGGACTGTTTATCGCATCCTGCGCAATAGAATGCACCTGCGGCGGATGGGGCAGCACATTTCTTGTGGAATACAAGCACTTGTCCCCTGAAAAAGCAGCCCGAATTATAATGATATATTATATCGGAATGACTCTCGGACGGTTTTTGTCCGGCGTGTTGGCTACAAGATTACATAGCTGGAAGATAATAAAGCTGGGGCAGATCGTATTAAGTGCAGCCCTGTTACTTTTGGTTCTTCCGAGCAATGTATATCTGTGCGCCGCCGGAATGTTTTTAATCGGACTCGGAAACGGTCCGCTGTTTCCGAACTTTAACTACCTTACGCCCGAAAACTTCGGCAGTGAGATTTCACAGTCTGTCATCGGAATTCAAATGGCATCGGCATATATCGGAATCATGCTTGCTCCTACGCTTTGCGGATTGCTCGGTCAGACATTCGGTATGGTCATTTTCCCGTTTTACCTGATATTGTTTTATATTATTTTGATACTGTTGACGATCCGTGTAAGGGCGGTGTTAAAGAAAAACACAGAACAGAGTTAATGCCATAAACAGTACCCTTATCTGCAAAATTCTTTCTTTACAATCATATTTTTCATCACCTCCGAAAATAAGAAAGCTGCTTGATTCTCAAAAGAAAACCAAGCGGCTATGTATTTGTTATTCAATTTTCCTGTACCTGTTCTTCGGCTGCCGACACATATTCTTCAAGTCTTTGCTTTTCAAGCCCTGCTATCATCTCCGAAAAAGGTTCGAGGTTACCGTTTACGGCATAAGTTTCAAGCGCATCGAAATATTCAAGGCGGTTTTCCTTTGCAACAGACACCGGAAGAAAGCCGTGCGACATAAGCTGATAGTTCATAATCATCCGCGAGGTTCTTCCGTTACCGTCCGTGAACGGATGTATCCGCACAAATTCCGCGTGCGTCCACGCCGCCAGCTCTACGGCGTTATTTTCGTATTTATACGCAAGGTCCGAATAAAAACTTTTAACCTGACGGTACATTTCACTCGGTGCCGGCGGTTTATGACCCGCGCCCGGAATACGGACTTCAACATTACGATATACGCCGCCTGCGATAATGTCATGCATAAGCAGAGCGTGAATATCCTTTACTGTATTTTCATCAAGCGGCTTTTTATCCGCAACGCATTTTTGCACATAAGCGAATGCCTTTGCGTGGTTTACAACCTCGTATATTTCACGGAGCATTTTCCTGCCCACAGACAACCCGTCCTCAATAACAGCCTTTGTTTGTATAAGGGTCAGAGTGTTGCCCTCTATTGCGGTTGAGTTATGCGCATATTCAACATTAAAACTGTCATTAAAGCCTGCCGCCACCTCCGGCGGAAGGTCAGTCTTTACTTTATTTGCCTTATCCTTTAATTGCAGCAATAAATTGTAATCCATTCCGGCTCACCTCGCTTTTATTTATGCTTTATTTTAGCGACGGTTAATTCATAGCTTACATCAAGCAGCATTTTAATTACTTCGTCCGACGCGGTGCCGTCTAACGCTGCCGTAATCCAATTTTCCTTGTTCATATGATATGCGGGAAAAATTCCGGATTCCGCGCGCACCGAGCCTAATAATAACGGATCGCACTTTACATCTATGATATCCGTTCCGCGTAACCCGATTCGGTTTCGCGGTATATCCATAATCAGCGCAAACCATTTCTTATTGTTGCTGTGGCGGTACACCTCGAAATTCGGATTTTTGATCCACGGACAATCCGGCTCTATACCGTAAGTTTCCGCTATGTACTTTTTTAATTCCAAACGGTTCAATAGCTTATCCCCCTGACGAATTATTAAAACTATTATACTATAAAAACATAAAACAGTCTACTGCTGTTACTCGCGGCTTTTAATCAAGATTAAAATTTTTCTGTAATCCTCCGCTTTAAGCTCCGTTCTGAATGCGGAATTAACAGCGGCAATAAGCTGCTCGTCGGCCTGATTCTCTGCAAAGCAGTCGGACAGCTTTTCCGCAAAACTTTCATCCCCTGATTGCTCATACAGAAAAAAGATATATAACGCCTGCGCTTCCTTTGTTTTCTCTGCCGTAAAGCCCCTTTCGGTCATAGCGGTTTCAATAGCTTTCATCGTATCCTCAACCGTCTGCAACTCAGCCTTTTCCTCATCTGTCAGTTTCTCGGACGCAAAGCGTTTGAGATCCTCGGAATCCATATCCGCGCTCATATTTAAAGCCGAAATAAATACCGCAATCGGCATTGCGATTATAACTATAATGCCGAGTATCAGCCCTATCAACGTTTTTCGGGATTTTTTATCGGTAAATACTGCAACGGCTATTCTTTTAAGTGCCGCCGCAACCGTTGCACTCATAAGCAATCACTTCCTTTTCGCAAAAAATATAAGCGCAAGTGTAATGCCTGCGCTTTACTGTAGCTTTATTATGCGTTTGCCTGCGGTGGCTCACCGCCCGCCTGCCTTTCCGAAAATAGCCGCCTTGTATTCGGGGGCAATAACCTGCAGGAGATACCTTTCGTTGCCGCAGCGATAGAGACAGGTGCCTCGTTCGGGATATTTGATAAGTTCAAATTCGCTCGGCTCGACCTGCAAGGCGTCCATATATTCCTTGGGGTTAATCTGTCCGGCATTAAACAGGAACTGGTGCGTCGGAATGGAAAACAGCGGCTTTGTAAACTCACGAATGGACGGAATCAAAAAGTCCTCGATATTCTGACTTGCCAGAATGACCGAGGAGTCCTTTTTGCGCACACGCTTCATGCAGTTGCGCAGATATTCGATTGTAGTCATGTTGGATAAAAACAAGTACAGCTCATCCACCGATGCCGCCGTACTGCCTTTGCCGAGCAATTCGTTGCTCATAAAGGACAAAATGTTGAACAGCATACAGTCTTTGAGTCGGCGGTTGGTATCCATAAGACCTTTTACGCCGAATACGAGAAAGTTGGAGTCGGTAATGTTGGTGTGTCCGTTGAAGTATTTGCTTTCAGAGCCTACGCACATGGAATGGATTCCGAGGCAGACCTCTTGGAGCGTTTCCTCTGTATAGAGGTATTTTCTCTGTTTGTCGTAGGTCATAAATTCTTCTTCACAGAGCTCGTAAAAATCCTGCATAATCGGAAAGTCTGAGGGCTTTTTTATGCTGTAATCCGTTGTGTCGGTAATACCGAATCGGGCATACAGCTTGGAGAGCAGGATTTCTATGGTGTCGATCTGCGAATCGGTAAAATCCTTGTAGCTGCGGAAGAAGTCCTTTAAAAACGCAATATGCTGTGAGAGCCGTGTCACTTTCCTAAACGCTTCCGGGCAGGCTGTGCCTGCTCCCGATTCGCGCACCGAGTCTGTTTCTTCGCCAAACCCGTTCCCCGCGTCTGAAATATCATTCCAAACTTTAGGTTCTAATGGGTTTATGATGTATTCGCCCGACATAAAATCTATATAGCAGCCGTCGAGCGCTTTGCATAGATCCTCATACTCCGTTTCGGGATCGAGACAGATTATGCGCTTACCCGATTCACGGATATTGGTGAGAATGAGTTTCAAAAGATAACTCTTGCCCTGACCGCTGTTGCCGAGAATAAGTATATTGCTTGTAGTCTTGTCCTCGGCTCTGCGGTCGAAATCCACAAGGATATTCGATTGCGATAGGTAATCCTTTGAGGTTATCTCCAGATTTTCCCCCGCTTAGCACCG